>Ga0209075_1002594_pt1 | contig 15785 bp, 15 predicted proteins | sample Stecom2011_FD_187523 | JGI IMG/M metagenome (GOLD analysis project Ga0209075, IMG submission 187523) | Agricultural soil microbial communities from Utah to study Nitrogen management - Steer compost 2011 (SPAdes) (version 2) | ecosystem: Environmental > Terrestrial > Soil > Agricultural land...
CCGTTTCTTCTCAATAATGGCCCAGGACTTCAGCCCTAGATCCGCAAAATAAAAGCCGGCTTTACGCCGGCTTTTTTGTTCAAAATACAGGGTTGCTGTGACAGCTGTTTCCCAATTATGGCCCAGGACTTCAGTCCTGGGTTACGATATAACTGGCTTCGCGTTCTTTGGCCGCTTCGAGCCACTGGGGAACAACGGTGTTTAGGAATTCTTCTTTGTCGGCATTGCGCTGCGCTATGTCCAGGCCGATGTAGTCCTGAGCCTTTGCTTTGGTCGAAATGTCGGGGAAGTCAACGGGTTTGTTGTGTCCCAGGTCGGCCAGGAGGCGGGCCAGTTTGAGGCGGGCATCCTGAACCTTGTTGTTTCCGGTGGAAATGATGCGACCCAGTTCCAGCGGGTTGTGGAAGGCGTTGCCGTGACCGGCAGCTGCAAAGTCCCAGCGCCATTGGGCGTGACGGATGTCCATTAAGATGGCTTCCATTTGGGCTTCATTGGCGCCCAGATCCCAGGCAGTTTTGGCCTCGATGTGGGCTTTTACGAGGTTGTCTTCGAGTTCGGTGCGAATTTCATAGATTTTATCCTGACGGTCGTACACGTTTTTGATGAGTTTGTCGGTTTCTTCCCGGTGACAAACCTGGCAGGAATTGGCTACGTTGTTGAGGGGACTCTGAATGTGGTGATCGGTGAATTTGAGTCCGCCTTCACTCTTATAGGGCATGTGGCAGTCGGCGCAGGACACACCGCGCTCGGCATGAATACCGGTAGAATACACCTCATAGTCGGGGTGCTGAGCTTTAAGCATGGGGGCGCGACTTAGGCTATGGGTCCAGTCGGTAAATCCGATTTCATCGTAATAGGCTTCCATATCTTCTACCTTCATCCCTTTGTCCCAGGGGAAGGTCAGATAATTGACCCCTTCTACCTTGTTTTTGCTGAAGTAGTATTCAACGTGGCACTGGGCGCAAACCAAACTGCGCATTTCCTGGTGACTGACCTTGGAGATGTCCTTACCCTGGCGTTCAAAGGCCTCAATCAGTCCGGGACGTGTAATGTGCAGATTCATGGTTTCGGCATCGTGGCAGTCGGCACAGCCAATGTGGTTCACCACTTCGTCGCCCCACATTTCCCATGTGCCGGCATAAAATTCGGCTACGCCATGCTCGGCCATCAGTCGTGGTACATCGGGACTTTTACAGGTCCAGCAGGTGTTGGGCTGATTGGATTTGGTATCTCCCATGGGCGCACCAACTCTCAAGGTTTGCTGGATGTCCTCAATGGCATAATAGTGCCCCCTGGGCTGGTTGTAATCCCAGGAAAAAGCATAGCCGGCCCACAGCACCACCATACGTGGATTTTCACCCAGGGCATCGCGGAGTGAGGCGCCGTTGTATTTGCTTACGAAGCTGGTGTCGGCGGTACGCATGTAGGATTGGTATTGCCTGGGAAAGTTTTGTCCCCACACTTCATTACGGGGCTCAAACTGGTCGTGCTTCACCTGAGGGGTGTAGGCAAATACCGATTCGGCCCTTCGCTCAATGATGGTGGAAGCAAAGAGGCCTAAAATGAATACAACAACTACAGTGGCAAAGAAGATGAGCCATCCGAGCCACGGTTTTTCCTTTATTACTTCGCTGATTGGTCGCATATTGTTATGGTTTATACGGGTTACTGACTAATTGGTGAGTTGACGCAGCCAGGCGGGTACGGGACTGGTAGGTACCGGTACGCGGGCATCTGGTACGCTGGACAGGCTGTTTACGGTGCCGTGCGGAGTTTCCCGATGACATTCCGAGCAATAGCGGTCGTCGATGTTCGCATGAAACTCAGGCCGATGCGTGGCCAGCTTGCTGTCGTGAATTTGTTGGGTGTGACAGCGTACGCAATTTTCCTGAACAGCATCTTTTCCGGCCTGCTTGATGGTGATGACCTGGGGCTCGAGGCGGAAGGTGAACATGTAGGAGTGACGCAAGCCATCGGCAGCCTTAAAGTAATAGTGCCTGAAAATATTGTCCTGAGGCACATGGCAATCGTTACAGGTGGCCCACTCGCGATGGGAGCTGTGGTTCCATGTAGCGTACTGAGGGCCCATAATGTGGCAGTTGACACAGGTTTCGGGACTGTCGGATAAGTAAGAGGGGACTTTGGCGATGTGAAATACGTAAAGTCCCAGACCGGCAAAAATACCCAACAGAATGATGACCGGAAACTTCCAGTGGTCCGGCGGGATCAGATATTGGAGGATAGGTTTGAGCATAGGATCGTTTTTTTGGTCCTTAGTAAAAATACATATAAGTATCGAATTACGGAATATATGTAGGTGTCATCGATGTAATTTATACTTAGTCTGATTAAAGGTGCAAAGGTGTGGCCCGGAGAAAAGTACTGCGCCGTGAGTCTTAAAAAACAGAAGGCTGCCACTTTAAGTGGCAGCCTTCTGTTTTTTAAGGTATGGCGGGAAGATTAAAAATCTTCGTCGTCCTCGAAATCATCCAGGTCGGGGATCTCATCCAGGTCGTCTTCGTCAAAGTCAATGGCCCCGAAGTCCTCGTCCTCATCTTCCTCTTCGTAATCATCAAATCCTTCCTCCTCGTCGTCCAAGGGAAGATCGTCTTCGTCCAAATCCAGGTCGTCTTCCATGAAATCATCAAGATCCTCATCGAAGTCGGCATCGTCGTCGTAGCTGCTGCGTATGCCTGCTGTGGTTAATAGGCTCATCTTCATTTGTTTATTAATTATTTATTCTTGGAATTTTCTGTGCTCAAATATATAAAGCCCTTGCAATTTCACAAACAAGCCAACAGTTTTTACCAAAACTTTTTTTATGGCTTCTATCCTGCATCAGATCGGGACCTTAAACTTCAAATTTGTACGATGTTTTTTTCTCCGGATTACTCCGATTTGAGTTAATTGGAATTGTTTTAAATTATCATTTTTCGGTATAAATGTTGCTGAATTGATATATTTTTGTTTTTCTGTGCATAAATATGTAAGGAGAACAGAATAATTGTTGACGATTATTTACCGGAATGCCGGGCGGGGCATTTCCATCAAAACCAAAAATTTATGAAACAACCAGGTGCTAAAATTCAGGCATTGAGAGAAGAAAAGCAAATTGGTCTTAGTGATTTGGCCGGTAAAGTGCATTTGAATCAGGAACAACTGGAACGCATCGAGAGTGGTGCCATGGCTCCCTCCCTGGGTGTGTTGACCAAGTTGGCTCGCGCCCTTGGTGTCCGCCTGGGAACTTTTCTGGATGACCATCCCCGCAGCGGTGCTGTTGTATCCCGAAAGGGCGCCGAAAAGGAAAGCATGAGTATGTCGTCGGCCGAAGTCAGCAAGCAGGAGCAATTGTCTTTTTTTAGTCTCGCCCGTGAAAAGGCCGACCGTCAGATGGAGCCATTTTTGGTAAAAATTAAACCGGGTGTACCTTCCAATCCCCTGGCTTCGACCCACGAAGGAGAAGAGTTTATTTATGTTTTGGAAGGAAAGGTACGTGTTGTTTATGGCAAAGAGGAATACGAATTGTTGCCGGGCGACAGCATTTATCTCGACTCCATTGTAAAGCACCAGTTGTACAGTGCCGATGACCAAATGGCCCGTGTATTGGCTGTGGTTTACTTACCCCTTTAATTGGCCGACTATGGAGTTACTCAATTATACGCTGGGGGGCATGCTGGAGAAGTGGGCCAGGGAAACCCCCGATACGGATTTTATGGTTTACCCCGACCGGGGCTTGCGTTTTTCTTATGCTGAGTTTAACGAGCGCGCCAACGATTTGGCCAAGGGGCTTATTGAAATTGGTGTGAAGAAGGGCGATAAGGTGGGCATTTGGGCCAATAACGTACCCGATTGGCTGACCTTTATGTTTGCCACGGCTAAGATGGGGGCCGTGTTGGTAACCATTAACACCAACTATAAGCTGGCCGAGCTGGAATTTCTGGTGAAGAATGCCGATATACATACACTGTGCATCATCGACGGATACCGCGACAGCGACTATGTAAATATGGTTTTTGATCTGGTGCCTGAGTTAAAAACTTGCGAAAGAGGAACGCTTAATTCGGAACGTTTTCCCGAGTTGCGCAATGTGGTGTTTATTGGTCCCCAAAAACACCGGGGCATGTACAATACGGCCGAACTGTTGATTCTGGGCAGTCACACCGACGACAGTGTGTTGGAGAAAATGGAGGCAGAAGTGGATTGTCAGGATGTGGTCAACATGCAGTATACTTCGGGAACCACTGGTTTTCCTAAGGGTGTGATGCTCACCCACCATAATATTTTAAACAATGGCTTTCAGGTGGGGGAAAATATGCACTACACCAACAAGGACCGTCTTTTACTTTGTGTACCATTGTTTCATTGCTTTGGATGCGTGCTCGCCGTTTGTGCCATCGTTTCTCATGGCGCTTCTATGGTGCTGACCGAGGATTTTGATCCTCTGCGGGTACTGGCAGGCATCCAAAAGGAGAAATGTACCGCAGTTTACGGAGTCCCCACCATGTTTATTGCGGAACTCAATCATCCGATGTTCGACATGTTTGATTTGAGCACACTGCGTACCGGCATCATGGCGGGTTCTCTTTGTCCCGTTGAAACCATGAAGGAGGTGATGGACAAAATGAACTGTAGGGACATTATCATTGTATACGGACTCACAGAGACTTCTCCGGGGATGACAACTACCCGTGTGTTTGATAGTCCTGAAGTGCGTGCCACCACAGTAGGTGTTGCTTTGCCCGGTGTGGAGGTGAAAGTGATGAATCCCGAAACCGGGGAGGAATGTGCACCGGAAGAGCAGGGCGAGATTTGCTGCCGGGGCTACAACGTGATGAAGGGGTACTACAATAACCCGGAAGCTACGGCAAAAGCCATTGATGCCGATGGCTGGCTGCATTCAGGCGATTTGGCGGTAAAGACCGAAGACGGATTTTACCGAATTACCGGTCGTATTAAGGATATGATCATTCGTGGCGGAGAGAATATCTATCCCCGTGAAATTGAGAATTTTATCTACCGAATGCCTGAGGTGGAGATGGTCGAAGTAGTTGGTATTCCGGATGAAAAATACGGAGAAATTGTTGGTGCCTTTGTTAAGCTTAAGGCTGGTAAGCACTTGTGCGAAGCGCAGGTTCAGGAGTTTTGTCGGGGACAAATTGCCCGTTACAAAATTCCCAAACATGTGTTTTTTGTAGATGGTTTTCCGACTACAGCCAGTGGAAAGATTCAGAAATACAAGTTGCGTGAAATGGGGGCGGAGTTGGCGGCTGCCAAAGCCTAAGCGGCCCGCTTTTAACAATAAGAAAAGGCGTCCTGCAAAGGACGCCTTTTTTCATCTTTCAGCGCAGTGGTTTCAGTAAATACTCCAGTCCGTTCACCTTGATTTCGTACAAGGTAGCCAGAAGCGTACCCAATTTGCCTTTTGGAAAACCCTTCTGCGCCATCCATACCAGATAAAACTCGGGCAGGTCGCACAGCACCCGGTCCTTGTACTTCCCATAAGGCATGCGCATCCGCACCAGATCGAGCAGGAGTTCTTTTCTGAGACCGCCGGCCAAGGCTTCCTGTTCCATTCGTTTAAAAATTGAAATTGTCGGGATCGGCACCAATGCGTTCGTTGCGATTAAGGCCGTCGATGAGGCGCATATCCTCTGCGCTTATTTCAAAATCAAAAAGCTGTGCATTGCTTTCGATGCGTTTGCGATTCACACTCTTGGGTATGGTAATGATGCCGTGCTGCAGGTTCCAACGTAAAACCAGCTGGGCAATGTTTTTGTCGTACTTATTGGCCAATTTCTGCAGTTCATGAATGTCGAAGACTTCTCCTTGCATAAGCGGACTCCAGGCTTCGGGCCGAATGTTGAGATCTAAACACTTCTGAATAAGTTCGGGCTGGGTCAATCGGGGATGGTATTCCAACTGGTTGACCATGGGACGGACTTTGGCCGTTTCGAGCAGATCGTCGATATGGTGGGCCAAAAAGTTGCTCACCCCAATGGCGCGTACCTTGCCTTCTTCATAGAGGGTTTCCAGTGCCCGGTAGGTTTCCTTGTATTTTCCCTTTACCGGCCAGTGTACCAAATACAGGTCGAGATAATCGAGCCCCAGGCGCTCCATAGAGTCCTTAAAGGCTTTAATGGTGTTGTCATAACCCTGGTCCGAGTTCCATACCTTGCTGGTCACGAAGACTTCGTTGCGGGGGAGCTGGTATTGGCGGATGGCTTGCCCAACGCCGGCTTCGTTGTTGTATACAGCGGCCGTGTCGATGTGGCGGTAGCCTGCTTCGAGTGCATAGGTGACCGCATCGATTACTTCCTGGCCATCGCGACTCTTGAAAACGCCCAATCCCAAATAGGGCATTTCAACGCCGTTGGACAGGCGTACAGTTCCTTGTTTGTCGGTAAGTTTCATAGTGGGCAGTTTTTTTTAATCTGTTGGTTTAAATATACTCAGTTTTTTTGGTTTTTTGGGTGAGAAGGACGCCCTTTTTAGCCGACAAAGGGCTGACCATGCGGCCAGCCCTTTGAAATCCTTTGCGCGAAGAACAAAGCTTCTTTGCGCTTCTTATTTTTTGCTCAACAAGGCATCCACTGAGTATTTGCCCGATCCCAGCAGGAAAGTTCCTACAAAACCAAGCAGGAAGAGCAGAGCCGGTTCCTTGGCAGCGCCACCGCCAGAAAAGAGGGGGTCGCTGAAGTGGATAATGAAGGCTGCAACGGCCATGGTCGCAATGATGGGCAAACTGGCCAGGCGGGTTTTAAAGCCAAGCATAACCAGAAGACCTGCAAAAAATTCGGCACCAACAGCCATTACCAGACTGATGGTGGGACTCAGGCCGAAGAGTCCGGGAAACATGATTTCCCCGCCTCCGAAGAGCATTTGCAATTTGCCCAAACCGTGACCAAATACAATGAAAAATCCAAAACCAAGGCGCAGCACCAAAGCCGCTAAATCTCTTTCGTTGTTGAGTAATGCTTTCATAATAATCTTTTTAAGTTGCTGATGTCCGCCGTCTGAGAAATACCCGGAGTTGTTTTCCGAACATTTGCAGCTGGCGATGTAAATTTGTGAACTTAAAACAGCACAGGCCCCAAAAATGTTTTGGAGCCTGCGTTAATCCTTTGTTAAGAAAGTGCCAGTGGCCTGGTGCCTATGGTCTTATTCGGGCCAGATGTAACATTCTTCATCTTCATCCCAGTAGGGGCCCCACTGGATTTCGGACAGCTGTCCTTCTTCAAACCACAAGTTGAGACTCACCTCAGCAATGCTGCATACCATTTGCTGAGCTACTTCTTCCTCAGCCACATCCTCCATCTCCACTTCGCCCAAATCCATCATTTCAATTTGTTGCATCACTTCTTCCTGACTGAGGCCAATCAAATTAACCCCTTCGAACAGGTAGTCGGGCGAGCTGACCGCCAGTGAGGTCAGTTTAAAATTGTCCTCTTCATCGAAATTGGCTGAGAGTTCCATCTCATCGTAGTGCCAGGCTTCGGACTGGCCTTCGTCTTCTTCCAGCGGATTGTAATTTTCAATTTCGTTGGGTTCGCCCAAAGCGGCCTTTACCTCTTCACGCGTCATTCCAAATTTGAGGGCGCCCAATCCGCTGCCCAGTTTAATGTTTTTGGTTACCATAATATCGGAGTTGTTGATGTTAGTATTCTTTTCTGCGTCTTTGTTTCTTTTCTGCTTGTATTTTCTTTGATTCGAGCCGTTTTAGGCGGGAGGCCCGGGTGGGGGCTGTCGCTTTTCGTTTTTTGGGTCGGTGCAAGGCCTGTTGCAGCAATTCAAAGAACTTGTCGATGGCCAGCTGCTTGTTGCGTACCTGAGAGCGATGCTCCTGTACGTGCAGTACCAGTTCTCCTTCAGCATTGATGCGTCCGGCCAGTTTTTGCAGGACTCTTTGGCGCTGGTCGTCGCTGAGGCCCTGGCTCTGTATTACATTAAAGCGCAGCTCAATGCGTGAACTCACTTTGTTGACATGCTGTCCGCCAGCCCCACTGCTGCGGGAGGCGGAAAACTGAAGTTCACTCAATAGTATATTATGCCGCAGTTCATTCATTCTTTTTATCCCTTGAATAATCGGAGCGACAAAGTTAGCCCCAATTATAGGGAAGATAGCACTTTTTTGACTATTATTACAGTGCAGGCAGCAAAAAAAGTGGACTGGTCTGTTTAATGAAATTAAGAATGAGGTTTAATATGCGGATATTGTGTTTGTTGCTGCTTCCGTTGCTGATGGGTGCTTGTGCCTTTCAGCGTACTACGGTGCTTGATTTGCAGCAAAAGGAGGTGGAGGGCCTGCGTTTGGAGGTGTTGGCGGGAGAAGCAGGTGCAGAACAGCATTTTTTACTTTGGTTTGAACAGCCCCTGGACCACCATAACCCGAAAGCAGGCAGTTTTTGGCAACGGGTGTGGTGGAGCCATAAAGACAAGGACGCTCCGGTGGTGTTGGTGACAGAGGGTTATAGTGCCCCCGCCTTGTACCGGTCCGAATTGGCTACCCTTTTGGATGCCAACCAACTGGTGGTGGAGCATCGCTTCTTTGGCGCTTCTGTGCCCGATTCCCTTCCCTGGGATTTGCTTACGGTAGAGCAGGCCGCCAGGGATCAGCAGCGTATTGCGGCTTTTTTTAAGCGTATGTATCGTGGCAACTGGGTAAGTACGGGCATCAGTAAGGGCGGGCAGGCTGCTTTGGTGCACCGGGCGCTGTTTCCGCGTCAGATGCAGGCCACCATCACTTACGTAGCCCCCTTTAATATGGCCCGGGAAGATGTGCGCCTCCAAACCTTTTTTAAGGAGGTGGGCGATGCCAAAACACGGGAAAGGATTTTGGCTTTTCAGAAGGAGCTTTTGCAGCGACGCAGGGAGGTGTTTCCTTATTTTGAGGACTGGGTGGCGGAGCGGGAGCTGACTTTTAGTCTGGATCTGGAGCAGGTTTTTGAGTTGGCGGTTTTGGAGTATCCATTTAGTTTTTGGCAGTGGGGTGTGCCCCCGGCTGAAATACCCTCAGAGGGAGCCAGTGGTCTGGCTTTGTTCGAACATTTGTACCGGGGTATTGATTTCAGTTATTTTTCGGAACAGGATGCCTTGGCTGTGGGTCCGTTTTTTTATCAGGCCTATCGTGAGTTGGGTTATTATGCCTACGACGCTGCGGCACTATTGCCCTGGTTAAAGCATTTCGACACGCCCGTGGTCAGCAATGCCTTTATGGTGCCCGAGGTGGCCGGAATGCCGGTGTTCGACCGGAGTATGTTGCGTCGTGTGGAGGAGCGCCTGCGCCGAAAAGATCCGGCTGTACTGCATATTGTGGGTGCCAGGGACCCCTGGAGTGCTACGGCTTTTGATGTTGAAGGGTTGAAAAACAGTGTGCGGATTATTGATACGGAGGGCAGCCACCTGACCCGTATTCAAACCCTGCCCGATGATTTGCGCCAACGCGTCTTGCTTTGGTTGGAAGACAATCTGCAATAAATGTATTATCTTTGTACTGTTTAAGATAAATCTCTAAATTTTGAGCTTATGGCAAGTGTTAGAACCCTTAAGAAGGATATAAACTTTTTGACTTCAGAACTGGTTACCCAGGCCTACCTGAATCAACTTATTTTCGATAAAATTTCGGACGATGCTTTGGTGGAGCACATTACCAAGGCGGTAGATTTTCGCAATAATTTTGTGGAAAGAGCCAATCACCCCGATGGAAAGGACAATGCCAAGTTGGTAAAAGCCTACTACCGAACTTTGCGCAAGGAAATGGTAGAGGAGTTTGGTGCTTTGTACGAGGCCTTGGCTCAGCAGCTGAAGGAAAGCGCCCAATAAACCGGGTGGCGTGAATATTTTTTCTAAAGGGCTGGGCGCTTAGGCGAACAGTCCTTTGTTTTTTTCAGAAGGGGCCTATGAATAAGCTTGTATTACAGAAAACCGGAAAGCTTCGGGTGCAGCTGGTCGTTTTGTCGGGTGTCCTTTTCCTTTTATTGCTTGCTGCTTCACCGCCTACTGAGTTGCGGACTTCACGAACCATGAAGGGCCAATTGAACTGCAGCTACCATGTATTGAAGTCGGACACCAGCGTGCTGCATGGTCCCTATGCCCTTTATTACAAGTCGCACCTGGTAGAGGCCGGGCGTTATACCCATGGCCAGCGTACCGGGGTGTGGACCTTCCTTAATCTGGGTCGGGTGTTGGAGTTTAAGTACGACTACGATGCCGATTCCATTGTTCTGGTGGCCGGATACGAAGAACAAAGGGCCCTTGCCCAGAATTCTGATTGCATGTTTTTAGGCAGTTCGCTGGTGCCTTATGCCCATTTGACCTCGCTGGTTGGTTACCCTTCTGCAGCTTATGAGGCCGATATAGAGGGGGTGGTGGATCTGTATATGGATATTTCAGCTGAGGGAGCGATATTGCGCAGGTACCTGGGGCCCGGGGCTCCGCCTGAGTTGGGCGATGCTGTTTTGGAAGCATCCAGACAGTTGCCCGAAGATTGGCGCTGGTTGCCCCAAAGGGTCAAGGGTAAAAAGCAGCGCAGCCTGTACCGCATAAGTATTCACTTTGAGTTGAAGCACCATTAGTTTTGATGGAAGACGGTGCTCAGGATGTTCATGGAACTGAGCTCCTTTTCTTCCACGATGTTGAGCAGGATGGGGATATTGACCGGTGTGCGTATCACATCGTCCAGTCCCATGGCCACCAGTCGCTCCTTTCGCTTGCTGTCCAGTTGTCCCGCTACCCCAATAATTTTGGCCTTGGGATTGATGCCGTGAATTTTGGGCAATAACTCTTGCCAGAAGGGCAATAAATCAATCGCTACCAAAATAAAGCGAATGTTGTTCGACAGCATCATGGCCTTCATTTCCTGGGCGTTTTGTGCCCAAAACACCTGATAATTTACCGGCTTGGAATTGTGGTTGAGATCCAGGTAGATTTCCTGGTCGGGCGCAATGACCATGATTTTCTGAAGCATGGTGGTGGGACCCGATGATACCTGCAGGAAGGGCGAGCCTTGGGGGAAGAGGAGGTCGGGCAGTACAAAGCGGAATTCCGATCCCTGTCCCGTCTCGGAAATGACCCACTGGTGTCCGCCCAGAAACTGAATCAGGCGTGCGGCCATGGATAAGCCCAGTCCCATACCGCTGAATTCTCTGGAGTTACTGTCGTTGGCCTGGCGAAACTTTTCGAAGACTTGCTGGTGCTTATCGGTGGGAATACCCATTCCGGTGTCGCGGATGTAAAATTCGTAGAGCTGGGGCGCTTTGGAGCGAATGCCCATTTCAATGACCCCTTTTGGGGTGAATTTAATGCTGTTGCTCAAAAATACCTTGAGTATTTGTTTCAGACGAATTCGATCACTGGCAATGCCGTTGCGCTGAATTTCGGGGGGCAATTCAAAAAAGAGCTTTACTTCATTGGTGTTTTGACTTTCTTCGAGCCAAAACTCATGCAATTGGTGAAACAGGGTTTCAAAATTGCATATTTCCACCTTCAGCTGTATCAATCCCGCCTCAATTTTGGAAAAGTCGATCATGTTGTTGATCTGGCTCAACAATTCTTTACCGCTTTGGCGAATCAGGCGAATGAATTCCTTGCGTTCCTTGGCATTGATGTCGGGTTCGGCCAACAATTCGGCAAAACCCAGAATGGAGTTCATGGGGGTGCGGACTTCGTGCGAAAGGTTGGCCAAAAAGGAGCTTTTAAGGCGATCGCTCTCCTCCGATTTTATCTTATACTCGTCCAGTTCTTTTTTCTTTTCGATGGCCTCGCTGAGGTCGCTGATCATATAGAGCAGTGCCGACTGTCCCTGATATTTGATGCTGCTGACGCGGACTTCGGCGGGCAGGGCTTTGCCACTTAGGGGATAAATGATGGTTTTATAACTGATGTGGCGCTCCTTCACGAGGTAGGCCTGCCCTGAGGAGGCGGGCCCGTCGGGGGAGGAAGCAAAATAGCTGTCCATACGCTGGGTGGCAATGCTTTCACAATCGGCACCCAAAAGTGTGCAGGCGGCCTTATTGGCCCGAAGTATTTTCCCCTGATTGTTTTCGATGAGCAGCGGAAGTGGCGTTTGGTCCAGGATGTTCTGTAAGGGGTCTTCATCGCTCAGAGGGTCATTCCCCGGGTAGGGTTGGGGACTGGGAGAGCTGACAGGCTTTATTGGTTCTTCGGCCTGCCGGTGCGGGTGCAAAGTAAGCAGTTGTTCCGCAGCGTGTCCCTTTTCGGCCGGAAGGGTCAGCAGCTGAAGGCAGTAATTGTCGCGGGTGTTGGGACTGAAAAAGGGCACTTTACTTTGAAAGGGGGCCGTGGCGGGGTTGGCAAAAGCTTGAGAAAGCGGTTCGGCCAGTTGGGCCGGAAGCAGGTTAAATATTTTTAATTGATTCAGATTTTCGGGGGTCGACCCGAATACTCGGGCAAAGTGTGCGTTGACTTTCATCAAGTGCCCGCCCTCATCACACAGCGCAGTAGGGGTGGGGTGCTTATCAATGAGCGCCCAGGCACTGCCCGATGCGCTTGCAAAAGTACGTTCCTGTCCAGGCTGTTCTTCACTTGTGGCCATACTTTTTTGTCGCTTCAGGTTGCTCCGGTGGTTGATCACCAAAAATACCGACATCAAAAGGCCCAAAGCGGCTATGCCAAAACCCAGCCACAGTGCCGAGTGATAAGAAAGAGCAGTAGTGCTGCCTTGCAGTACTACCAGGTTCAGATATAAAGCGGAGAGCAGATTCATCCACATAGTACTTGGTCTATATTACAATTGAACACTTACGTAAGATGGGCCGTGTGGTTACAGCCTCAATTAAAGATACGTTAATTTTTGTGCTTGTGTGCCATTATTTGTTAATTCTTGCTGCTTTTGTGATGAGTGTACGTGCTTTGAGGATATGAGGCGGGCTTATTAACGGTCGATTGGATAGATTTTTTATCTTTGCAGGGTTAAAAAATAAGCTAAGGTCATGACCATCGAACAACAGTTAAGAGCTGCGGCTCTGGAAGCGATAAATGAGCTTTACGGAGCGCAACCGGAGGAGAAAATGCTTCAGGTGCAACTCACCCGTAAGGATCAAAAAGGGGATTTCACCATTGTGGTGTTTCCTTTGTTGAAGGTTTCGAAAAAGAAGCCTGAAGAAACGGGTGAGGACCTGGGCCGATTTATTCAGGAGAAGTTGCCTATGGTGGTTGGTTTTGAGGTGGTTAAAGGTTTTCTGAATCTGAGTCTCTCGCCCAACTTTTGGGTGGAGCGGCTGAATGAGTTGGCTGTGAATGCGGACTTTGGCATGCAGCCGGCGTCGGCTGATGCCCCCTTGATGATGATCGAGTATTCTTCCCCCAACACCAATAAGCCCCTTCACCTGGGGCACATTCGTAACAACCTTTTGGGATTTTCTCTTTCGCGCATTGCGGCGGCCAATGGCTATCGGGTGGTGAAGACCAATATTGTGAACGACCGGGGCATCCACATTTGCAAGTCGATGCTGGCCTGGCAGAAATGGGGCCAGGGTGCTACTCCGGAGTCGACCGGAAAGAAGGGCGACCATTTGGTGGGCGATTTTTATGTGCTTTTTGATCAGCATTACAAGGCAGAGCTGAAGGAGCTGATGGAGGAGAAGCGTATGGGTAAGGAGGAGGCCGAAAAGGCTTCGACTCTGATGGCTGAGGCGCGTGAAATGCTCTTGAAGTGGGAGGCCGGTGATGCTGAAGTGGTGAATCTTTGGAAGACGATGAATGCCTGGGTATATGCAGGTTTTGATGTGACTTACAAAAAGCTGGGCGTTGATTTTGATAAGATTTATTACGAATCGGACACCTATTCGGTGGGCCGCGATATGGTGCTGGAGGGCTTATCGAAAGGCTTGTTTAACCGACGTGACGACGGCAGTGTGTGGGCCGATTTGAGTGCGCAGGGCCTGGATGAGAAGCTGTTGTTGCGCAGCGACGGCACTTCGGTGTATATGACGCAGGATATTGGTACGGCCAAGTTGCGTTTCGACGACTACAATATTGATAAAATGGTGTATGTGGTCGGTAACGAGCAGGATTACCATTTTAAGGTTTTGTCGCTGCTGCTCGATCGCCTGGGCTTTGACTGGGGGCGCGACCTGGTGCATTTTAGTTACGGCATGGTGGAGCTGCCTGAGGGTAAAATGAAATCGCGCGAGGGCACTGTGGTGGATGCCGACGACCTGATGGAAGAAATGGTGGCTACGGCCCGCGATATGGCCCGGGAGTTAGGCAAGTTGGATGGCTACAGCGATGAGGAGGCCGAGGAGGTTTACCGTATGGTGGCCCTGGGTGCCCTCAAGTACTTTATGCTGAAAGTCGACCCGCGTAAAAATATGACCTTTAATCCCGCTGAGAGCATCGATTTTAACGGCAATACCGGTCCCTTTATCCAATACACCCACGCCCGCATTCGCTCCATTTTCCGTAAGGCGGAGGAAAAAGGGATTGCCTGGAAGGGCTCGGCGCCTGTTGGTTTGGTTTTGAACGAAAAGGAGAACAATCTGATTCGCTCGCTGGTCAGTTTCCCAAATGTGGTGAGAGAGGCCGGTGCGGCTTTTAGTCCCGCCATTGTAGCCAACTATATTTACGATCTGGCTAAGGAATACAATCAGTTTTACCACGATAACCCCATTCTTTTTGAGGAAGATGCACGGGTGCGCGACCTGCGTTTAACGCTTTGCCACGCCGTGGCCCAAGTCATTAAAAAAGGGATGTGGCTGCTGGGTGCCGGCGTGCCCGATCGTATGTAAAGCCATGGTTTTGCGGTGTAAAAACCGCCAGATTTAGGGATTTTATCCGTTGTCTGCGCCCGCTATTTTTGCTGTCCTAATATCCTATTTATTATGGCTGGGAAAAAAAGAGGACCGTGGACGGTGATAAAATCCTTTTTGTTTTGGTTGCATAAGTGGTTGGGACTGGCGAGTGCCCTGGTGTTGACCGTGGTGTGCCTGAGTGGTACGGTTTATGTTTTTCGCAATGAGGTGGTGGAGCTGCTGAACCCGTCGGTTTTTAAAGTAGAGGTGCCCGATGCGGAATTGACCTTGCCGCTGGAAGCATTGATTGCACAGGTGAGCGAAGCAAGTGGTGCCCGGCCCCGTTCGGTCACCCTGGATCCGCGGGCGGACCGCAGTTGGGTTTTTAATGTGCAGCGCGAGGGGGATGGCCGCAGGGGGAGCAACCTGCATGTAAATCCCTATACGGGCGAAGTGCTGCCTTCTGATCATTTACGGGGAAACGACTTCTTTTTCTGGGTTTTTCGTCTTCATCGCTGGCTGCTGCTCGACACTTCGGTGGGTCGACCCATTGTAGGCTGGGCTACCATTATTATGCTTTTGTTGATTGTAACGGGACTGGTGGTTTGGCTGCCAAAAAAATGGGGAAAGCTGAAGCAGCGCCTGGTGGTGCATTGGCGGGGCGGACGGCGCCGCTTTACTTTTGATTTGCACAGCACACTTGGTTTTTACTCAGCCCTTCTTCTTTTTGTGATGGCTTTTACGGGCCTGTTTTGGTCCTTCGACTGGTCGCGTCAGCTTATTTACGACGTTTTGCAGGTGGAGGCGCCGCAAAGAGGTGGGAGTCAGGCCGCCCCGCAAAGGGGAGTGGGGCAGGACCGCAATCAAGGCAAGTTGGCGCTGGCGTCCGACAGCGTGCAGGGACTGGAGGGGGCTGTGCCGGTGAGTTTTCTGACTTATGCAGAGTTGCTGGCGAAAGCTGACAGTGTGTTGCCTTACAAAGGAGTCTATCGATTAACACTGCCGTCACCCGATGCAGCGTCTTTCCAGCTTAGCAAG
>Ga0209075_1002595_pt1 | contig 15784 bp, 16 predicted proteins | sample Stecom2011_FD_187523 | JGI IMG/M metagenome (GOLD analysis project Ga0209075, IMG submission 187523) | Agricultural soil microbial communities from Utah to study Nitrogen management - Steer compost 2011 (SPAdes) (version 2) | ecosystem: Environmental > Terrestrial > Soil > Agricultural land...
GACCCGGGGGTTCTTATATTTTTTATAAAAAATATAATTTATATTTTATACATCCCCCCCCCGGCAAGCTTCCCCTTCCCCCCTATGGGAGGGGATCCATCGGGCGAAGCCCGAAGCTTTTCCCCCTTCGGGCAAATGCATGCCCCTCCGGGACAAACTACCCCTGGTTCCCTGGGGGTTGCATCGAGGCTTCGCCTCGAAGCTCCAGCGGAGCTGGTGCATCGAGGCTCCATCTGGAGCCTCGAAGCTTTTTTTTTAAAAATTTTTAAAAAATGCATCGCCCCTCCGGGCGAAGCTTCCGGCCTGCCGGCGGATGCATCCCCGGCAAACTTTTTTTGAAGCTTTTCCCCTTCGGGAAAATGCATCCCCCCCTACGGGGCGGGCAAGCAACCCCTGGTTCTCTGGGGTTGCATCGAGGCTTCGCCTCGAAGCTCCAGCGGAGCTGGTGCATCGAGGCTCCATCTGGAGCCTCGAAGCTCTTTAAAAAATGCATCGGGCCGAAAGGCCCGAAGCTTCCGGCCGCTAGCGGCCGGATGCATCCCCTCCCAGGGGAGCTTGCGGGAGGGGATAAAATTTGAATAAGTATCTTGTTAAACAGGTAATTTTATTTAAGAAAAAAAAGTTTTTTTAATGCCGAAGGCCGATTTATATTATATAAAAGCATATTATTTGATTCAGGCGAAATACCCTCCCAAAGGGAAGGTTTACCATCAAATAAATAAAATAACCATAGGTTCCACCCCTTGGGCGGAACCCCCCTTCCCCGCATGCTTGCGGGGGGGGGAGGTTTTGTGATTAATAAATAATACATAGATATTATTTTTATTATATAAGGTCTTATAGATCTTTTTATCGGTATGATCACTCTTAAATTAGGTAATCTATATTAATAGAATTAATAGAATTAACTTTGATCTTTAATAAACCCTCAAGTTTATTACACAGAAAAATTTTTTTTAGTAAATTGTTTATTAATATCCGAGATAAGTCTTTTTATTATAAGATTTATTCTTACAAATATAGCCAGATATACTACATATATATCTGATGAGAACGCAGAGATTCGAACTCTGATAGGATAAGGTAAAAGCTTATTACTTTACCAATTAAGCTACATTCCCAAAAAACTGTTAAATTAAGTTACATCTGGTCGAACCCCCGGGGGACCCGGGGGTTCTCTAAATTTATTTAAATTACTAATGAACCTAAATCTCTAATAAAAGACTTGAACACTTTGATTAAAATAACCTTAACTAAAAAAATAAACCCCTAATGCTATTCAATTATATTAATTAATATTAAAATTAAATGATTGGTCAACTTCCTACCCCCGTAAGCCATCCCCTGAGGGGGATGCATAAAAAAAATTTTTTCTTAGCTGGTCGGAGCCCCGATAGGGGATGCGTCCGCTGACCAGCCGGAAGCTTCGGGATTCCCCCCTCGGTACATCCCTCTCCGAGGGGACCCCCGATAAAATTTTAAGAATTTTTGACATACACAAATTCTGTATATTCTCAAATGATTTATATTACAGGTGTAAATAAATTACACACGACAAAAAGTTTTAGTGGGGGGGAAGAAAGAAGATATTATCCTTATTGCCAGATGTCTGAGTCGAACAAACATTTCGATGATTACAAGTCATGTATTTTACCAATTAGAATTAATCTGACTTCCTTGTCAATAGAATTTTAGAGAACACCCTTCAGTATATCATACTATCTTTCTTCAAATTTGGTTACTGAAAGATTATAATATAAATCAATATAATCTTGGCATCTTAAAATTTTATTATGGGTAGATTTATCTTTAAATACATAATTATCATTTTTAAAAACATCCCAGTCCCCGGCTCCCTTGGGAGCCGGGGACCACCCGGCCCCTGGCGGGTAGTCCCCGGCTCAAATAAATTTTCATAAATTTTTTATAGCTTCCGGCCGCCGGCCGGATGCATGCCCCTCCGGGGCAAGCTTATATAAAAGGGAATTTTAAACTTTTATACAATAACAAAGTTATAGATGAAGATACTATAGTATCTAAAAAAATGATTAAAGAAGTAAATCTTTGTGTAATGCTTAAAGGAAACAGTATTCTATACCTAAGCTACCTGAGACAGGTGAATTAAAGGATTTTAAAGGACCGCCCGGCCGGGCGGTCCGAACAGATAGTATAAAACAAGCAATATATTAAATAAATTAAGTTATTATTTAAAAGGACCGCCCGGCCCCGGGCGGCCCGAACAGAATTAATTATTAAATAAGGACCGCCCGGGGCCCGGCGGTCCGAACAGTTCCTGAAAAAAAGTAACACCCCCCTGGGGTGACCGCTACCTCTTAGAGACCATCATATTTTAATATAAAGGGGATATATTTACAAAAATTAATTTTTTTGTGGGGTTTACTCCTCTTTTTTGTTTGGGCTAGGTAAGTTTGAGTCCTTCATACGGTATTATAAATTACCTACCCCCTTCGGGGTAGGTGGGTAGTATTATAAAATTACCTATCCTCTTTAGATACAATACAGAATTTGTATTGTGTATTTCTTTATTCTTTCCAAGTCTATGGCCCTTTTGGGTAGACAATAAAAAAGCTTAAAGTACTTATTTAGTTAAAAATATTATACCAGTATAATTTATAAATTAAACCAGTTTAATTTATAAATTATCTGAAGTGGTTAAATTAACCAAATCAACTAATAACTAATTTTGCCTATTATATTTTTTAATAAACTTGTGTTTATTATATTTTTTATATTTTGATATAAACACAAAGTTTAGTTCCCACTTAAGAAGTATAATTTGTCACATAGCTTCGTCAGAGGCTATGCCTTTCATTAAATATGTTGGGTTATATAAAAATTTCATTTTTTTTTAATGTTCTTCGATCGCACTTTTTCACCTTTCATTTATAAAATCCCCGACTCTACCGATAGCAATATTATAATTATAAAAGGTACTAAATCTTCTACTCCAAAAACAAGAAATGTAGGGAGCCGGTGTTTTGGTATAGGTTCTTTAAAACTAAATAATGACTCTAAGTTTTATTTGTTCTTATTATTGTTTACTCTTTTACTATTATTTATTCCTAATTCTTTGGCTTATTGTGCCGATGAAGCTACTATTAATGGTTCTACCAACGTTATTAATGGTTCTACCAATGTTAATGCTTCTCCTACTGTTGTTATTAGTATTAGTGACGCTATTAAATACATAGGAGGTGCTTCTATTATCTTGGCATCGGGTAAAGCTACCTCTCTTGTTTTAAGATCTGTTCCTGCTAATCAAAGACTTAATGGGTTAGGGGCTATTGGCTCTTTAACTGCGGGTACACTCGTTGCTAGTCAACTTATTAGTGGTCCCAATACACCTAGAAATCCTACCGCCATTGAGGTTATAGCACGTAAGAATGCTAAACCCTTTGACTCTATAATGTCTGTTGGTGGGCCTACTGATTCTAACCTCACTTTCGATAAGTATAACTTTAATGTAAAATTTGTTAAAGATTCATTCGCTTTTAGTAATAATAAAGAGTTATCTACGGATAATCCTGATATTTTTGACAAGTTTTATGATTTTATTCATGCTGAATACAATATTACTGATTTTCTTAATAGTTTAGCTGATTTTGCTTATATTGTAGGTGATTTTATTTATAAACTTATCGACAGATTATTTTCTATGATTTCCTATCCTGGTTGGGCCGCCTGGCCCCCGGGCGGTCCTTTAGATCTTAACTTTTATTTAAATGATTGCCCGGCTCCCGGCTATTTTGAGAATATGCAGATCTCAAGAAGTATGTTCTTTGGATTTGAAAAAATTCTTAATGATTTACCATCTTATATGGATAATCCCTATGTGGGACTTCAATATTATTTATTGTTTCTATTGGTCATGGCTACTTCAGCCTTGTATTGGCTAACCTTTAATATTATAATTATAAAATTTGGTGATATTTTAATCAATAAATTCAAAAATAAAATTATTCTTAAAGTTATATCCTTAAATAAAATGTATAGTAATTATATGGTATGGTTTTGGCTATTTATCTTATTATACTGTATTCTTAGTTCAATTTATATTCTTAACCATTTAATAGAATCCTTACCTTTATATGTTAATGATCAAGTGTACAATTGCCTAATTAATAGTTTCATCGTATTTGGCAGTCTTCGTAATGGCCATAAAGATTCTACACCCCCCGTGTTGAATCCCTCGGATTCTGAGGATAATCATAAAGATTCTACACCCCCCGTGTTGAATCCCTCGGATTCTGAGAATAATCATAAAGATGATGGTGACAATGGCCATAAAGACAATGAGTATAGCGATAGCTTAGATCTTGATACATTTAATTCTTATCAAAAATTAAATGGAGATAATCCTATTAATACTTTTGACCATAATGTTTTTGGTAGTAACGGCTTCTATAAAAAACATTCTTAACTCCCCCTACGTTGGACTTACGAATTAAGCAAGAATTATTAGAGTCCGGGTTTAAACAACTTTGGGGATCTGAATTAAGAGAATATTTTAAAAATGCTAAATCCCTTGGTAGTAATAAAGGTATTCATATTTTAATTGAAGTACTTTCTGATATCTCTAAAGATTTTGATTCTTTATTTAAGAATAAAAGAACCCCTCCCGGGGGTTCGACCAGATTAATTGCCAGAAAAGATTATCTTAAACCTTTAGCAACATTAGATTATAGTAATATAATTTCTATCTGTTTGTCTAAAGTTTTACCTTTTTTAGAATCCCCGGGTCCCCGGAGGGTTCAAACAGTTTTTAGTAAAAAAAATAATGATGATTCTGATGTACACGTTACTTCATTATTCCATTCTATCGGTGTTACGCTTTATAAATAAATAATTAAAGAACCCCCCCCCGGTCCCCCGGGGTTCGACCAGATGAGTTTAATAATTATAAATAAATAATTAAAGAACCCCCCGGGTCCTCCGGGGGTTCGACCAGATGAGTTTAAGAATTATACTGTTTCTTCCCCTAATAAAGATCCCCCTTATTTCTTCCCCCGCAAGCTTCCCCCATAGGGCCCTATGGGGAGGGGGTGCATCCCGGGGTTTACCCCGGGAGGCTTCGGCCGCCCGAGCCCGATGCAGTCCCTGCGGGCAGCTTTTATCCTTTTTTTTTTAAGCGCCTATATAAAGTTTTAAATTAGAAAAAAGGTTTAATTGTCAATTTACTATGCTAACTTTTATAAATACTGTTAACAATCAAATTTACTATGCTAACTTTTATAAATACTGTTAACAATCAAATTTACTATGCTAACTTTTATAAATACTGTTAACAATCCGTTAGAACAATTTGAAATTAAAGAATTCGTGTACTTCGGTGGACCTTTATCAGGTGCAAGGTTATCATTCTCTATGCTAACTTTAATAAATACTGTTAACAACCCGTTGGAACAATTTGGAATTTTCTATGCTAACTTTATTTTACTGTTAACAATCCGTTAGAACAATTTGAAATTTTCTATGCTAACTTTATTTTACTGTTAACAATCTGTTAGAACAATTTGAAATTAAGGAGTTCATATACTTCGGTGGACCTTTATTGGGTGCAAGATTATCATTCACTAATATCGGTTTATACCTTATCATTCACTAATATCCGTCTATACCTTATGATAGTAACTATCTTAATCTACGCGATGGGTCGTTTATCCTTAAATAACAATAAAGTAGTACCATCTAGATTCGCGTTAATACAAGAAAGTTTATTTGGTAGTATTTTAGGTATGATTAATTCAACTATTGGTAAAAAGGACAAGCTTACTTACCTTTTTTATATACAATTTTTTTATATGTTCTATTCTCTAACTTAATTGGTTTAGTTCCATACTCATTTACACCTTCTTCACACTTCGTATTTGGCATAGGTTTTTCATCCCCAGTACTCTGTTTTTCTATTTTTTCTCTATCTTTTGATGCAACAAATAAATTTAATACTGATTATCCTGGTTGGACCGCCCGGGGACCGGGCGGTCCTTAAAATTCTGTTTCAAAAGTTTCAGACGACAATAATTTTGTTGAATCTACTACCCCTCAGATTGATAGTCTGCTAATTACTTATTCTAATACTAATACAGATAAATTACAGATTTTGGCTGATAATAAGGACAAAATAGGGATTTATATGTGGACTCATCGTGTATCGGGCAATAAATATATAGGTAGCTTCCGGCCTGCCGGCCGGATGCATCCCCCGGAAAGCTTTCTCTCAAAGAGGGAATGCATCGGGCTACGCCCGAAGCTCCAGCCTCTCGGCTGGATACATGCCCCTCCGGGGAAAGCTACCCTGGTTCCCTGGGGGTTGCATCGAGGCTTCGCCTCGAAGCATTGGCTACTGAAGTAGCCAATGCATCCCCCTCCGGGGGATGCTTCGGCCCGAAGGGCCGATGCATTTTTTAAAATTTTAAAAAAGCTTCGAGGCGCCAGATGGAGCCTCGATGCACCAGCTCCGCTGGAGCTTCCCCCGGAGGGGGATGCATTAATTATTTTTAATAATTAAAGCTTCGGGGCCTAGCCCGAAGCATCTCCCCTACGGGAGAGGCTTTGTTTGTAAAACAATGCACCCCCCCCTCCGGGGGAGCTTCCGGCCGCCGGCCGGACGCATCCCCCCTCCGGGGAAGCTGAACATAAGGCTAAAATTTCTAAAAAAGTTTATGCTTACTCAAATTATGATTTGGATACTTTATTATTTACTTTTATTTCTCAAAAAGATGCAGCGGTATACTTTAAATCTAGTGAGAGTACAATTTCTAGATATCTTGACAATAAAAATTTATATAAGGATCAATGGGTTTTATCCTCTTTCCCAATTTCTAAGATATAGAGGCTTCCCCTCGGAGAGGGGATGCGGGTACCCGGGGAAGGCTGTTCAATTTATACGTACATAATAATAAGCATAATTATAAAAATAATTCAATGCTAACTTTAATAAACACTATTAACAACCCGTTAGAACAATTTGAAATTAAGGAGTTCATATACTTCGGTGGACCTTTATTGGGTGCAAGATTATCATTGACTAACATCGGTTTATACCTTATGATAGTAACTATCTTAATCTACGCGATGGGTCGTTTATCCTTAAATAACAATAAAGTAGTACCATCTAGATTCGCGTTAATACAAGAAAGTTTATTTGGTAGTATTTTAGGTATGATTAATTCAACTATTGGTAAAAAAGGACAAGCTTACTTACCTTTTTTATATACAATTTTTTTATATGTTCTATTCTCTAACTTAATTGGTTTAGTTCCATACTCATTTACACCTTCTTCGCACTTCGTATTTGGTATAGGTTTTTCAATGGCTATTTTAATTGGTGTAACTATCTTAGGTTTCCAAACTCATGCATTTAAATTCTTTGGGTTATTTGTACCAGCTGGAACTCCTTTAGGATTAGTACCAGTTTTAGTAATGATTGAGACAATCTCATATGCCGCTAGAGCTTTAAGCTTAGGGTTACGATTAACTGCGAATATGATAGGTGGACATGTTCTGTTAAAAATCTTCTCAACATTTACTTGGAAAGCTGTAATAGCTGGAGGGTTTATTACTTTAATTAGTATTATCCCGTTCGCGTTTATAATCGCGTTTACTGGGTTAGAAATAGCTATTGCTTTCATACAAAGTTACGTTTTCACGATGTTAACGGCTTCTTATCTTAACGATGCAATTAATTTACATTAATAAATTTTTATAAAAATGGCTTAAATAATAAGAATCTTATTGATACCCCCGCTTCTTTATCTTTCATATCTATAATATATTATACATGGTATATAATAAGAATACTTTATATAACAAGCCATCCCGTCCATTATGCTTATACATATATAATAAATAAACTTGGGGGCAGCTATTCCATCCTTAATGTTAACACATGGACGGTGGTTTAAATCCTCGACTTCCATTGTAAATCCATAAAGTGTGTCAAATAAATAAGTATAATATTAGAAATAATATATGTCATATATTGTAAATCAATAATAGATGATTTAACAATCATTTTTGGGGATAAAAAAAAAAACTCTTAAAAAATACAATGATTTTAAAAAGTATCCGCAAAGGTTTTAATAAAGCTAAAGATATACCAACACTTCCTAATAACCTAATAAATTTACATTATAGTATTCCTATTAGAATTTTAAGATTTATAGGGCCGCCCGGGGCCGGGCGGCCCAACCAGGGGTTATTCTTTAATATTCTTAAGCAGGAACATTGAAAAATTACACCCATTCTTCCTATATTTAGGTATTCTAGTCATGATAGTCTATACTACCTATTCTGTGTTTATACTTTATTGTAGAATTAAACATATAGTCTCCAGCCGAAGGCTGGGGACCAAACCCCTCCGGGGGTTTAGTCTCCGCCCTCTGGGCGGGGACCACTCCCTCCGAAGGAGGGAGTAGTCTGGTGAGAAAAATCCAATTTTTGGTAAAGCTTCCCCAAAGGGGGAAGCATCGGGCCGGGAGGCCCGAAGCTCGTTCTGCTGGAACTAAAGCAAAAATGAGTGCTACTCGAGGAACCGCGATTTTTGTATATTCAGAAGATGACTTACTTGTTAATAATTTTCCTTCCGCTCGACAGGCCGGGCAATTTTTTAATACTGATAGTAAAACAATATTAAGATATGTTAGATGTGGGAAAATATTTAGAAAAAAATGGATCTTATCTACATTAAAAAAATAAGAGACTACCCGCCTTCGGCGGGTGGTCCCCGGCCCAGGGGCCGGAGACTCAAAATATGGTAGGGTTAAAATATGCCCTCATAATCAATTATAGTTAGTTTAAAAATAAGGAATACTTATTAACACCCCCTGTTCGGACCCCCGGATTCCCGGGGGTCCTATTTTTTTTAAATGGTTGAAATAAATAAGATAATAAAAGGCTTCATGGGCAAGTTGGTAAGCCACAACTCCTTCACAGTTGAATCACCGGTTCAAGTCCGGTTGAAGTCAAAAAATATTTTGCCTACTTTATTAGATTAAAAAGGGTTAATAATAATATTAGCTTCCCCCTCCCCCGTAGGGGGGAAGGGATACACCCCCTTCCCTGCCCGCGGGCTTGCGGGGGCGACCAGCTTCCGGCTGGTGAGCCGGGCACATCCCCCCCTCCGGCGGTGGTCGAGGGCAAGCTTTTTTAAAAGGACCGCCCGGCCCCGGGCGGTCCGAACAGAATTTAAATTAATTAAAAAATTATCCCGGCCCACCCCTGCGTTTATGCGGAGGACCCCGGCTAAAAATTTTAAAAATGCATCGGGCCGAGAGGCCGAAGCTGGGCCGGCCCCCCTCGAACGGAGAAGGGAAGCATCCGGCCGGCCGGAAGCTATTCTTTATCTCTTCCTATCTCATTAATACATAATTTAAATTTATAAACTAATCTAAATCTAAGGAGAATTAAGTAGATAAGCCTCCTTTATAGTGTTTTATACAAAAAAAAAATTGAGAACCCCGGGTCCCCCGGGGGTTCGACCAGAATTTTTATGTTTTCTATACAATTCATATACTAAATTTGAAATTTTATTTAAATTTGTTAAATACTAATTAGCTTGCCGGGGTCCCCTCTCTTCCCCGCCTCCCCGGCAAGCTTCTCCTGGGCTCGGCCCTATGGGGGGGGGAGGAGGGATCATCGGGGCGAAGCCCGAAGCTTCCGGCCTGCCGGCCGGATGCATCCCCCGGCAAGCCTTGATTATTATAATAATCAAGGCTTTTCCCCCTTCGGGGCAAATGCATGCCCCTCCGGGACAAGCTACCCCAGGTCCCCTGGGGTTGCATCGAGGCTTCGCCTCGAAGCTCCAGCGGAGCTGGTGCATCGAGGCTCCATCTGGAGCCTCGAAGCTCTTTAAAAAATGCATCGGGCCGAGAGGCCCGAAGCTTCCGGCCGCTAGCGGCCGGATGCATCCCCGGGCTCGCGGGGGGGGGGCAGTGCTCCTTATTAATTAAGGATTAGCCAATGCCCACCCAAATAGTAAATGATTTTATTTCTCCTTATGTACGAGACCTTTTTTTCGCCCTATGTTATCCTTTATATTAAATTTTTCTACAGTTCATTGTGATGTGGCTCAGCCTTGGCAATTTTCTTTTCAAGATGGAGCATCGCCATCTTTTGATGGTATTGTAGATCTTCATGATCAGATTATGTTTTATTTAGTAATAATTGTTGTTGGTGTATCTTGGATGTTAGGAACAATTATTGTTAAATTCAATACGATTAAAAACCCTATAGTGTACAAATACTTTACACATGGTACTGTTATAGAATTAATTTGGACTGTTACTCCAGCCCTAGTTCTAGTTGCTATAGCATTCCCAAGTTTTAGATTATTATATCTGATGGATAGTCCTTTATTTGAGTTTGATGATTGTCATTTAGCACTAATTCCTATGAAAAAGCTTAATAGCCAAGTACAGCTTTAGTGCCTCACGGTGTTGTTGGATCTACTATATTTATGCGTTTTGATTCTTATGCTCGGAATTCCACAGTGTTTTCTAAACGTATTATTAGTCAGTAAATAGGTCATTTGTTAGGGGATGGTTCATTAGCTAAGTCTAAGACAAGTATAACTCCTAGTTTTGTCTTCACTCAGTCCCCGGGGGCCTGCACCCCAGGGGATCGAGCCCCAGGGCTCAGACTTTAAAAAGATTTGATTATATATGGTCTGTCTTTTTACAATTCTCTCATTATTGTTCTCAATACCCTTCATTAACTATATCCAGAAAAGAATATCCTTTCATGCAAGTTCATACTAGAACATACCCTTTTATGATAACACTTGAAAACTTATTTTATTCTAATATAGAAGGTAAACGGGTTAAATCAATATCACCTGATTTGTTATTGTATCTTGATGATATTGCATTAGCATATTGGGCAATGGATGATGGGCTAAAGCCCGTTAAGGCTTCTATCCCCATACTAAAGCATATACGTTTAGTGAGGCTTATTTATTAACAGGTATATTACATTATAAATTTAATTTAATTTGTAGTGTTCAAAACCACAAAAACACTCCAGTAATTAATATAAGAGCCGAGTCAATGCCTTTGTTTAGATCAATAGTATTTCCACATTTTCATCCTAGTATGACATATAAACTCTTGTAACACTTTGTCCCCTTTAACTGAAAGGTTAATTGAATAATTTTGCTATATGCTGGAACCTCCTAAAGCCTTAAGTACCTTTAATCTGTTATGGTAAAAATCTTAATGGATATAACAATGGACAATCAGCAGGAAACCAAAAAGACGGAAATGTCTATAGGGATCCTCAGAGACTACACGCAAGACATCCTATTAGATTAGGATGATGATATAGTCCAAGCCCCCTCTCTTAATTTATAAGAGCACGAAAGGTAGGGGTGAAAGGAAGTAATAGATCCTGCTATTACTGTTAAAGCAGTAGGTTCTCAATGGTTCTGGAGTTATGAGTACTCTGATTATATTTCAGATTCTGGGGAACCAATAGCTTTTGATAGTTTCATGATACCCGAGTCGGATTTAGAAGAAGGTCAATTTAGATTACTTGAAGTAGATAATAGAGTAGTATTACCAGTTGATACTCATGTTAGATTTATTTTAACTGGGAGCGATGTAATACATTCTTTTGCTGTTCCTGCTTTAGGTCTTAAATTGGATTCGATCCCAGGGCGATTGAACCAAACTTCAACGTTTATTAACAGAGAAGGATTATTTTATGGACAATGTTCAGAAATTTGCGGAGTTATTGATTAGCTCCAGATGTTAAAGTGAATTCGTAAGGATTATTAATACATACTTTGATATAGTTAACTAGTTATACTTCAATTAGACAGAAGTAACCATACCGGCAAAAACTTTGTAAAGGAAGCAAATGGTGGAAGATTAGTATACATGGGCGACAGCCCATAGAGCAATGAAAGTGAAAACGGTCAATGGCTACCTGGCAGGAGACCGTCGGTGGTTACAAACATCGCTACAGACTGGGTCACTTTTGGGTACCTGAAATGGTGCTTAATGTACAGTCGGAACTCGGGAAGGAATTTTCCACCCTTAACATTATGTAAAGTTATACAGAAGGAAATAAAATGTATAGACTTGTAGAGTCTCGTAACCATGGGTAAAAATAAGCCCCTTAAAGTAGTAATGCTTTAATGCAAATAGGGGAAATTGCAAGAACCTCCATCTTATCAATGGGCAATTTGCAGCGAAGCGTATATCAGTGTTTTAAAGGTATACGAACGTTCAACGACTAATCGGTGAGCTACACTAGCAATAAACCGGACACGACACCCCTACAACCATCTAATAATTAAGAGGTTGATGACATAGTCTAAGCCAGTAGGTAACTATTGGGATAAAAATAAACACTTTATCGATAATAATAACTGTTATGCCGATCGTAATCGAAGCTGTTTCTTTAGAGAAATACTTAACTTGGTTAAACGAGCAATTAAACTAAACTCCCCCTATCATATTTAAGTGGCCATGAGACTTAAATATAATAAATGATTTATTTCTCCTTATGTACGAGACCTTTTTTTTTTTTTATGTTATCATTTATTTCATATTTCTTAACGCTGGTGGCCGACTTATTCAATAATTATTCTTTAGTAATTATAACTGCTTTTATTACTTTTGTTTTTATAACTTTAGTTTTAGACAATTTTCAATTTTCTGATGTAAAGTTTATTAGATATATTCAATATTTTGTGCTAGGCTTTTTATCTATATATCTTTATTTAAAATTTTTCTGTCTATCTGTTTCATGTGTTTATGAAGAAAGACCGCCTGTTGATCCTGTATTGTCTACTAAGATAGATATAAATATAACTAGAGATGCTGTAAGTTATTTGGGTGATGGACTTCTAACTATTGGTTCTAATATAGGGTTAGGGGCTACTGTGGGTGCGACAGCTGGGGCTGTTGCTTCAGTTCTTAAGACCGCCCCTATTCCACCTGTACAAAAGGTAGGCGCTGTACTTTTCGGCGCAGCCCTCGGCGCGGGTATTCACGTTGGAACAACTGCTATCAATAGAGTGGGGAATTCTTCAAAAGAATCCTCAACTAACAATAATAGTTTATTAACCTCTGATGCACCTTCACCCAAATATGATATTAATTCCCCACTAGAATCCAATGAAATTTTACCCTCTAATTGCGCTGAGGATCTTTTATACTCAATATTAACATTAAATATTTGTACTTTATTCTTATTTTTATTATTTCTTTTATCTTTGATAAGTAAATTAATACTAGTAAAAGGGATTAATTTAGAATTTTTTGATAAAATTTTACCTCCAATTTATAGTAAAAGGATAAAAAGTTTTATAATTCCTATTTATAGTTTGTCTAGTAGAACAAATGCTATTTATAGCGTATATTTAATAATTGTTATACTTATTAGTTGTTTAGGATCTATTTATTTTACTTGTGGACTTATAAATAATTTTGAAGCATTTGCTAGAGCTTATTTAAATTTATAAGTAAACACCCCCTTATCACCCCCTCCGCAAGCTTCCCCTGGCTCCCTATCATATCTAAGTGGCCATTTATCTCCTATATAATAAATGATTTTATTTCTCCTTATGTACGAGACCTATCTATACGATTTAACAATGTTTACTACTATTCTTAACTATGCTCTTTACTCTCATCCTGAGATTATTCTTATTCCCTTATGTGCTTTATCTCTAACAATTTATGCAGATGAACTATTGAGAAATGAAGGTGAGAGTAGACCTCTAAGATATTGGTTCCATATAGCGCTTATTTATATTCTGTTTTGCGGTATACTTTTTTATCTTTTTCTCTTGCTACTTCCGTACTACTACAATCCTCGTTCTATCTTCAAACGCTAGCTCCGTACTTCCTCAATCCTCGTTCTATCTTTTAAGCCTGAGTTGTCTGCTAATTTAGATATTTATATAACTAAACCTGCTGTAAATCATTAGGGTCTAGGACTTAGAACTATTGGTTCTAATATTGGATTAGGAGCTAGGTCCGAGCTTGCTTGGACACCCCCGCAAGCTCGCGGGGGGGATGGGGGGAGCTTTATAAAACAATGCATCGCCCCTTCGGCCGAAGCTTACGGCGGAGCCAGATGCATCGCCCTTTTATAAACTATTTTTAAATAAGAGTGGGGTGATCAGCCCGCTCCGGGGAAGAACTTCCCCGGAAGGGATGATCAGCCCGCCCCGCGGGGATCTTTTGTAAATTCACTGAATTCTCTACCTCTCAGTCTAATAGATCAACTCCCGTTCTTCTTTTGTAAATTCACTGAATTCTCTACCTCTCAGTTTAATAGATCAACTCCCGTTCTTCTTCTGAAAATGTATAACCGGTAGAACTTTTATTGGGCTGGCCTCCCCGATTTACTAAAAATTCAAGATTTAAATTAGGTTTAAATGATCAAAAAAGTATTGTTCAGTTAATAATAATTCATATTTAGACAATAAAAAAAAGAAGGTCAATATCTTGTTTATTCAATTCAAAACTAGGAAATTTTATCCCCCCCGCAAGCTTCCCGGGGGATGCATCCGGCCGCTAGCGGCCGGAAGCTTCGGGCCTCTCGGCCCGATGCATTTTTTAAAGAGCTTCGAGGCTCCAGATGGAGCCTCGATGCAACCCCAGGGAACCAGGGGTAGCTTGCCCGGAGGGGCATGCATTTCCCCCGAAGGGGAAAAGCCTTGATTATTATAATAATCAATGCATCGGGCTACGCCCGAAGCTTCGAGGCGAAGCCTCGATGCAACCCCAGGGAACCAGGGGTAGCTTTCCCCGTAGGGGATGCATTTCCCCCGAAGGGGGAAAAGCTTCAAAAAAAGCTTGCCGGGCATGCATCCGCCGGCAGGCCGGGAGCCGGGGGGTAAACCGCCCGGGATGCATCCCTCCCCATAGGGCCCAGGGGAAGCTTGCGGGGGGGGAGAATTGTTTTTCATGGTTGATATTTTAAGCTTCCGGCCGCCGGCCGGATGTATCCCCTCCGGGGGAAGCTAAAACTTAAACTTCCATAGAATCCCAATTATACTTACCTATATTGTTATATAATTAAGGATGTTTTTTTTTTGTTATTGATTGAATTATTATAATGATTTTTACATCTTATATATAAATTAACAGTATAACCAATATAAGAATAAAGATTATCTGGTCGAACCCCCGGGGAACCCGGGGGTTCTTTAGATTTAAATAAACATATCCCAGGCGGGTCATTAAAAGCAAATAAAGAAGTGAATAAAATATAAAAGACCAAAAAAAAGTTAAATTTAATCCTCTCCATCCACGGAGTCACTCGGTATTTAATTATTTCTTCATTCAACTTGTTTATATTTTATGACTACTTGCTAGGTTATATATATTTATAAGACAATAGCTTAACGTAAAGCTCTCTGCTCATAACGGAACTGATGGAAGTTCGACTCTTCTTTGTCTTAATTTTATCTTTATTTCTGTACAAAGCCCGGGCCCCGCGCACCTTGCTGCGGGGGCCGGCCCCGTAAAAACATATTATATAATATAGAGAATTTGTATCTTATTATATAATATAGAGAACCCCGGGTCCCCCGGGGGTTCGACCAGAATTTGTATCTTATTATATAATATAGAGAATTTGTATCTTATTAAAATCCTGTTCGGACTGCCCGGGGCCCGGGTCCTTTAATTCTTTTTTTTTATTTAATTGAACATGTACTAAAATTAGATTAAAACTAATTAAATTGCATGATTAAATATATAGTTTATATCTTATTACTATTCAAATGCATAATAAAATATAATTG
>Ga0209075_1002596_pt1 | contig 15784 bp, 14 predicted proteins | sample Stecom2011_FD_187523 | JGI IMG/M metagenome (GOLD analysis project Ga0209075, IMG submission 187523) | Agricultural soil microbial communities from Utah to study Nitrogen management - Steer compost 2011 (SPAdes) (version 2) | ecosystem: Environmental > Terrestrial > Soil > Agricultural land...
TCGGGTTTTCTTTCCATTCTTTGACTAATTGTTGTATCGACGGACTATTTTCCAAAATATTTGATGCGATGACATTGGCAAAATATTTGGCGAATAATTGTTCTGAACATTGATGTGGATAATCGAATAAATACGGTAACGACTGCATCATCAACCAAGTAGCATTGTTTGAAACTTCGATTTTTAATTGATGATTTTCTAAAGTCTTCGATTCATTTTCGAGTAAGTTAGTCAATTGATAAGTTTTATTTTCGTTCGCCAATTGCCAAATTGGTAGCGTTTCGGTGATTAATTGTCGATTACTCAACACCGGAATCACACTTTCTTCACCATCGGTAAAATTACCCGATTGCACCGAAATTCGGTATTGCAAACCTTCGATGTTTTTTGGTATTTGAACCGTCCAACTTACGGTATTTGCACTTAATCCTTCTATAATAACTGGAACCAACGGCTCGGTTTTAATGATTTTGTCGGTTAAATCTTCGCCAGTAATGGTGTTGAACAAACGCAGCATAGCCGTAGCATTTAACGGTTGAGCCGTGGTATTGCTCACACGTGCTTTCAACACCACCTCATCGGTTTCACGGACAAAACGCGGCATATTGGGTTGAATCATCACGTCTTTTTGGGTGTTTACCTTATAATCAAAATAGGCAAATTCGCTTTCTGAATTATGTCCCAACGCACGAAATCGCCACTCAGTCAAACTTTCAGGAGCTTTAAAATTCACTTCAAAAACACCTTCTTCATCAGTATTCAAATGTGGAAAAAAGAAAGCCATTTCTTGTAGATTTTTTCGCAAAATGATACCTTTATGTAAGTCTGCACTTTTCTTAGTTGTGATTAAAACAGCTCCATTTGCTCCTCGATTACCATAAATAGCCATCGCTCCGGCATCTTTATAAACCACAATCTGAGTAATATCAACCTCATTTAAATCCAAGCGATTAAGCGAAACCGGAATGCCATCAACAATCAATAATGGAGCAATTTGTTGTGTGCTCATTAAAGTAATAGAGCTGTATCCTTCAAGCGTTTTTGCACTTTTTGAAATATCCAATCCAGAAAACATTTGTTTTAAATTATTTACATAATCTATTCGTTCATCTTTGGTTTGTACATCATAAATCAAAATAGGATCGTTGGGTCTTGATTCAATAACCGTTCGATAAGAATCAACAACGATTTCTTCTAAGATAAGTTCATTTTCTAATGTTTGTAAAGTAATGAGTCCACGTGCAATTGAAATGTTTTGGGCAAAAGTTTTGTAAGATTTCATACCCTCCATTTCGAAAATAATTTCGTCCATAGGTTTGGCCTCGATAACAAAACCGCCTTTTACATCCGAATATGATATTTGTCCTGTTGATTGATTAGTTACTTTTACATTTGGCAGAAAATCACCAAAATCTCCATCAACAACTTTAGAAGAAACAAAACCTTCTTTTAGCTCATTTTTTAATTGACTATCAATAAAGTTATCATATTCTTTTTGTCGTTCATAGTCGCCATAACCAAACCAATTTAAAGTATTGAATAAAATATGGCTTTTGAAGTTGATTGGAATATAATTTATATTGCTATAACTCATTCTTGCATAATTGATATTCTCGTCAAAATGAATCACAGGCAAATAAAAACGAGAACTTATATAATGTAAGTTCCTGAAATCCCATTCAGATAGATTTTCGTTAGTCAACCGATCGATAGAAGTATCATACATAGTTGCCAAAACTTCTCCTTGAAAAGGACTGTTCGTGTCCGAAGTAACTTTAAATTTCCAATGATATGATTGAGAAGGCGTGAGCTTATTATTGATTTTTTCAGTATGAACAGTCCAGTTATTATGGGCTGCCACACTATAGGGAATTGTGGTTGTTTGCTGATAAAATCTGTTGTCATAAACATAATAATATTGAATATCCAAAGGTAAATTCACCTTGGAATATTCAACTTCTTCCAATAAGACAAACGATTTTCCTTTATTTATTTCAACTTGTTTTTGAGTAAATTTCCCCGTAGCATCTCTTAACTCGATGTTCACATACACACTGTCAAATTCAGATAAGCTTCTAAAAACCAAGTTATTTCTACTTTTACTTTTTTCTTTATCTACAGAAAGGTGTACAATACTCTCATTGTCTTTATATTCTTCAGGAATTTGGTAAGTAAGCCCTCTTTTGATAGGAAAATTATATTGGTGTGTTGCATCGGGTTCAAAAACAATCTCATAATAACCTATTTTCCAATCTTTGGTGGGTAAAATTATTTCTGTAATACCTTCAAAATCGATTTCTTTTTGGAAAATCTCTTCTTTTTCATTCCAATCTTTGGTGATAAATTGTTCATACGGAAAAAACATTTTAAAAGTTGCTTCGTTCAATAACTGATGTTTAGGTGCCTGCCACAAACGTTTTTTACGATAGGTTTCGTAATCGTGAACCAACAAAACTTTCAAAACACCTTTAGTTTTCGCTGGTTTCCCATTGGCTGTTTCTGCTGAAAGTTCTATGGAAAAATCCGTTTTTTTGTTTAATGTAGCTGATGAATTTATCCTGATACTTAAATCGTTGTACGAATAATACACATTAGCTACCGTCGAACGCACTTCACCTGTAGTATCCTGCACATCAATCTCAAAAGAGTAGGTATGATACGGTTTGTTGGTAATGGAATCTTTCGTCGATAGATTCATTTGAAAAGGAATTTCAAAGGTACCGTCAGCTTTTGTATTTGTCGTAAATTCAGGTAAATTTATTTTTTCACTACTCAATTTTTCATAAGCTTTTGACACCGTAATTTTTGCGGTAACTTTTGCATTGGCAATAGGAGTTTTAGCAAAAGAAATTGCTTTTCCGCTGAGTTGAAATGTTTGATTTGGAAGAAGCGACTCAGAGAAATTATCGGTTTGTACTTCAAAAGTCGGACGTTTGTATTCTTCTACCCAAAAAACCAATTCATCATCATAAAAATCGATGTTTTCCCAAAATTCTTCTTCAGATTCACTCAAATCATCAGGTTCTTCCAAATGAATTCTAAAACTTCCCAATGAAGCATTTAGAGGGATTTTGAAACTTCCTGAAAAACTTCCCCATTGATTGGTAACCACATCCGAACTGTAAATTTTGTTGTGAGAAGCGTCTTTGACAACCAAATTTAGTCGAATATTTTCAACTGTATTGGCTGTTTTATATTCATATTGATTAAACACCATTCCCTTAAAATGAACTTCGTGCCCGGGTCTGTACAAACCTCTGTCTGTAAAAAGTTTCCAAACAATTTCGACTTCTTCGTCTTCTTTAAATGACTCTTTATCATAATAATATTGAAAGTTTCTGAAAGAGAAAGTTTCTGTATGTTTGTAATAATCATCGTCAATGGCTATTTTCAATTCTGTTTGATCAAAACTGTTCATTTTTTTTGGCAAGGCTCTTTTTTTCTTACGCACACTTCCTTTATTGTCGGTGGTGTATCGTTTTCCATCGATTCTTACCTTACTGTTTTTTAAAGGTTTTCCTGAATTTCGATCGTACAATGAAAATTCCAATTCACGTTCTTTTATCTTAGAGACGACCACGGTATTTGTGACTTTGAATTTTACAAACTGCACGCTATCAACAGCATCATCATTAATAAAATCTTGAGAATGATAAGCCAAAATATAATTGCCTTGTGGCTGTTTCGGAATAAAAACCTCAGTTGAATTTTCTACATATTTCTGAAAATTCCGCATTGGAAAAAGAACAATAACGTCTTTAACAAAATTGTTTTTTCTGTAAATATCAAAATCCAAAGGATGTTCCATAGAATTAAAAACATCCTCATCTTCAATTAAATATAAAGCATTATAAAGCGAATCTACATTGCGATAATTAGCCAGCATTTTTATTCGTTCTTCGGAATGAGCGTACGATGGAGCAGTTAATTTTATTGTTTTTCTATGAATTTCGTTCTTTAGTTTGATCGCATCATTCTTTACAAATTCCTCTGGATTATTCTCTAACAAAATCGTCAATAATTCATCTGCTTTTGCAAAACCTTCCTCCGTTCTTTCCTGAACAAAAAATGTTGCCAAATCAAACCAAGATTTATCAATAAACTCTTTGGTGGCAGCACTTTGTAAAAAATAATCGTATAATAAAATTCGTGTGTCTTTTTCGGAACTATATCCATAATTTTTCAAGCGATTGTACCGAACTTTATCAACAAAATAAGGTTTGTTTTTTAGAAAATAATATTCTTCTAATTGCTGATAAAGCTTCACCGCCTGCAATCCGTTTTCAGTAAAATCTGTTTGATAAAAATTGTCAGATAAATCTAAAACTTGGGTTGAAATATTCAGTTCTTCTAAAGTGGTTGTCAATCCATAACTTTCCAAAGAATGATAAATATGAATCCATTCCATAGCAAAAAACTCAAAGTAAGTTTCAAACAAACCATTTTGTTCGTCCTTGATTAAAATCACTTCTTCGTAAGGTTTTATCGATTGAAAAAGTATAGATGAATTGGCAAATGTCAAGTTCTGCAAACGCTTTAATTCATTGATGTAATCTGCTTTTGTCCATTCCGTTTTTGATTTTTCAGTAAGCGGAACAGTTGTTTGAATTCTTCGACTGATTCCATACGAATTTTTTAACATTTCGTCGTGTAATTCGGTGGCTTCAATTAGGTAATAAAATAATTTTGTCGTTTCTGAAACCGAACCAATCTCTAATTTAATTTGCTCAACATCTGGAACCGATGTGCCTATTTCCTTAGCAAATTTTTGTCTGTAAAAAAAGGTTTTCAGCACCTGAACTTCATTTTTGTTTTTATGAGCTTGTTCGTAAATACTGTTTACATTTTTTAAAGCAGTTTTATAACTCCCCTCTTTCTCCAATTGATAGATTTCTTTCCATTCTTTAGAGAAGTTTTGGGCAGTCATCAGGCTTGAGCAGAAAAATGCAATAAGTAGTACGATAGGTTTCATAAAGACTTAAATTTTAGTCAAACAATTTACGAATTTTTATCAAATTACCTATCTAACTCATCTTAACTTTTCTCTAAATGGGCATGGCATTTTAAAAGAAAGGTAAGTCCATAAAAAAACCGCTCTAATTGAACGGCTTTTTACTTTTACATTCTCTCTGGAACTTTAATTCCCAATAATTTCAATGCATTTTTAATAGTCTGTGCCACTTTGTTTGATAATTGCACGCGGAATACTTTTTTATTGTAATCTGATTCTCCTAAAATAGAAACCGATTGATAAAACGAGTTGTACTCTTTCACCAAATCATAAGTATAATTTGCGATCAGTGCTGGGCTGTATTGCTGGGCTGCTTGTTGAATCACTTCTGGGAATTGCGCCAATGCTTTGATAAGCTCTTTTTCTTTTTCGTGTAAAGATACTTCGCTATCGTTCGGCATAACAAGATTATAATCAAAATCAGCTTTTCTTAAAATCGACTGAATACGCGCGTAGGTATATTGGATGAACGGGCCTGTGTTTCCTGCAAAATCGACTGATTCTTTTGGGTCGAACAGAATGCGCTTTTTTGGATCAACTTTTAATATAAAATATTTCAAAGCACCTAATCCAATGGTATGATAAAGAGCCTCTTTATCGGTATCACTTAGTCCCTCTAATTTACCTAATTCTTCCGATATATCACGTGCTGTGTTGGTCATTTCCTTCATTAAATCATCTGCATCAACCACGGTGCCTTCACGAGATTTCATTTTTCCTGAAGGTAAATCAACCATTCCGTAGGACAAGTGATACAGATGTTCTGCCCAAGAAAATCCTAATTTCTTTAAAATTAAAAACAACACTTTAAAGTGATAATCTTGTTCATTCCCTACGGTATAAACCATTCCGCCTACATCTGGATAATCCTTTACACGTTGGATGGCAGTTCCAATGTCTTGGGTAATATAGACAGAAGTTCCGTCAGCACGCAGTACTAATTTTTCATCCAAACCTTCATCGGTTAAATCAATCCAAACCGAACCGTCTTCTTTTTTGAAAAACACTCCTTTTTCAAGTCCTTCTTCCACTTCATTTTTCCCTAAAAGATAAGTGTTACTTTCGTAATAATAGCTATCAAAATCAACACCCAAATTTTTATAGGAAACAGCAAAACCATCGTAAACCCATTGGTTCATCGTTTTCCAAAGCGTTACTACTTCTTCATCTCCTGCTTCCCATTGACGAAGCATTTCCTGAGCTTCTAATATCAAAGGTGCTTGCTTCTTAGCCTCCTCCTCACTGAAGCCTTGAGTCATTAAAGTATTGATTTCGCTTTTATAGGCTTTATCAAATTCTACATAAAAATTACCCACCAACTTATCACCTTTCAACCCGGTTGATTCGGGTGTTTGTCCGTTTCCAAACTTTTGCCATGCCAACATGGACTTGCAAATATGAATCCCTCTATCGTTAATTATTTGTGTTTTATACACTTTATTACCGGCTGCTTTTAAAATTTCGGCTACGGCATATCCCAATAGGTTATTTCTAATATGTCCTAAATGCAAAGGTTTATTGGTATTTGGCGAGGAATACTCTACCATAACAGCTTTGGCTCCCTCTTTTGGGGTTGCGAATCCAAAGTGTTCGTTTGCTAAAATGTCTTTAAAAAATTTCGTGTAATACGTATCGTCAATGACCAAGTTTAAAAAGCCTTGAACCACGTTGAACTTTGAAACCATTTGAACATTTTCAGTAAGATAGTTTCCGAGTCTTGTTCCAATCTCAATAGGATTTCCTTTTATTTGCTTGACCAATGGAAAAACGACTATTGTAATATCCCCTTCAAAATCCCTACGCGTAGCTTGAAATTCTACTTTTTCAATGGATAAATCGAATAGTTGTTGAACGGCTTGCCGAATGTGCGGCGCTAATAATTCTTGTAAAGACATTGGTATGCTATTTTAAAAATTCAAAGTCACAAAGATAAAAATTTTAATTGTGAATCGATTTTTTAAATGAAAGATAAGTTCAAAGTTAACTCATTTATTACTTGATCAATACTTTTTTTGTAGCCTTACCTTGATTGGTCATTACCTCGATAAAATAAAGTCCTGTAGCTAAATTTTCCACATTGATAGTTACTTGTTTTGTAGTAATTATTTTTTGTCCCAAATTATTAAAGATTGTGATTTGTTCTAAGTTCAAGTCTTCATTTAAATCAATATTAAGAATATCAGTAGCAGGATTGGGATAAATTTTGAAGTCAATTTTAGAATTAAAGCTTTCGTTTGATGCCTTAGACCAATCATAAATACGGACAAATCCACTAGAAAATATCCGATGGTCCTCAGGTTCTAATTGAGGGGCGCTGACAACCGCTCTGGTTCCGTTAGCTGAAAGAGCAACCGAGAACCCTAAGTATTCTTGAGTAGAGCGTCCAATGATATCAGGGAACAGTTTTGTCCATACTCCTGATCTGTTTTCATAAACTCTAAACACACCATCTTGTAAATTAAGAGCACTTGCGTAAAACCCACCTACTGCAAGGGTCTTACCATCATCTGATAGTGATATTGCAAAACCTAAATTTTCAAGCATTACTGTTCCAAAAATATCACTGCCTACCTGTTGCCAATCATTTGAAAGGTATTCGAAGACTCGAACGTGTCCAGCTTTCAGAGCTGTAGAGCTATTTAAATACCCCCCAATAGCCAATACGCTACCGTCAACAGATAGAGATAAACTTCGACCAAAACGATCTGCATTGCCTATTGCATGGAGGGTACTTCCTCTTTGAATCCAAGAACCCGAAATATTTTCATACACACGAACAGCACCTCCAAAGCCTTCCAAAATAGTACCTATCGCCAAAATTTTACCATCACCTGAAAGCTCAACTGCTGTTCCGCTGAAATACTTCCAACCCTGTCCATCAATATCTTGACCTATTTGAACCCAAGTATCCGTATTTTGACTGTATTGAAAAACACGAGCTGTTCCAGCAGGATTTAAATAATCGTTATTCCAATCTTTATATGGAGCTCCAACTGCTATGGTATTCCCATCTAATGAAATGGAAATAGAAAAACCAGTTTGTTCAAAAAGATACCTCCCTTCGATGGTATTTCCTCTTTGAATCCACTGTCCATTTTTATACTCAAACACACGGACGTTTCCTGTCTCACTTCCGTTGATATCACTATACGGCGAACCAATTGCTACAATGTTTCCGAACGTAGAAAGTTTGACATTGAATCCGCTCCAATCACCAGCGGCTAAGCCTATAATGTCTTGCCCTATTTGAACCCAATCGCCTTCTATAAATTCATATACACGAACATATCCAGAATCAAACCCATTGCTTGGGTTTTTAGGCGAACCAACCGCAATCACATTTCCATAACTTGAAATATCGACACTATAACCATTTAATTCACGATCAACAAGCCCTACAATATCATTTCCAATCTGAACTTGCGTCCACGTCATTAATGGGAGTAACAAAAAAAAGAGTACTTTTCTGACCATAACAATTCATATTTTGATTAATATACGGGGTAAATATAATAAAAAAACACAACAAATGTTGTGTTTTATAAAATACTTCCTAAAAAATCATCGTTTTTTATGGTTCGCCATACTTCAACGTTACTAATGTATTTGTCTCTATAGGGCAAACTGCGGCAATTGAGCTGAATTTTTGACACTTCTTTAATATCTTGTAAGAAATGATTGTCTTCCCAATAGTAACAATACAAGTCTGGTTCATTTTTATCAATCGAAATGAATCGAGCAAAAACTTTTACCCTACCTTTAACAGTTTGTTTCTGTAATATTTCATGAGCTTTTTTTTCGAAATAAGTACGAATAACAATTAAAGAATGTTCCGAAGTGGCTGTTATTTTCACATTGGATTGTAGGTAAAAATCTGTAATCAATTTTCCGTTAACAAATTTAGTTGCAGTATCAAATTCAAAACGATACAATTGCTCTTTTGTCCAGGAGAGCTTATCAAAGTCCTTGGCCAATATAAGGATTTGATTAACTCCATTATAAAAATTATAGGAAACCAAAAGTTCATAATAATTAATCTTTTTCCCTTCTTTGTGATAAAATCTCGAAAATATCTGATCTACAGTTCCTGTTATTGTCATCTAAAAAATCTTGTATAATAAATAAATTGCTCCTAAGGCAGTGTGGCAAAGATAAACATTCCACCTATTGCTCCACATTATTTAACGCATTTTTAGTGAGTAACTGTTTTTTTAAAAAAAAATAAAATTTAAAATCCAATTCCTATAATAACTATTTTGTTTTCAAATAATTAAAAACTTTAACATAGAGAAATAATTTATTTTTTAGCTTTAACAAAATGTTTAAATGCGTACAAACATATTTTCCTATCTTTACAATTATAACTATTTTATTTTTATGAGAAAAATTTTGTTTAATGGATCCCTGATGCTTTTGTTTCTGACTGCCTGTCAATCAAAGAGCGAATCAAAAGCGGAACAAATAGATAATCAACAACTTACCCTGATCACCGATTACAACGATTTGTTTTCTAAATTCACCCAAAAAGACGATAAATTATACGTAATCAATTATTGGGCAACATGGTGCAAACCTTGTGTAGAAGAGCTTCCTGAATTCATGGAAGTCAATAAAGAATTGGAAGTAAATCCAAACTTTAAAATGATTTTGGTTAGCTTGGACAAAGCCAGCGCATTGGATACTACTGTAAAAAAATTTATTGAGAACAACAATATACTTACAGACGTTTATCTCTTAAGCGACAACAAACGTCAAATGCAATGGATTCCAATGGTTAATGAACGTTGGAGTGGTGCGATTCCTTCCACTGCTTTCTACAAAAACGGCGAACAGGTAGCATTTGTAGAAGGGCAACTCAATAAAGAGCAATTAAAAGAAATTATTCAACAACATCTTTAAATTTTAGAAAACCATGAGAAAAATCTTAACATTATTTTTATGTACCACTGCATTAATGGCTTGCAAAAATGAAACGCCTACTGCAGAGCAAAATTCTGATGCAGAGCAAATGGGTGCTTTAGCAGAAACTACCGAAACCACCGGTTATCAAGTTGGCGATGTAGCGACCGATTTTTCGTTGATTGGTACTGATGATAAAATGCACTCACTGGCAGATTATCCGGGTGCGAAGGGCTTTATTGTGATTTTCACTTGCAACCATTGTCCGTACGTTATTGCTTATGAAGATCGTATTATTGCTTTGGATAAAAAATACAAGGAATTGGGCTATCCAGTGATTACCATCAATCCAAACGATGCTTCTGTACAACCTGAAGACAGTCTGGATTTGATGAAAGTTCGGGCAGAAGAAAAAGGGTTTACATTCCCATATTTGGTGGATGAAAATCAGGAAATTTATCCTCAATACGGCGCCACCAAAACGCCACACGTATTTGTGTTACAAAAAGAAAATGAAGCAAATATTGTAAAGTACATCGGAACGATTGACGACAACTACGAAGACCCAAATGATGTTTCTGAAAGATACGTCGAAGCTGCTGTTGATGCTTTGTTGGCCGGCAATGAAATCGCTGTAAAAGAAACTGTTGCTATTGGATGTACTATTAAAGTAAAAAAATAACTCTAAAAAGAAAACCTGTACTCCAAACTTATGATGGAATTGGATAGATACTTGTTTTAACTTTTATGATCGAAGTTAAAAAGTCTGTAAAAGTGGCCAAAAAGAGCATTTTGTAGCCAATTTAAAAAAGTCAAGATGAGTTTGCTTATTAAGCAAAATTAAAATGAGTTCTAAAACCTCAAACTAAATTTATGGCAAAAAACAAGACAAACTTTACGGATGAAAGTGTATTAGATTTTTTAGATAAAGTTGAGAATGAACAAAAAAGAAGAGACAGCCTACTACTAGTGAAATGGATGGAAGAAGTGAGCGGAGAACAAGCTCGAATGTGGGAATCTAGTATCATTGGTTTTGGAGCATACTCTTATAAATACGAAAGTGGTCACGAAGGTACAGCACCTCTTTTGGGATTTTCACCAAGAAAATCAGCAATCTCGCTATACATCTTCACAGGATTGGACGAACACAAACAACTGTTGGAAAACTTAGGAAAGTTTACCACTGGAAAAGCATGTATTTACGTCAAAAAACTTTCCGATTTAAATGAAAAGAATCTTAAAGAACTCATGCAATTTACCATTAACTACATGAGTAACAAATTCGTAAGATTATCTACATGAAACTAAAAGACCGTGTCAATATCTCTTACACGGTCTTTTAGTTCAATTATTTGGTAGCTGCTTCTTATAAATTTTCGTTTATCAATCGTTCTAAATCATTAGCAGAAAAAACTGCCGATTGACGCCATCTAATTTCTCCATTTTTAAAAATAATCAATGTGGGTACACTGCGTATTTGATATTTGGAAGCTGCCTGTTGGTTTTTATCTACATCAATTTTCACAATATCGGCTTTATCTCCAATCCGCTTTTTTAATTCTTCTAAAATAGGTGCTTGCATTTTACAAGGTCCGCACCACTCTGCAAAAAAATCGACTAAAACAGGTTTGTCTTGATGTATTAATTCTTGAAAAGTCATGTTATATTGATTTTAAAGTAATTACTTTTTGGTATTTGGTCGAAACAAGGAAAACAATAATCCTCCCATTGTAGAACCATAAATAGTACTGTTAAGCGGTTTTGAAGTTATAGCACAAGTCCCCGAAACACAGCCTACATAATGCCAATACAAATAACCGGCTAATGCACCGATAAAAACGCCGGCTATTACTAAGATGTTTTTTTTAATAAATTCCATAATTTACTTGTTTTGATATTTTTTAAATTGCTATTTTTCGTCTTAAAAAAGCAAATAAAACTTTGCTATCTTTTCCATTCCATTTTCCACATTCCTCTCAACGTTCCTAATTCATAACCTGTTGCCAAATCATTTGGATATTTCATTTGGATGTATGCTCTCGTTTCTGGTTCAATATCTGTTTCTTTGTCACCATGACACCTTAGACAGGCGGGCATTCCCATCGAAATAGTTTTATAATAAAAAACCGAACCATTGTCTTCAAAAACTTGTTGATTGTTTTTGGGGTTTAAACGGAATTCATTCCAAATCTTTTGATCCATTTCTGATTGCAATCCATTATTTGGATTTCGATTCCTGTCGGTTAATCGTTGTATTTTAACTTGGTGATTAACAGATAGTGAGTCTGTAAAAAAGAGTGCCTTTTCACTACAAAACTCTATTGCCTGAACCACACCACTTTCTTGAATTTTTTGTGATACATTTGATAACAAAACAGCCTGCACTTGATTCGAGATACTATCGCCAATTGTTAGATAGGCTTCCTTTTCAGGAACCGACAGTTCTTTGACCTTTTGACAGCCAACCACCGTAGTCAGTATTATGATTATTTCTACGAAACGTTTCATTACTTGACCTCTTCGTATCGAATTTCCTCTTCTATTTGTTGTGTGTTTTTATATCGAGTTGGTGCGCAACCGGAAGTTCCACAACATCCAAGATTCAACAACGCCATCAAAGCATAAAATCCACCAGCAAATACAAAAAACCACATTTCTGATTCTATTCCTTGAAAAACAATAAAAACTCCTAATGCAAGGCGCAACAACCTCATGAAGTTCCATTTTCTAAAATAATCGTTCATTTTTTTATCCTTTTTTTATTGCTAAAACCCTCACAACAAAAGCTGTACCAGCATGATACTTTCCTTCATTCAGCTCTGTTTCAGCCTGATATTCTTCTATAAATTCAAAATTTGAAAAATCTGTTTTCAATGCTTCCAAATCGTACAACATCTCTATCTTCTTCGGTCCACCTGCATTTGGGTTTATTTTTTGTAATTCGGCATGCTGGGTACCAAAACCTTCAATTATCAAAGTTCCGCCTTTTTTTAATAAACTTGCCATTTTTTGATGGTATTTTCTTCTTTTTTCATTCGGAAAATGAGCAAAAATAAGAACCAATGCATCAAAAGTTTCATTTTCGTAAGGGATTTGCTCCACATCCGACACCAAATAATCGATGGAAACCTGTTTGGTTTGCGCCAAATGCATTGCTTTATTTTTACCCTCTTCACTTTGGTCAAAAGCATATACATCCCAACCTAACTGGGCAGCATAAACAGCATTCCGACCTTCGCCTTCACAAGGAAACAATATGTTTCCGCATGTCATTTTAGACAATTGTGTTTTTAAATACTCATTCGGCGTCTCGCCATAGACAAAATCAGTTTGTCGATATCTTTCATTCCAAAATTCTTTCATAGTCTTTGATTTATTACATAGATGTGCGCTGTCTGGAAATATATTTTAGAAGACAATTCATCCACAAGTGATGCTGAGATGGTATGTTTTACAAAACCTCTGGGTGAATAGTCACTTCGGTTTTCATTGAATTTGTAACCAAACAATGTTCCTTTGTTTTCTCAAATACACGTAAAAGTCGGTCTTCTTTTGAGGCGTCTGTAAGTTTTACTTTTGGATGAATAGCTGCCTGAGTAATCAAAAACTTACGATCGATTTGTTCTAATTTAATAGTTGTTTTGCACTCAAAACTTTCAAATTCCACTCTTGAATTTTCTGCAATTGCCAAAAAAGTAGTCATAAAACAACTGTTGATGGCTGCTGCATAAAAATGTTCCGGCGACCAAATGTTAGGCACTCCGTTAGCAAACTCTGGAGGGGTGGCACATTTAATGCTTTCATCCAAATCAGGAGAAGAAACCACTCCAACCCTACCTTCTTTCCATTTTAAATCGACTTGATAAAAATACGTTGTTGACATCTTTTTTCCTTTTTAAATTATTTTGAATCGTTCAGAGCAACTTGAACACTTTGCCAAGTTCCCCCATTGGTAACATTTTTAAAACCGTTTTGTTCCAAAACTCTTTTAGCTTGTCCACTGCGGCTTCCACTTCTGCAAAACACGACAATCTGTTCCTTTTTCTTAAACTTATCCAACTGAGAGGATAATTTATCCAAAGGAATATTGACAGCACCTTTTACACTTCCAGCTGCAAATTCACTCGGTGTCCGAACATCCACCAAAAATGTTTTTGAATTAATAACTTCTTTTAATTGCTCTTGGGATGACGAACCCCCTAATAAATTTCTAAAAAATCCAAACATAACTATTGTACTTATTGCAATGATGATAAACGGAATGGTTTTCTTTGATACCATATCTTTTAAATTTGATGTAAAATTACTGTATTTGATAAGATTGAACTGTAACAAAGGTTACTCAAGTCATTTTTTGCTTGGTATTCCGATTTTTTATCTTTTAATATACTTATTTATCTTTTTCCACTGGATGGCTGAATTATGAAATAAAAAGAGTGTTTTGTATTCAATAAAAAAACCTCCAAAACATAGTGCTTTGGAGGTTTTTATATTATATTTCAAACTACAAATCATTTTTCATCTGCAGAAGGCCCATAAATTCCAGGAAGTGGAATATTAAGCAATCGCATATAAACAGTAAGTTGCCCACGATGATGAATCAGGTGATTGGTTATAATGAACCGATAAGCTTCAATCTTAGATGATTCATATAAAATATGTGCGCCCGCTTTCAAAATCCAATCAGTTGACCAAAACGCAGGAGTTTGTGTATTTACAAAGGCTTTACTTTTTAACAAACTCTCTTCTAACAACTTTTTCAACTCCGCTACATTTGTTGCATTGGGTGCTTGATAGTCTGTATGAAAATCAAAGCTGTCTTTGGTAATTGCCAAATAAACCCAATGATGCAGTTCGACAATATGTGAAGTCAATGCTCCCAACGACATGGACTTTTCATGCGGTTTATATTCCCAATGTTCATCTGTGAGGTTGTTCAAAATCCTTAATGTATTGTGCGTTTCCCTCTCAATCTCAGCAATAATTCTGTTTTTAATATCCATAGAAAATTCTTTTAATTATTGGTAAACTATCTTTTCTGTAAAATACCGTGCTCTTAAACACATACAGAATCCAAAATTAAACTTTTTTAGCGATGATTCCGCAAAATAAATATTTTAATTCTCTATAGTCAGAAAATGTCAAATAATGAAGATTTAATTTGTCATAGAAAAACATCTTTTTTTGGATGGCATCTCATTATCAATAAGTCTGTTAGTTGTTTTCGCTCGAAAGCTTTATTCCATATAAAGCTCAACCCACAGTAGCGCAAGCAAACAAATAAGAGCTAAAATAAGCAAAACAGCTACTGCATATTTTTCTTTAAATTTCCTCATGATTGATTAAATTTATTTGTATTGCGTCATTCGCTTGCTTTACAAAAAGTTTGTTTTTTAGTATTTACAATTTACCTAAATAGTGTTCCATTTTTTGTTGATGCATTAAAGCACCCGTCCACCGGTCGATTAGTTTTCCGTTTTTGTCAAACAATAAAAAGGTAGGCGTTGCATTTTCCTGATACTGAATATAAGTATCCGTATTGGTAAAATCTTCTGCATAAACCAGTGCCCAGTTTTCGGTACTCAGGACGCCAAATTGCTGATAAGTAGTTGCGTCAGGACTTTGCAATACGCTTACAGCTTGTATTTTATCTGCGTATTTATCTGCAAAGTCTTTTGTGATATGAAATGACTGATTGCTGCTTGGGCAACTTACTGATGAAAAATCAACCAAAACGTACTCTTTATCTTTATTAAAATAATCATTGAGTTGTTGCGCTTCTAATTCTTTGTTTAAGATAGTAAAATCAATAAAAGTATCATTTTTTTCTAACTGCTTACTTTTGGAAGCTACTAAGTATTGTTGACCTATTCG
>Ga0209075_1002597_pt1 | contig 15781 bp, 12 predicted proteins | sample Stecom2011_FD_187523 | JGI IMG/M metagenome (GOLD analysis project Ga0209075, IMG submission 187523) | Agricultural soil microbial communities from Utah to study Nitrogen management - Steer compost 2011 (SPAdes) (version 2) | ecosystem: Environmental > Terrestrial > Soil > Agricultural land...
TGGTGCCCAAAAACGCGTTTATCCCGTACGCCGCCGAGTTTGGACCCCGGCTTACTTCTATCCGTTCGATGATCTCTAAGGGGACTGGCATGGTTTGCCAGTCCATATCTGATAGGGTGGCGCGGTGTGCAGTGCGGCCATCAACCAGAACCTGCATTCGTCGTTGCTCGTAATGCACGGTTCCGTGATAGGTCGTCACGGGTGTGCTGCTGCCAACTTCGCCCACAACCATCCCTGGAACCAACCGAAACACTTCAACTAGGCTCATGATGCCGAGATCTCGGATCATCTCACCTTCGATAACCGTGGTTGTCCCTGGAACCCGAGTTTTCGGTTGTCGAAGCCGGGTTGTTGTCAGAACTTCTGGGATCTCGTCGTTAAATCCATAAAAGCCCATGGGTTCGGTACTATCAGTAAGTGGCTGGGCGACAGCAATCACTGGGCTTATGAACACGGAGGCCAACAATGCTGTTGTCATACCGTGGGCGATCGAAACCATTGACGGTTTTAGGGTATTTTTATTGAAATTCGTAACGGACATAGGTGTCGTTCTATAATCTGCCGAGTTAAAGGACGAAGCCTTGGTTTTTATGCTTTGCCATTATCGTATTTGACTACACGCTGTTTGTCTCTCAAAAACATATTGAATTGATAGGGTGGGAGTGAGCCTGATATGGATTCGAGCGAGGTTGATCGCGAGCTAGACGCCTCAGAAGGGCAAGTTGTCCGTGAGGTGATAATTCAGATCAAGGCACTACTGAATGATTCTGGCCGAAGTGGGGATGCAGGTATTTGGCGAGCCATACTCTGCGAACCGCCAGCGGACCAGATGCCATTACGGCGCGAAATCGGTCGGCAACTGGAACCACAGCTTCGGCCTATGGCCGAAAACGGAAGTTTTCCGCCCCCTGTTGTCGGGTTTCTAGCGGAGTGGTTTGACTGGCATAGTTTGCAGGAAATCGTGGCTCAGGAAGATGAACGTAGATACCCGGAGCCAGACCCAGATCGGGATAGAGAACCTCGGGATGATGAAATCCCGCAAATGGTTAACTTTTGGCCAGCTGTAATTGGTTGGGTTATCGGGCTTGTGATACTTGCCACACTGTTTGGTGGCATGGGCGGCGGCTAATGCCACCGCCTTGTCATTCCTTTTTGGCTTCGGCAATCTTTTCCCGGTATTTTTCAGCCAGTATGGCCCCTAAAATCACCTGCACTTGGTTGTAGCACATGATTGGCAAGACAATCATGCCGAACCCCGGGTGGCCTGAAAAAAGCACTTTTGCCATGGGCAACCCAGATGCCAGACTCTTCTTGGAGCCACAGAAAACAACCGCCGCTTCATCCTCCAAGCTAAACCCGAATCGCCGCACCAAGAACCTCGCAAAAAACATAAACAAGGCCAGCAGTCCTATGCAGAGCAGGATCGTTAGGACAATGGCTTTTACCGGGAGGTTTTGCCAAAGGCCGCTTTCCACAGAGTGTGAGAAGGCGGAGTAAACGATCAACCAGATCACGCATTTATCGTAGCGCGCCATAAGGGATTCGTTGCGACCAAGAAATCCCCCCAGAATGGGCCGCATAGCATGGCCTACCGCGAATGGCAGCAGCAGCTGCAACATAATATCTTTAAGTGCTTCGCCCACTGCAAAGTCGCCACTACCGGCAGAGCTCACGAGCAGTAACAGCAAGAAAGGGGTGAGCATCATGCCAAACACATTGGAAGCAGCAGCGCTACAAATAGCAGCTGGAACATTACCCCGCGCCATAGCGGTGTAAGCTATAGACGAGGACACGGCGGATGGCAGTACGCCCAAATACAGAAAGCCGAGCCCCAAATCGGCGGGCATCCAAGAAGGTGCAAAGCTGCTCATTCCGTTAATAGGGAGCACGACGAGTGGAAAAAAACCAAAGGTTAGGGCGGTTATAAGTATATGTAGCCTCCAATGGGAGGCACCCGCAACGATTTGCTCACGGGACAATGCTGCACCATGAAAGAAGAAGAGTAGGGCGACAGCCACTGTTCCCGCTGTCGCCAGTAACTCTCCTGCGGTCCCTGTGGCAGGTAAAAACGAAGCCAGAGCGATGGCTCCGAGCAACATGATGGTAAATGTGTCTGGTTTGAACTTCATGGTCAGGAGCCTCTCTGCCGAAGAGCTTTGAGACTGGGGGCAAGAAGATCCCGGGCGAGTCTTTCAGCTTTCTCCGAATCCTGACGTCGAACGGCAGCAAGAAGCAGTTCATGATCTTCCTGAGAGGGCTCGGGCAAGTCTGTGTCGTTTTCTGTGCGCTCAATGGTATGAGTAATGGCGTGGGAGAAGTAATCATACAGCTCTGCAAGCGCCGAGTTGTGGGACGCAGCTACCAGTGCATGATGAAAACGCTCATCATGGTGAATGCGTTCCGCGAGATTCGATTCGGCTTTGCCCCGTGCGTCGAGCGCTGCGGTCATAGCCCGAAGGTCTTGGTCACTGCGTCGTTGCGCCGCCAGTTTCGCCGCTTCGGTTTCCAGCATAATCCGCACTTCTAACTGGTCCGTGAGCTGAGTACGGGCGATGCGCTTAAGGGTTTCGCCTGCTTCTCTGGTTGCTCTCACGTAGGTGCCATCACCTTGTCGCGTTTCAAGCATGCCCACGTGCGCCAAAACCCGAACGGCTTCGCGCACTGTGTTGCGGCTGACTCCGAGTGATTCTGATAACTCAGATTCAACAGGTAGCTTGTCGCCAACGGGCCATTGTTCGGTCTCTATGGCATGTCTCAAGCTTTCGATGGCGGTTTCAACCAGTGAGCCTTTTTGAATCTTTTTTAACATGGGCCTATCATCCGCTTAACTGATCACCCAATCATCCTATGAATGTGGGTTGAAAGCAAATGCCTTGATCGAAAGCCCGGGATTACCCGGCCGGGCTAAGGAACTGGTAGTCAGCTGTATTTACGTTGCGGGTAGCAAGGCGATAGGTGAAGGTAAAACCGGGCCAGTTCAGGGTGTTTTTGCCATTTGCATCAAGATACCAAGAGGAACATCCCGAGTTCCACACACTGCCTTCAAGGTCTTCTTGAACGCTTCTGGCATAGCGCTTTAAACGGTCTGCGCGAACGTCCATGACGGTACCCGGGTACTTTTGTAGAGCCTGCAGGCAGCCGAGAACATACTGGAACTGGGATTCCAGCATATAAAGAATCGAATTATGGGCCAGGTTGGTATTAGGGCCATACAACATAAACAGGTTGGGAAAGCCTGAAACCGTAATGCCCTTGAAGGCTGTCGCGCCATCTTGCCAAGCCTGATTCAGCGTTATGCTATCGCGCCCGGTGACACGAATCGGAGACAGAAACTCTGAAGCACGAAAACCTGTGCCGAAGATTATGGCGTCTACAGGGTAGTGTTTGCCCGACTGAGTTTGAACGCCGCTGGCATTTATTTTTGCGATAGGGTCTGTCACCAGATCCAGATTGGATCGATTGATGGCCGGATACCAGTCGTTGGAGATCAGAATTCGCTTACAACCGATCTGATAGTCCGGAATGATGTGTTTTAGCTTTTCGGAATCAGTAATGTGTTTACCAGCTTCCTTTTTCGCCTGATGTGCAAACACATTCAACAAACTACTAAACCCGGTAAAAGCTAAGCCGCGACTCTCGTTCTTCCAATAGATTAGGTATCGGTAGAGCCGGTCCCAAGCTGGAACGGCTTTAAACAATGAGTGCTCCCAAGGCTTAAAGCGCCGATCCGGCTTTGGCAGAACCCATGCAGCCGAACGTTGAAACAGCGTGAGTGACTCCACCTTGCCAGCAATTTCCGGCACAAACTGGATGGCACTGGCACCTGTACCGATAACTGCAACGCGTTTGTTTCGGAGATCATATTCGTGGTTCCAGCGTGCAGAATGAAAGCAAACGCCTTTGAAATCCTCCATGCCTTCGATGCTGGGCCAGGCTGGCTGGTTGAGTTGGCCGGTTGCCGTTATAACTATCTGGGCTTCAAGCGCTTCACCATTGGTTAGGCGAAGTGTCCAGAGGTTGCGGGCGCCGTCAAACACCGCCTCAGCGACTTCGCAGTTGAAACGGATCTGCTCTGCCAATCCATATTTTTCAACGCAGTGCTCCATATAGCCGAGCAGTTCATGCTGCAGGCCAAACTTTCGGGACCAGTCGTGTTTTGGCTCGAACGAGTAGGAGTAAAAGTGTGATTGCACATCGCAAGCGGCGCCAGGGTAGGTGTTGTCGCGCCATGTGCCACCAACACGTTCGGCTTTTTCCAATAGGATGACCTTGGTGAACCCTGCTTTTTTCAATTGGATGGCCATACCGATGCCACCAAACCCGGTTCCAATTATGATGACAGACGGCTGCCTAGTGATCGTTTGCTGAGTCATGTTTATACTTCCAACCAATTAAAATAATGACGCCTTGTTCACTATACGTTCCCGGTGTTCGTGTAGTTATGGCTATTTGCGCCAGATTTTCTGGTCAGACTGATCAATTCAAGGCTGCATCATGAAGTCTTCAACTGGCTGAGATAGCAGCTCTCGTAAGGCTGGAGTTTCGAATTGGCGCCGAATACTGATGGCATAAAATTCCTCATAGACACCGGGCAGGGCACCATAATCGATTAGATCACCGTTACGAAGTTCATCCCGCACCACAACAGGTGGCAGCACCGCAAAATGTCCGGAATCCCGGGCCAACAAACGCATCATGGCCATATCGTCTACTTCCGCGACCAGTCTGGGGCGCACTTTGTGATAGTCACACAGTTGATCAAAGGCTTGCCGAATGTTGTTGTCCGCGCCAGGCACGATCAAGCTACGCCCTTCAAGGAAGTCTGGAAATGTCACTGTTTGGCCAGACTCCGGCGGCCCGATAATACTTACAGGTTGCTTCGATATCAGCTTGGAGCGCCAAGGGTTGGCCTCATCACCCCGCACCGGTTGGTTGGAAAGTATTAAGTCTAGCCTGTGCGCAGATAAGCGCCTCAGCAACTCATCAATATCACTACTTTGCAGACTAAACTCGAGGTTTTCTCGCCCGAGTAGCGGGTGCAGAAAGGCTTCCTGAAAGTTTCTGGACAATGTTGCCACTGCGCCGATGCGTAGCACCTCTCGGTTAACTTGTGCACCGGAAGCAAACACGGCGGCAAGCTCCTCGCCTTGGCGGAATATTTCCTCGGCGTAGGAAAACGCCATTCTTCCCGCTTCGGATAACTTGAGGCGCCGTCCCTCGCGGATAAACAAATCATGCCCCAGACTCTCCTCCAGTTTTCGTATTTGGCCGGACAGTGCGGACTGGGAGATATGCAGGGAGTTTGCGGCACGGGTTAGGTGCCCGGTGCGGGCAACCATCCAGAAATAGTACAAGTGGTGATAGTTAAGCTTCATTTACCCGCCCTTTAATCGTTCTCTTTAATAGAACAGTAGCTCAAGTATAAACCATTTTTTATATCAGTCTATTGACGGCAAAGTACCGGGGTCAGCAAAGATGTCTCAGGAGAAAGCCCCCATGAATGATCTCGTCTTATTTTTGTCCACCGCTGTATTGCTAGCTTGGCTGGCGGTGCCAGCGTCTCTGCTTGCCGTCGCCGGCTTCAGTGCCTGGACTGGCAACCCGCTTAAACAGAACCACTGCTGGCGCCTAGCCGAAAAACTGCTGGTGCTCTCAATGGGTGCGACACTGTTGATTGCTGCCATCATGCTGGTTGACCTTCAACACGGTGGTGCGACAAGTTCGTTGGCTTTGCCGGGCCGCTGGCTGGGGCTTTATCCCTCTGGCGTTGCAGTCTGGATGGCTTTAATGGTGGGCTTCATTGGCTGGGTGATTCTGCGTTTTTCGGAGCGTTACTTGCGAGGCGACCCGGGGCGTGAGCGGTTCTTGCCATGGTTTTTGCTAACCATCACCTGTGTACTGGTTCTGGTTATGACCAACAACCTACTTGTGCTCGCAGGTGCTTGGGTAGGTGTGAGTATTTCGCTGCACCAACTTCTTACTTTGTATCCCGAACGTCCTCAGGCTCGCATGGCAGCCGTACAGAAGTTCATTGTAAGCCGAGTGGGAGACATACTGGTGGTGGCTGGCGTGGCTTTGCTCTACCTTCATCACGGCACCTTTTACTTGCCGGGTATGGTGCAGGCACAAACTGCATTGGCGTCGTCGTCCCTTGCATTAACTCTTGCCTCTGTGGCGCTTGCTCTGGCCGCTCTTCTTAAATGCGCTCAGATTCCGTTTCACGGCTGGCTGCTAAGGGTAATGGAAGCGCCAACGCCGGTATCAGCTCTGTTGCATGCAGGTGTTATCAATCTAGGCGGCTTTCTTTGGCTGCGTCTTTTCCCGGTGTTTGACGGCTTTACAGTTGGGCACCTGATTCTTCTCACCATCGGTGGTCTTACCGCAGTTATCGCTGTGCTTACCATGATGACCCAGTATTCCGTGAAGCATTCGCTGGCTTGGTCTACTTGCGCACAAATGGGCTTTATGTTGTTTGAAATCGGAATGGGCGCCTACACGCTGGCTCTTTTACACCTGTTAGCGCACTCAGTTTACAAAGCCCATTCATTTTTGGCGTCAGGCAGAACGGTTAAAGTCTCTTCAGTGGGTCTCTTTGCCCAGCAACGCTCGTCAGTAGGGCTGTTGTGGGCGCTTATCACTGGAGGAGTTGCGGCGTTCATTTTGCTTCAGGTACCCAGCTTGGTAGAAGAGAACCTAGTGTTTGGAGCAATGCTGGTGCTTGCGGTTGCTAGTGCTGTGATGACCGTGCCCGCTGGTGCAACCGTTGTATCAAAAGCTCGAATTGCCTTGCTTGCACTTCTTCTAGTACCGGCTTACGGAGTGCTGCATGCGCTAGTTGGCCCCGCTGTACCAGAGCACGTCAACTTCGAAATTCCACTGTTGGCCTACACCATCGCCGGCGCACTCGTGGTTGTACTCACCACAGTTTCCGGACTGATTATGTACGGCAGCGACAGCCCCTTCACCAGCAACCTGTGGCGCCACTTCAGCAAGGGTCTTTACCTTGAACTGATGTTTGACCGGATTACCCATCGGCTTGCCTCTGAAGCACTGAACGCACCGCACCTGCTCAAGAGAATTCCCCATCATCCATTCACCATGGAGAAGAAATCATGATGGATTCTAATGCTGCTGTATCTGCACCTGTTATGGACGAAGTGGACTTCAAGAGCGCCATAACACGTGCCTGCGGTTTAATAGCCCCCATCTGGCCACTGGATAAATGGATTGCCGTTAACCCTTTCTGGAGCCTCCGGGATCAGCCCGTTAAACGCGCAGAGCGCATCCTGGAGCAAAGAGGCGGCTTCTCTTTTCTGATGCCTGCGGCGTTTTACCGTGAGGCGTGGGAGGGCGGGAGAATTTCCGACGCGGATCTAAAGGAAAGTCTGGCTCAGAGCGGAATTCAGTCCGATATTCAACCGCTGTTTGATCTACTGAAGCATGAGCGGCCAACAGAGAGACCCCTTTGCTTTTCGGTTCTCGATGCCTTTCCAGCCAATGCGGAGGGTGTCAACGCCGCCGATGCGGTGAATGGCGACATTGGGCGTCTTTGTGGTGCCTACTTTGACGCTCGGCAGGGCCGCTGGTCCTCCGCAGGAAAAAAGAAGGATAAAGGTGGCTTTTTTGAATTTTGGCTTACGGCCGCCCAGCAAGATCTATCTTTGGACTACCGAACAGGTATAGCTGGGGCTCGAAAGCGCCTAAAGGCAATAAATGAAACACGGTTGCAAGCCGTAAAAAACGCCGTGGCTGTTATTAACCTGAATACTGACGAGCTGGAAGTGCTTTGCCACAACCTGTTGTTGCGTGTACTTGGCTGGGCCTCGTGGAGCAGTGGTGTAGACTGGCGTGCAGGTCTAACCGGAGAAGACTCTGAAGCAAGAGAATCGCTACTCTCTGCTTTGCTGGTTTGGGAAGCTGTTGCCCTTGAGTGTGCATCTAATGAGCAGATTAAGGCGAGAACAGCGGCTTGGGCAAACATTCGTCAGGCCCTGCAAGCAGACGGCACGCTAAATCTAAACGCTGCAAATGATCAAAAAGCAAAGCTATTGTGGGTCTGGCAGCGTGCTTTTGAAATCGGATACCAACGCAAGCTTGTTCATATCATAAGTGAGGATCGGCAGGCCGACCGGTGCCAAGAAGTCGATCCAAAGTCGGCCAACGTGAAAGCGGATGTACAGGCAGTATTTTGTATCGATGTTCGCTCAGAAGTTATGAGGCGGCATCTGGAGAATGATAACCCGCGCGTGCAAACACTCGGTTTTGCCGGATTTTTTGGGCTACCGGTTTCACACCAGAGCCACGGCCCTTATTCTGAGGTGCAAAGACTGCCCGGGCTGTTGGCGCCAGCCTATCGGCTTATCGACACCGAGGGAAGCACCGCAAGTGATAACACACTGAATCGCGAGCTTGATCAAAAAGAAATCACACGGGAATCCGTGCGCCATTCCAAATACAGCAGCCTTTCCACATTCACTTTGGTTGAAACCACTGGCCTTGCTTGGGCGTGGAAGCTACTGAAAGACAGCCTACATCAGAAAAAGGCTCTGCAGCCGAGCGGCATTGCGAGCGCAAGAAATAACAAGCTGGTTCATCACTTAGGGGGTGATCCTTTGGCCATATCCGAGAAGGTTAGGTTAGTCTCAGGCTTTCTCAAGGGCATGTCTTTAACTCGTGATTTCGCGCCCATGCTGGTATTTGTTGGCCATGGCACGCAAACCGACAACAACCCTAATCACGCAGGCTTGGCTTGCGGCGCGTGTGGTGGTCAGAGTGGTGGGGTGAATGCGCGGTTGGCCGCTTCATTGTTTAACGACCCACAGGTGCGCGAAGAACTTGTAGAAGAAGGTATTCAAGTGCCTGATTCAACCTTCGCTGTTGCCGCAGAGCACTGTACGGTAACCGATGAAATCACGGTGTTTGGTCACAACAGTGTTCCTGAATCCCACCAGTCTCTTCTGGCAGAGTTGGAAGCCTCCTTTGCGGCGGCTGGCAGGGAGGCAAGAAAGGAGAGGGCGACTCCCCTCAAGCTGAACGGTCTTGATGACAACGAGTTGCTCACCTCGATGCGTCAAAGAACCATAGATTGGTCGGAAGTTCGGCCTGAGTGGGGGCTTGCGAATAACGCTGCGATTATTTTTGCAAAGCGGGATCTAACCAGAGGGAAGAATCTTGCGGGCAGAGTGTTCTTGCACGATTACGACTCAGAGCTGGACGCTGAAGGCCAGATTCTGGAGGCTTTAATGGCTGCGCCTATGATGGTCGCAAATTGGATTAACCTACAGTATTTTGCGTCGGTGACCGCTCCCGAGGTCTATGGTGCAGGTAATAAACTGCTGCATTCTGTTGTGGGGGGCAATCTTGGTGTTATTGAGGGGAACGGTACAGATCTGAGAATTGGCCTACCGCTACAGTCCGTGCACGATGGCACCTACTGGCGTCATGAGCCGCTCCGGCTCACCGTGCTGATTGATGCTCCCAGAGAGCGCATACAAGCCATTATCGAGCGTCAGCCAGACGTTCAGCGATTGGTGCAGAACGAGTGGCTATGGTTGCACAGGGTTCTGCCTGAGGATGGTCAGGAGCGGTTTGATAAGGGTGTATGGAAAAACTGCTCAGGCTAATCCTGAGCAGTGTTCAGAAGGTCTGGTTTTTTCAGGGCTTTTTGGAATAGATCTTTGTCCTCGGCGATGACCATGGCGCATTTTTCCGCCAGTTCATCGCTCAGGCCTTCAACGTTTCGGGCCAGATAAACCTGAATCTCTTCCGCCAACTCCAACACCTTATCTCTGGCATCGGCATCTGCTTTCGATGTAAAAAGCATGGTCTCAGGATTTTTTAACGCCATATCCAGGCCGTCCCTATCGGAAAAATAAACTGCTTGTACCGCCATGGTCATTCCTCGCAGTGAATGTCTGCTTTACTGTATAAAAACACAGTGTAGCCGACTCATCCTGAGAAATATACCCACTTGGAACAAAAGCAATCAGTCCGTACAGGGAGCTTTTTAACAACGCCGATCAATAACGCAGCAGCGCTGAACCCCAGGTAAATCCACCCCCAAACGCTTCAAGCAGAAGAACTTCATTGCGCTGGATGCGTCCGTCCCTTACCGCAACGTCCAAAGCAAGAGGAATAGATGCGGCCGAGGTATTGCCGTGCTCGTTAACCGTAACGACCACCTGATCCATGGACATATTCAGCTTTTTTGCTGTGGCGGAAATAATCCGCAGATTGGCCTGATGGGGCACCAGCCAGTCAATATCAGACTTTTTCATCTGGTTGGCAGCAAGGGTTTCGTCCACAATTTTACCCAGAGTGTTCACGGCAACCTTGAAGACTTCGTTACCTTTCATTTCGACGAAGGCCAGCCCGGCTTTTACCTGATCGTAGCCATCGGCAATACCGCAGGGGACATGGAGAAGTTTTTCGTACCGGCCGTCTGCATGAATGTGCGTGGATAGAATACCTGTCTCTTCATGGGCCTCAAGAATCACCGCACCCGCGCCGTCTCCGAAAAGCACGCAGGTACCGCGGTCTGACCAGTCTATGATTCGGGAGAAGACTTCCGCTCCGATAACCAGGGCTTTTTTACTGCTTCCGGTTTTTATGAACTTGTCGGCAACCGAGAGAGCGTAGACAAAGCCACTGCATACGGCCTGTATGTCGAAAGCGGGGCAGCCACGTATACCCAGCCTAGCTTGTAGAATGCAGGCAGAGCTAGGAAAAATCTTGTCCGGGGTGGAAGTGGCAAAAATGATCAAATCAATATCGCTGGCGTCGATTCCAGCTGCTTCAATCGCATTGAGCGCCGCCTGTTCGGCAAGATCTACAGTTGTTTGGCCTTCAACGGCAATATGCCGTTGCTCAATACCGGTGCGTTCACGGATCCACTTGTCCGTGGTATCAACCATGTTTTCAAGGTCTTTGTTGGTAACAATGTTCTCTGGCAAGTAGGAGCCAGTGCCGGCAATGCGTGCAAAGGTCATTCGCGAAAATCCCACGGTGTATCCGATTAGGGAGCATGCGTATTTCCTGTGACCTCATTAATGGTCAGAGGCATGGAACACGCTTCAAACGCTCCTTGGCTTTCGAACATGCTATACCTCTGAACCTTTGCCTGTTATTAGCGGTTTGTCAAAGACGCCGGTAAAAACCGCTGAGGCGTTACTCGATAAAATTTGCCTGGCTAGCAACTAACGGCGAGAGTTCAATGTTCCAGTGCGCCATTCCGCTTTTGCTGTATACATAATGCCCACTCAGAGACTTAATCTGCGGTATACGATCTGGCTGTATGCCGTTGAGTATTAATGAAGCCAAGCGGGCACCGGTAAGACCTTCCTGATACGCGGAAATGGTAAAACCGCCCAAAGCTTCCTTCGCCCCGATACTGATGTCCCAAAATGAGAAAATCGGGACCGGTGAACTGAGGTGGGCCTGATTTATAAGCTCTTTGGGTTGAACGTAATTGTTCTCAGTGTCTCGAATCGTATGGTGAGTGCCTACGATTATGGCATCGTACTTGGTGTATGCATTTTCAGCAGTGCTTATAGCAGCAATAAACGCACCAAACCTTTAACTGATTGTTTATTTTGACTTTGTTTTTTTTCCACCATTAGACTGTCCGGATAGCCAGACATATATGTTTGTTTTTCCGGACAGCATGGTGCAACTGACCCGTTTTCCGGACAGCCTGTGGTTCATAGCCTGCATCCGACAAGGAGACCTTTGTGAATACTCGTGAAAGATTATTGAAACGATTAGGTATTGCCTACCCGATCATTCAAGCACCAATGGCTGGCGTATCCACACCTGAACTCGCGGCCTCTGTGACCAATTCAGGTGGCATGGGCTCTCTGGGAATCGGTGCCAGTACACCTGCTCAAGCTCGCTCAATGATCGAGCAGACTCAGGCTCTGACCTCCGGATCCTTCAACGTGAATGTGTTTTGCCATCAGCCTGCACAACGTAATGCAGCGATAGAGGAGAACTGGGTACGTTATCTGGCGCCTTTGTTTGCCGAGGCGGGTATAGAGCCACCAGACACACTCAGTGAAATCTACACATCGTTTGTTGGGGATAACGAAACACTCGACTTGCTGCTTGAACTGAAACCCGCAGTTGTCAGTTTTCACTTTGGTACGCCATCGGCTGACTGCATTGATGCACTGAAACGGGCGGGGATATATACCATGGCGACAGCGACGAGCCCGGCGGAAGCTGCGAAGATTGAGGCCGCAGGAATTGATGCGATTGTGGCACAGGGTATTGAAGCGGGTGGACACAGAGGAACTTTTAATCCTGACGCAACGGATGAAAGCTTGAGCACTCTAGCGCTTGTGCGGTTGTTATTGCAGCAGACAACCCTGCCGATTATCGCAGCCGGTGGAATAATGGATGGTTTCGCGATGAAAGCCGCGTTGGCATCAGGTGCGGCTGCCGTACAACTCGGTACAGCATTTGTATTATGCCCGGAGTCTGCGGCAAATGAAGGGTATCGGGTAGCGCTGAAAAGCGAGAGAGCAGCAGAAACACGATTAACGAAAGTGCTCTCTGGGCGACCTGCGCGAGGAATCGTCAATCGGCTTATTTCATTTGGTGAAGCCAAAGATAGCCCGCCGCCTGCAGACTATCCCGTTGCATATGATGCTGCTAAGCGTCTAAACGGGGCAGCCTCCATGCTTGGAAACCACGAGTTCGCTGCGCACTGGGCAGGGCAAGGCGCACCTTTGGCGCGAGAACTACCGGCAGCTGATTTGATGGCATTAATTCTGGCGGAGAGCGTATGATATCCGGTCGACAGGTCAGCAACCTCAAGGGATGCACATGACAGTCATAACGCTTACGTGGGGCTGTTTTAAGCCTGAGGAACCCGAATGAGTTTAAAAGTTGGCATTCTTGCCGCTGGCATCACGCCTGACGACCTGCTTCCTGAGTTCGGCTCCTATGCCGAAATGTTCAAACGCCTGTTCAAGCGGGCTGGCTATACCTTTGAGTACCTTACCTTCGACGTTCGCGACGATGATTTTCCGGCTTCGGCCAAGGATTGCGATGCTTGGATAGTGACAGGGTCAAAAGCCAACGTTTATGAGGATCTTCCTTGGATGCGGCGGCTGAAATCGCTGATCCTCGAAATCTACAAGGCCGATTTGCCCACAGTGGGTATCTGTTTTGGACATCAGATCATTGCAGAGGCGTTTGGCGGTAACGTTAATAAGGATCCGGGTGGCTGGGGAGTAGGTCTGCACCGTTACGAATTGGTTCCAGACACCGGGGAAGTTGGTGCGGGCATGACCGGCTTCACCCTCAGTGCAATGCATCAGGATCAGGTTTTGGTAAAACCTGAGTCAGCAAAGGTATTGGCCCATTCGCCGTTCTGTCCTTTTGCTGCATTGCAGTACGATGACCGTATCCTGACCTTTCAAGCGCACCCAGAGTTTGATGTCACCTTTGAAACACGCCTTGTTGAACACCTGCGGGGCAAGTCTGTCCCCAAAGATAAGGCAGATCAGGCTTTGGAGGGCCTAACTTTGCCATCGGCAGCCACGGATTCCACCGCCATTGCTCACTGGATGGCAAACTTTCTGCAGCGCGGAGAGTAGAAAAAGCAAAGGCGCCCGAGGGCGCCAAATGTGCATTCAGCTGGATTAACGGCTGCTTCCGCTAAGGGCGGAAAAGCACGCATCGAGAATATCCATACTCTCATCAATCAATGCATCGCTGATCGTCAGGGCCGGCAGGAAACGAATCACGTTGCCACGAATGCCGCAGGACAGCAGAATCACCCCTGCTTTGGCAGCCTCGGAAACCACGGCTGCGGTCAGTTCGGGATCGGGCCGATTAACATCGCCGTCAACCACCAGCTCCATAGCGATCATGGCACCCAGATTGCGCACATCTCCAACTCGTTGTGGATAGCGTGATTGCAGCTGCCGGAGGCGCCCAGTAAGCCTTTCGCCAACCTGCAACGCACGTTCACATAGCTGTTCTTCCTCAATAATATCAAGCACAGCAAGCGCAGCTGCGCATCCGATCGGGGAGCCGCCGTAGGTACCCCCAAGACCACCGGGCGCAGGCTGATCCATAATGTCAGCCTTACCCACCACAGCAGCGATCGGGAAGCCACCGGCAATGCCTTTGGCCATTGTCATCAGATCCGGCTCAACATTGGCGTATTCGATGGCAAACATCTTGCCCGTACGGGCAAAGCCGGTCTGGATTTCATCGGCAATCAGCAAAATACCGTGCTCATCACAACGCTGGCGCAGGGCCCGCAGGAATTCTGCGGGGGCGTGGTAGAAGCCACCTTCACCCTGAACAGGCTCGACGATAATGGCGGCGACCCGATTGGGCTCGATATCGCATACGAACAGATCGTCAAGAGCTCGCAACGACTCTTCAACCGAGACGCCGTGATAAGCATTAGGGAAGGGCGCATGGTAGATCTCGCCAGGGAAAGGCCCAAACCCAACTTTGTAAGGCTTAACCTTACCTGTCAGCCCCATTGTCAGGTTGGTACGGCCATGAAAACCGCCCTTGAAGGCAATAACGCCGGGGCGCCCTGTGTATGAACGTGCAATTTTTACGCAGTTTTCAACAGCTTCAGCGCCAGTCGTTACAAAGATGCTTTTCTTTGGAGTATTTCCCGGCGCTATGGCATTGAGTTTTTCGGCTAGCTCGACTGCAGATTCATAGGGTGTGACCATCAAGCAGGTATGGCTGAAGCGCTCTAACTGCGCCTGGACAGCAGCCTGAATGCGTGGGTGGCTATGGCCCGTATTGCTAACGGCAATGCCAGCGCCCAGATCGATAAATCGATTGCCTTCCACGTCCCATATTTCAGCGTTGAGCGCTTTGTTTACGTATACCGGATGCAATGCGCCCTGACCTTGAGCCATGGCTGCGGCGCGACGGATATGCAGGGATTCATTTGTCACGGCTGTAGTCTCCTGATTCATGACGGCTGTCTTCTGGTTCATGACTGGTTTCTCCTTGTTTGTGGGGCGCTTCAGCGAATGCCGCCCATGCACAAGTATTTGATTTCAACAAAATCATCGATGCCGTAACGTGAGCCTTCACGGCCAATGCCGGATTCCTTGATGCCGCCAAAAGGCGCGACTTCTGTGGAAATAATGCCTTCGTTGATTCCGACCATGCCAAACTCGAGTGCCTCGGCAACGCGCCAGACCCGGCCGATATCGCGGCTGTAGAAATAAGCTGCAAGGCCAAAAGGCGTATCGTTTGCCAACGCCACAGCTTCCGATTCCTCACTGAACCGGAACACCGTCGCCACAGGGCCGAAAATCTCTTCCGTTGCGATAGACATGCTGGTGGTTACACCGGTCAACACGGTGGGCGGGTAAAAGTTAGAGTGGTCCGGAACGGCGGTATTCTGCTGAGTAATTTTCGCACCCTTGGCAAGCGCTTCCTCAACCAAGCCGTGTACTTTATTGACTGCTTTATCATTAATCAGAGGGCCAATGTTAACGGCCTCACCAAAGCCATCTCCAACGGTTAGGTTGTGCACAGCCGTGTTCAGCTTTTCAATAAACAGATCGTGAATACCGTCTTGAACCAGAATACGGTTGGTGCATACGCAGGTCTGTCCTGCGTTGCGGAACTTAGAGGCCATCAACCCAGCAATGGCCGAATCCAAATCAGCATCATCAAAAACAATAAAAGGCGCGTTACCCCCTAATTCTAAAGAGACCTTCTTTACGGTATCTGCGCACTGACGCATCAGCAGTTTGCCGACCGGCGTAGAGCCAGTGAATGAGAGCTT
>Ga0209075_1002598_pt1 | contig 15777 bp, 11 predicted proteins | sample Stecom2011_FD_187523 | JGI IMG/M metagenome (GOLD analysis project Ga0209075, IMG submission 187523) | Agricultural soil microbial communities from Utah to study Nitrogen management - Steer compost 2011 (SPAdes) (version 2) | ecosystem: Environmental > Terrestrial > Soil > Agricultural land...
CCCGGACGAGGCCGAATCCGCCACCGGCGTCAACGCCTGCGTGGAGGCCGCCATCGCCCTGGACCCGGCCCAGTACCAGTGGGAGTACAAGCGCTACCGCAAGGTGGTCGAGGAGCAGCAGGGCGTCCCGAACCACCAGGCGTTCCGACTCTACTAGCATCTTTTACCCACCCTGCTAGACTGGCCGTTCGCTTGACGGGGTGCCGGTGGAGCCGGCTGAGATCGCCATACGACACGACTTGTTCGAAGTGAGCTGTCGTCACGGCGGGGCCCGTTGAACCTGATCCGGTTAGTACCGGCGTAGGAATCAAGCGGCGGCCTCCCGGCTACCCTCGCGTAGCGCTCCACAGCAAGGCCCCACTCCCTCCCTCGCCCACTCTCCGGATCGCCTTTCAGCTTCGGAGAAGACCATGGGCTATCGCTTCAGCGACCTGACCGCCGCCTGCCAGGATGACTGGCGCGCCTATATCGAGCATGACTTCGTGCGTCAGCTTGCCGCCGGCACCCTGCCGGAGGAGGCGTTTCGCCACTACCTGAAGCAGGACTACCTCTTCCTGATCCACTTCGGGCGCGCCTATGCCCTCGCGACCTACAAGAGCCGCGATATCACCGAGCTGCGCCATAGCCTGGATGGTCTCAAGACCATCATCGATGTCGAGCTGGGCCTGCATATCGACTACTGCCGCGAATGGGGTATCTCGGAGGCCGACCTCGCCGGCCTGCCGGAAGCCAGGGCGACCATGGCCTACACCCGCTACGTGCTGGATACCGGCAACCGCGGCGACCTGCTCGACATGCACGTGGCCCTGGCCCCCTGCCTGGTCGGCTACGGGGTCATCTCCCGGTGGCAGGCCGAGCAGCCCTTCACCGTCCGCGGCGACGCCAACCCCTTCGAGAAGTGGCTGCAGATGTATGAAAGCGAAGCGTTTCAGGCCGCGATGCGCGACGAGATCGCCTGGCTCGACGCCCGCCTCGCCGACGTCACCCCGGCGCGCTTCGCCGAGCTCACCCAGGTGTTCCGCGACGCCACCCGGCTCGAGATCGACTTCTGGCAGATGGGACTGGACCGCGCCGACTGAGGCACTGGCCCCATCGCCACCCGCTCGCTGGCTCTGGTCAGGCCGACGGGCAGCGTCACACTGGTGGCCGAAAGGTCGCCCGACCACTCGCTTGACGGGGTGCCGTTACCGACGGCTGAGATCATGCGCCCAAGCATGGATCCCGTTGAACCTGAACTGGCTAGGACCAGCGTAGGGATCAAGCGACACGCCGCCCGGCACAGCACACGGCGGCCCCTGTCCCTCCCACCTGTCCTCCCTGACAACACCACAATCCCCTGGGGAGACCGACATCATGAGCAAGACCGCCCACTTCCTCGCCGAGACCGCCCGCGTCGACGAGGCCGCCATCCAGCCGCTGCCCGGATCGCGCAAGGTCTACATCGAAGGCTCGCGCCCCGATCTCCGCGTGCCCTTCCGCGAGATCTCGCTCTCGCCGACAAAGACCTCCGGTGCCGATGAGGAGAACCCGCCGCTGCTGGTCTACGACACCTCCGGCCCCTATAGCGACCCCGAGGCCGAGATCGACCTGCGTCGGGGCCTGCCCGAGCTGCGCCGGGCCTGGATCGAGGAGCGCGGCGATACGGAACGGCTCGACGGCCCCACCTCCGACTACGGCCGGCGTCGCGCCAACGATCCGACCCTGGCCAGGCTTCGCTTCGACCTGACCCGCACGCCGCGGCGCGCGAAGGAGGGAAAGAACGTCACCCAGCTCCACTACGCCCGTCAGGGGATCGTCACCCCGGAGATGGAATTCATCGCCATCCGCGAGAATCAACGTCGGCAAGCGCTTGGCTCCGATGAGGTCGAGCGCATCCTCGGCCACCAGCACGCCGGCCAGGGCTTCGGCGCCCGCCTCCCCGAGGAGATCACCCCCGAGTTCGTGCGCGCCGAGGTGGCCGCCGGCCGGGCGATCATCCCCTGCAATATCAACCACCCGGAGTCCGAGCCGATGATCATCGGCCGCAACTTCCTGGTGAAGATCAACGGCAACCTGGGTAACTCCGCGGTGACCTCTTCCATCGAAGAAGAAGTCGACAAGATGACCTGGGGCATCCGCTGGGGCGCAGACACCATCATGGATCTCTCCACCGGGGCGAACATTCATGAGACCCGCGAGTGGATCCTGCGCAACTCGCCGGTGCCCATCGGCACGGTGCCGATCTACCAGGCGCTGGAGAAGGTCAACGGAGTGGCCGAAAACCTCACCTGGGAGGTGTTCCGCGACACTCTTATCGAGCAGGCCGAACAGGGCGTGGACTACTTCACCATTCACGCCGGCGTGCTGCTGCGCTACGTACCGCTGACCGCCAAGCGAGTTACCGGCATCGTCTCCCGCGGCGGTTCGATCATGGCCAAGTGGTGCCTCTACCATCACCGGGAGAGCTTCCTCTACGAGCACTTCGAGGAGATCTGCGAGATCTGCAAGCGCTACGATGTGGCCTTCTCCCTGGGCGACGGCCTGCGCCCCGGCTCGGTGGCCGACGCCAACGACGAGGCGCAGATGGCCGAGCTCAAGACCCTGGGCGAGCTGACCAGGATCGCCTGGAAGCACGACGTCCAGGTGATGATCGAGGGCCCCGGCCACGTGCCCATGCATCTCGTGAAGGAGAACATGGACAAGCAGCTGGAATACTGCAACGAGGCGCCCTTCTACACCCTGGGCCCGCTGGTCACCGATATCGCGCCCGGCTACGACCACATCACCTCCGGCATCGGTGCGGCCATGATCGGCTGGTTCGGCTGCGCCATGCTCTGCTACGTGACCCCCAAGGAGCACCTCGGCCTGCCCAACAAGAACGACGTCAAGACCGGGATCATCACCTACAAGATCGCCGCCCACGCGGCGGATCTCGCCAAGGGCCACCCGGCCGCCCAGCGCCGCGACAACGCCCTCTCCAAGGCGCGCTTCGAGTTCCGCTGGGAGGACCAGTTCAACCTCGGGCTGGACCCGGACACCGCCCGGGAGTACCACGACGAGACCCTGCCCAAGGACTCCGCCAAGGTGGCCCACTTCTGCTCCATGTGCGGGCCGAAGTTCTGCTCCATGAAGATCAGCCAGGAGGTGCGAGACTATGCTCGGGATAACGGCCTCGATGGCGATCAGGAAGCGGTGATGAAGGGCATGGAGGAACAGGCGGAGAAGTTCCGAGAAACCGGCAGCCGGCTCTACCAGGAGGTGTGATGCCTCCACCGCCCACCTGAACGGATCTCGCCGGCCCCCGGGCCGGCGTGTTGCGTCAGCGGATGCCGCCAGGCTGGCACGGGCCCTGCATGGCTTAGGGGTCGCCACGAGGAGACCCGACCATGCCCGACCGCCCGACCTTCACCCCCTCCCTGGCCACGCCGCTGGACGCCGCCGCCTTCCGCCGTCGCGCCCACGACCACCTCGCCTTTCTCTACGGTCCCCGCGCCGACGAGGTGCTGCGCCGGCTTACGACGCTGCTGGCCCACCAGGCACCGCCGCTCCACTCCCGGGGTGAGGCCAGCATGCCGCTGTGGAGCGAGCGCGACCAGTGGCTGATCGGCTACGGCGACAGCCTGCTCGACGGTGAGCGCCCGCCCCTGGAGGTGCTGGGGGACTTCCTCGATACCCGGCTCCCCGACACCTTCAGCGGCGTGCATGTGCTCCCCTTCTTCCCCTGGAGCAGCGACGACGGCTTCTCGGTGATCCACTACCGGGAGGTGGACCCGGCGCTGGGCGACTGGCCCCAGGTGCGAGCCCTGGCCGAGCGGCGCGACCTGGCGGTGGATCTGGTGCTCAACCACGTCTCCCGGGAGTCGCTGTGGTTCGTCGACTACCTGACCGGCAGCCAGCCGGGCCGCGACTACTTCATCGAGATGGACCCGGAGACCGACCTCTCGGCGGTGGTGCGCCCGCGCAGCTCACCGCTGCTGGTGCCGGTGCCCACCCGCCGCGGCACCCGCCACCTCTGGGCGACCTTCTCCGAGGACCAGATCGACCTGAACTTCGCCAACCCGGACGTGCTGCTGGAGTTCATCGGCATCCTGCTCTTCTACCTCAGCCAGGGCGCCCGCATCGTCCGCCTCGACGCCATCGCCTACCTGTGGAAGCGGGTGGGCACCCCCTGCATCCACCTGCCCGAGACCCACGAGGTGGTGCGCCTGCTGCGCGCCGTGGTCGACCACGTGGCGCCGGGCACCCTGCTGCTCACCGAGACCAACGTGCCCCACCACGAGAACCTCAGCTACTTCGGTCTAGAACGGCTTGCAGAGGGCGGGGAGCCCGACGAGGCGCATCTGGTCTACCAGTTCTCGCTGCCGCCGCTGCTGCTGCACACCCTCACCGGCGGCGACGCCACCCTGCTGGCCAGCTGGCTCGAAAGCCTGCCCGAGCTGCCGCCCGGCTGCAGCTACCTCAACTTCACCGCCAGCCACGACGGCATCGGCGTGCGCCCCCTGGAGGGCTGGCTGCCCCCCCACGAGATCGAGGCGCTGCTGGAGCTGATGCATCGCTTCGGCGGCTTCGTCAGCATGCGCAAGCGCCCCGACGGCGAGGACGCACCCTACGAGATCAACATCACCTGGTTCGATGCCATGCAGGGCACCCGGCGCGGCCGGGACCCCTGGCAGATCGAGCGTTTCCTGTGCAGCCAGCACCTGATGCTGGCCCTGCAGGGCATCCCGGCGCTCTACCTGCACTGCCTGACCGGCACCCTCAACGACCTGGAAGGCGTGGAGCGCAGCGGCCGACTGCGCTCCATCAACCGCCGCCGCTGGCATCTGGACGAACTCGACGAGCTGCTCGACAGCCGCAACACCCCCACCCGGGAGGTGTTCCTGGCGCTGAAGAAGCGCCTGGCCATCCGCCGTGGCGAGCCCTGCTTCCACCCGGACGCCCCCCAGCGGGTGCTGCCCGCCCCACCGGCGCTGCTGGTGGTGGAGCGTGGCCCGCTGGCCGACGGCAGACGCCTGCTGGCGATCCATAACGTCAGCGACCAGCGCCAGCCACTGGCGGTGGCGGCGCTGGCCGCGGGGGAGTGGTTCGACCTGCTGGAGAATGGGCCTTGGGCGCCGGTGGAGAGCCTCGCCCCCTACCGCACCCTATGGCTGGTCCAGACGCCCTGAGTGATAGCAAGATCGGCTCGAGGCTATTACGGCGACAGGCCTGCTACACCTCCCCGCGGTTGTCGGCCTCCACGGCGTCGTGGAGGCGGCTCAGGAGGTCGGGAATCGCCGAGCGCACCCGGTTCCAGCTCGGGATGAAGGGGCGCTCGCCGGGATTGTCGAGAAAGGCGTTGCCCGCCTCCAGCAGGTTGGCGGCGAACAGCTCCACGGCGCGCTCCTCGGCGTGGCGGTCCAGGGCGAGGCCGTTCATCACGGCGTCGTGGTGGTAGGCCTCGATCAGGTCCAGGGCCAGGCGGTAGTAGGTGGCCTTGAGGGTGCGGAACCCCTCGGCGCTGAAGGTCACGCCCTGGGTGGCCAGCTTGCGGTAGAGCGCCTTGGCGATGTCCAGGCTCATGCGGTTGAGCCCGGCCGAGGCATCCTCCTCCGAGACCGGCTGGTGCTTGTGGTCGTAGCAGTCGGCCAGATCCACCTGGCAGAGGCGCTTGGTGGAGTGGTTGCGGTGCACCTCGGAGAGCACGCCGATCTCCAGGCCCCAGTCCGCCGGGATGCGGATACCGTCGAGCACCTCGGCGCGCATGGCGAATTCCCCGGAGAGCGGGTAGCGGTAGCTGTCCAGGTACTCCAGGTAGGGCAGCGGCCCGTGCATCTGCTTGAGCGCCCGCAGCAGCGGGGTGACCATCAGCCGCGACACCCGGCCATTGAGCTTTCCGTCGGCGATGCGCGGGTAGTAGCCCTTGCAGAACTCGTAGTTGAAGTGGGGATGGGCCACCGGGTAGAAGAGCCGCGCCAGCAGGCCCCGGTCGTAGGTGAGAATGTCGCAGTCGTGGAGCCCCACCACCGCACCGCGGGCCGAGGCCTGCACGTAGCCCGCGCAGAACCAGACGTTGCGCCCCTTGCCGGGCTCCCGGGGCGAGAGGCCGTGCTCCTCCAGCTCGGCATCCAGGGCGCGCAGCCGCGGGCCATCGTTCCACAGGATGCGATGGCGCTGGGGCAGCCGGGCGAAGAACTTCCGGGCGTGCAGGAACTGCTCGCGGTCGGCCCGGTCGAGCCCGATCACCACCTCGGCCAGGTAGGGCACCTCGGCCAGGGCCTCGACGATGTGGGCGAGCGCCGGCCCCTCCAGCTCCGAGAAGAGCGACGGCAGGATCAGGCTCATGGGCCGACGACGGCCGAACTCGCAGAGCTCCGCCTCCAGCGCCGCCACCGGGCGGCGGGTGAGGTTGTGGAAGTCGGTGATGATGCCGTTCTGATGGAAGTCACTCATACCGCCGCCCCCTCGCCCGCTTCGACCGTTTCACGCAGCGCCGCCGGTATCACCCGGCGGTCGGCTCGCCCCCACCAGTAGGCCACCCCCTCGGCCCAGCCGGCGGGTCCCGTGGCCGCGCTGCGATAGAGCGCCGGCTGACACGGCGATACCGTGAGGCCGTGGCAGCCGCGGATCACCACCGCCTGGTCCACCGCCTCGAGCATGGGAATATCGTTGGGGCCATCCCCCAGCGCCAGGGTCAGCGGCCCGCGGCCGCGCAGCGCCTCGAAGCGGGAGATCAGCCAGCTCACCGCGTTGCCCTTGTGGGAGGTGCCGGTGGCGTGCCAGAAGCGCCCGCCCCGCACCAGCTGCAGGCCGTCGCCGGCGAGCCCCTCGCGCAGGCCCTCGAGACGCGCCTCGTCCTCCTCCCAGATCAGCGGCTCGCTGCCCTCGCGCATGCGCGCCAGGCGAGCCTCGGGTTCGGGGAGCCCGGTGAAGTCGACGAGCTCATCCAGGGTCATCTCGCTGATGGTGGTGAAGCGCACGCCGAGGCGCTCGCGCCACACCGCCAGGCGCTTGCGCACGAAGCCGATGTCGACGCCCAGGGTGCGGATGCCGAGCCCATCGGGACCGAGGCGGTCGATGCGCGCATGGCACCAGGCCGGCGGCAGCCCCACCACGGCGCCGTTCTCGGCAATGAAGGGGGTATCGGTCAGGCCCAGCTCGCGGCGCAGCGGCACGATCTCGCTGCGGGTCTTGCTGGTCACCGGGATCACCGGGACGCCCAGCTGCTTGAGCCGCTTCAGCCAGGGCCTGGCGGGCTGCCAGTCGTAGCTGTGGTGGTCGAGCAGCGAGCCGTCCAGGTCGGTGAACAGCAGCCGCGGCGTGAGGGCGGCATCGAGGCCGGAATGGGGCGTGAGGCGTGAGTCGGTCATGGCAGCTCCCTGGCGTGACATCGGGTCGTTGCCCTTACCTTGCACAGGGCGTGCCAGGCCGCATTGCGGCGGGTGTTGGCTCGACGGCGGCGAACCTTGCGCACCATCCCGGCGCATCATGACGCACCAAAAAAGAGCGCCCCGAGGCGAAAAAGCCTCGGGGCGTCGGGAACCGCAGCCGTCGCGGATCAGAAGCGGTAGCGAAGACCCACGCTTGCCGCATCGAAGTTGTAGCGGGACTTGTCCAGGTAGCGCATGTAGTCCGCGCCCACTGACAGGTTGGGGGCCACGTCGAACTCGGCGCCGGCCCCGTAGGAGAAGCCGCTCTCGCGATCGATGTTGAAATCCACCTCGGTAAAGCCGGCGAGGCCGTAGAGGCGGAATTCCGGCGCCACCGGCAGGATGCCCTTGGCGTAGGCGCCGACCAGGTAGTCGAGCTCGGCGGGACCGTCGGAGCCACCGCCGGCCAGGTGGCCTTCCACGGCGAAGTACTCGTTGAACTGCATGCCGCCGTTGAGGCGCAGGCCGACGCTGTCGCGGTCCTGGCGGTTGTCCCGGTCGAGGTTCCAGAACATGGCGTCGCCGCCGATGTAGGGCTGGGGATAGAAGGTCTGCTGGGCCTGGGCGGTGGTGGCCGCGCCGGCAGCGAACAGGGCAGCGGTCGCAGCAACGAGAGTGAGGCGTTTCATGGCGTCCTCCTTATTAATGAACACCGTTTGATAACACCATTCAGTGTGGTCCCGCGCGGGCCACCCTGCAAGGCAGGGAATGTGCAAATGTGCGCCAAGCGGCGTCGCCGCCCGGCGACGTCGCACCGCTCATGGCTGCCTGGAGAGCCCCAGCGCCACGATCCCCGCCACCACGATGCCGCCGCCCACCAGCTGCACCGGCGTGAGCGCCTGGCCCAGCACCACATAGCCCAGCACCAGCGCCGCCACCGGCTCCATGTTCATGGCCGGGGCATTGCGGGCCATGTCGAGCCTGGGCACCGTGATGAAGAGAGTGGAGAAGGCCACGGCGTAGAGGAGCGCCAGGAGCCCAAGGCCCATCCAGCCGGGCAGCGACTGGGGCAGCGCCATGCCGCCTGGCACCAGCCCCAGGCCCCCTGCGGCGACCATCGCCACGAGCACGGTGAGCATGGTCAGCAGGCTGCGCAGGGTGCTGCCCACCTCGCCCAGGCGGTGCTCGGTGATCCAGAGCGCCACCGCGAAGGCGGCGGCGGCGGCCAGGCCGAAGCCCACCCCGGCGAGCCAGCCCGGCCCCATGGCCGAGGGGTCACCGAGCCAGGCCGGCACGTCCAGCACCACCACCAGCCCCACCAGGATCACCCCCATGATCAGCGCCGCCCGGCCGCTGGGCCGCGGCCCGCCCAGGGCCCAGGAGAGCAGCGCCAGCTGGATCGGCATGGTGTTCATGAGCAGCAGCGCCACCACCACGGGAATGCGCGCCACCGCCGAGTAGAGGCAGAGGCTCTGCACCGCCACCAGCAGCCCCACCGCCAGCTGCCAGTGGCCGGTGCCGACGGGCAGTCGCAGCGACTTGCGCTGCATGAGCACCAGCACCGCCAGGGCCAGGGCGGCGACCCCGGAGCGCAGCACGATGGCCAGCAGGAGCCCTGCGCCGTCATCGAAGGCGACCCGGGCCGCCACGTGGTTGGCGGCGAACAGGGTGGCCAGAGCACACATCAGGGCCAGGGCCAGCGGCCGGGGAAAGGGGGCAGGCGCTGCCGATGCGGCAGTGGGACTCGACATGTCACGGCTTCCGTGCAGAGTGTGGCGGGAATGAAATGCTGTTGCGTCTCATGGCATGATGCGGGTCAAGCAGTTAACAGACTACCTACCCAGGCAGCATGTTAGACTAAAGTCCAAACTCAACTCTCGAGGAGCGTCGATGAACGACCCGGTCCTGGTGATCAACTGCGGTTCCTCCTCCATCAAGTATGCGCTGGTACCGGCGGCGGCCGACCAGCCGCGCCTGACCGGCCTGGCCGAACGGCTGGGCAGCGCCGACGCCCGCCTCAAGGGGGTCGACAGCCGCGGCGAGGCCTTCACCCGCGCCCTGGGTGACGCCGGCCACGTCGAGGCCCTCGCGGCGATCCTCGAGGGACTGGGGGACCACCGCCCCGGCGCCGTGGGGCACCGGGTCGTTCACGGCGGCGAGCGCTTCACCCGGGCCGCCCGCCTGGATGACGATGTCGTCGCCGCCATCGAGGCAACCAGCGCGCTCGCGCCGCTGCACAACCCGGCCAACCTCCAGGGAATTGCCGCGACCCGGACCCTCTTTCCGGCCCTGCCCCAGGTGGCGGTGTTCGACACCGCCTTTCACCAGAGCCTGCCGCCGCGGGCCTACCGCTACGCGCTGCCCGAGGCGCTCTATCGCGACCACGCCATCCGCCGCTATGGCTTCCACGGCACCAGCCACGCCTACGTCAGCGCCCGGGCCGACGCCCTCGCCGGCCGACCCGGCGGCTGGCTCACCGCCCACCTGGGCAACGGCTGCTCCACCGCGGCGGTCTGGGAGGGTCAGAGCCTGGATACCAGCATGGGCCTGACCCCGCTGGAAGGCCTGGCGATGGGCACCCGCAGCGGCGACGTCGATCCGGGCCTGCACGCTCACCTGGCCCGCCAGCTGGGCTGGTCCCTCGAGGAGATCGACCGCGTGCTCAACCGCGAGAGCGGCCTGCTGGGCCTCTCGGGGCACTCCAACGACATGCGCGAGCTGGAGGCCGCCGCCGACGAGGGCCACGCCGGCGCGGCGCTGGCCGTGGAGGTGTTCTGCTACCGCATCGCCAAGTCCCTGGCCGCCCTCTCCTGCGCCCTGCCACGCCTGGACGGCATCGTCTTCACCGGGGGCATCGGCGAGAACTCGCCGCGGGTGCGTGAGAACGTGGTGGCCCTGCTGCCCCACTTCGGCCTCGCCCTGGATGCCGAGGCCAACCGCGAGACGATACGCGGCCGCGAGGGCCGCATCGACGCCCTGACACCGAACCGGCCCGCCCTGTGGGTGATCCCCACCGATGAGGAGGGTCGCATCGCCGACGAAACCCGCCAACTGCTGGGAGAGACCTCTCGATGACACCGCGCCCTGCCCGCCCCGCTCCCCAGGCCATCCTGCTGGTGCCCACCAGCGAGGGCGCCGGCCTCACGTCGGCCTGCCTGGGCCTGATCCAGGCGCTGGATACCATCGGCCTCAAGGCCGGCTTCCTCAAGCCGCTGCGCCAGGACGAGCTCAACGGCCCGGGGCCTGACCGCTCCTGCGCCCTGGTCGGCAGCACCCTGGGGCTGCGACCCCCGGCGCCGATCCCCCAGGCCGAGATGGAGAGGCTGCTGCGCCAGGATCGCCTCGACGTCCTGATGGAGCAGGTGGTAGCGCTGCAGGAGGCCGCACTGGAGGCCTTCCCCGACGGCGCCCCGGACGTCCTGGTGATGGAGGGCCTGGTCCCCACCCGGCACGCCAGCTACGCCTCCCAGGTCAACGCCCAGCTGGCCCACGCCCTCAACGCCCGGATCATCCTGGTGGGCAGCGGCGACCTGGCCCAGCCGCAGGTCCTGGCCGAGCAGCTCGACATGCACGCCCGCGCCTTCGGCGGGGTCGGTTCGGCTCGCACCCTGGGCTGCATCCTGATGCGCATGCACAACATGCCCGGCGGCGAGGACGCCAGCGCCCTGGCCCCCGGCACCGCGGCACCGCACCTGGAGGAGACGCTGCTGGCCGAACTGCGCCGCCACTCCCCGGCGCTGGCCACCGACCGCTTCCACCTGATCGGCATGGTGCCCTGGGCCCCGGCGCTCTCCGCGCCGCGGGTGCTGGACGTGGCCCGCGCCCTGGGGGCCACCTTCCTCAGCGAGGGGGAACCCGAACGCCGGGTGCTCTCCACCAGCCTCTGCGCGCGCAGCGCCTCCAACGCCCTGCATATCTTCAAGCCCGGCGGGCTGGTGGTCGCCTCCGGCGATCGCGACGACGTGGTGCTGGCCTCGGCGCTGGCGACCATGAACGGCGTGCCCCTGGCCGGAGTCCTGCTCACCAACGGCTTCATTCCCGGCGACAACATGATCGAGATGTGTCGCCCCGCGCTGAAGACCGGCCTGCCGGTGATCAGCGTCGACACCGACAGCTTCACCACTGCCAAGAACCTCGGCCAGATGGGCAACGACATCCCCATCGACGACTTCGAGCGCGCCGAGCGGGTGGCCAGCTTCGTGGCCGCCCATATCGACCTGCAGTGGCTCAAGGACCACCTGAGCCGCGGCTATACCCGACGCCTCTCCCCCTCCGCCTTCCGCCACCAGCTGGTCAAGCTGGCCCAGCAGGCCGACCGGCGCATCATCCTCCCCGAGGGGAGCGAGCCGCGCACCGTGGAGGCCGCCGCCATCTGCCAGCGCCGTGGCATCGCCCGCTGCGTACTGCTGGGCAAGCGCGAGGAGATCATGGAGGTGGCCCGCCAGCGCGGCATCGAGCTGCCCGAGGGGCTCGAGATCATCGACCCGGACAGCATCCGCACCCGCTACGTGGCGCCCATGGTGGAGCGACGCACCGGCAAGGTGAACGAGCTGACCGCCGAGGCGCAGCTCCACGACAACGTGGTGCTCGGCACCATGATGCTGGCCCTCGACGAGGTGGACGGCCTGGTCTCCGGCGCCATCCACACCACCGCCAACACCGTGCGCCCGGCCTTCCAGCTGATCAAGACCGCCCCGGGCTACCGCCAGGTCTCCTCGATCTTCTTCATGCTGCTGCCCGAGCAGGTCGTGGTCTACGGCGACTGCGCGGTGAACCCCGACCCGGATGCCGAGACCCTGGCGGAGATCGCCATCCAGAGCGCCCGCTCCGCCCAGGCCTTCGGCATCGAGCCCCGGGTGGCGATGATCAGCTACTCCACCGGCGAGTCCGGCTCCGGCGCCGACGTGGAGAAGGTACGCCAGGCCACCCGCCTGGCCCGGGAGCAGGCCCCGGACCTCTCGATCGACGGCCCGCTGCAGTACGACGCCGCCGCCATCGAGAGCGTCGGCCGCCAGAAGGCGCCGGACTCCCCAGTGGCCGGACGTGCCACGGTGTTCGTCTTCCCCGACCTCAACACCGGCAACACCACCTACAAGGCGGTGCAGCGCAGCGCCCGGGTGGTCAGCGTCGGCCCCATGCTGCAGGGCCTCAACAAGCCGGTGAACGACCTCTCCCGCGGGGCCCTGGTCGACGACATCGTCTACACCATCGCGCTGACCGCCATCCAGGCCGCCCAGGGCGACTGAGACTGGCCGCCCCGGGCAAACCCCGAGGCGGCTGGCCCCGGCTGGCGAATGGGCATATCCTCAGGCCATGGCCCTTCGCCAGCCCGAAGTCCACCTGCTTGATCACGGAGATTCACATGCCAGGCTTGCTTCCCGACGTTGACCCCGATGGGCTGCTGGAATATTCGGTGGTCTACACCGACCGCGCCCTGAACCACATGTCCGCCCGCTTCCAGGAGGTGATGCGCGATATCTCCGGCCACCTCAAGCGGGTCTATCACGCCCACAGCGCGGTGATCGTGCCCGGCAGCGGCACCTTCGGCATGGAGGCGGTAGCTCGTCAGTTCGCCAAGGAGCGCCGCTGCCTGGTGATCCGCAACGGCTGGTTCAGCTATCGCTGGAGCCAGATCCTCGAGATGGGCCGCATCCCGGCCGATATCAACGTCCTCAAGGCCCGCCGCCTGGACGAGCAGGATCCCACCTCGCCCTTCGCCCCGGCGCCCGTCGAGGAGGTGATCGAGGCGATCCGCGACCAGCAGCCGGACATCGTCTTCATGCCCCACGTGGAGACCGCCGCCGGCATCATCCTTCCCGATGACTACATCCGCCAGGTGGCCGATGCCATCCATCAGGAGGGCGGCCTGCTGGTGCTCGACTGCATCGCCTCCGGCGCCATCTGGGTCGATATGCAGGACCTCGGCGTCGACGTCCTGGTCAGCGCCCCCCAGAAGGGCTGGAGCGCCTCCCCCTGCTGCGCCATGGTGATGCTCTCCCGCCAGGCCCGCGAGGCCATCGACGACACCACCAGCTCGAGCTTCTCCTGCGACCTCAAGAAGTGGCTGCAGATCATGGAGGCCTACGAGGGGGGCGGGCACGCCTACCACGCCACCCTGCCCACCGACGGCCTGGTCAAGCTGCGCGACGTCATGAACGAGATCGAGGCCTACGGCCTGGAGAGGGTGCGTGACGAGCAGCAGGCCCTGGGCGACGGCGTCCGCGAGCTGCTGGCCGAGTTCGGCTTCCGGAGCGTGGCGGCCCCCGGCTTCGCGGCCCCCGGCGTGGTGGTCAGCTACACCGACGATGCCGGCCTGGTCGGCAGGTTCGCCGAGGCCGGCCTGCAGGTGGCCGGCGGCGTACCGCTGATGTGCGACGAGGGGGAGGAGTTCCAGACCTTCCGCATCGGCCTGTTCGGCCTGGAGAAGCTCCACGACCGCGAGCGCAGCCTGGCCCACCTGCGTGGTGCCCTGGAGAAGGTCGCCGAGGCCGAGCCGGTCCCGCCCGGCGAAGCCTGACGCGGCAGCGCAACGAGGAGGGGGCGGCCCATGGGCCGCCCCCTCCTGCGTTCTCGCCAGGCGCCGCCCGGGGTCAGAGGCTGCCCACGCCGCGGGGCACGAAGCCGAGGTTGTTGTCGATCTCCTTGACGCCGGGAGTGTTCTCGGCGGCCACCTGCACCGCCATCTTCTCCTGCTGGTTCTCCACCAGCCCCCACAGCTGAACCTTGCCGTCGGCCACGATGACGTTGAGGCGATCCACCAGCACCCCGGTGTTGCTGTCGACCTCCTTGAGGATCGCCTCACGGATCTCGCGATCATCGTGGGTCACCTCCGCCTCGGTGGCCACCACGGAGAAGCCGCGCAGCAGGTTGGAGCGGCTGACGATGCCCACCAGCTTGCCCTCCCTGACCACCGGCACCCGCTTGATGCGGTGCTTCTCGAGCAGCCGCGAGATCTTGTGCAGCGGCATATCCTCGCCGATGGTGAGGGGGTCCTTGGTCATGATCTCGTGGGCACGGCGGCCGTGGGACTTCACATAGTCGGCGGCGTCGTGGCCGGCAAACAGCCTGAGCCACCAGGACTTGCGCCCCAGGGTCCCGTTCTCCACCCGACGCATCAGATCTCCCTCGCTGACGATGCCGAGCACCTTGCCGCTCTCGTTTACCACCGGCACCGCACTGATGCCGTGCTCCAGCAGCAGGGTGGCGATCTCGCGCACCTCGCTGTCGGGCGACACGGTGATGACGTTCTGGGTCATGACATCTGCAGCTTGCATCGAGCGTTCTCCACCAGAGGAAATGAATACTCTTTCAAGATAGCAAGGAGCCGGCCCCCGCGCATTGACCCAGAGCGCCATGGCTGGACGCTGTCTCAACCCGGCTGGCTCACTCCTCGAGCCCGGGCCCCTCGGCGTGCACCTCTTCCACGTCGACGATGCGCGACCGGCTCATCACCACCTTCCAGCGCTGCAGGGTCGGCGGGCGGTCCCCCTGGACCTCCCGGATCACCAGGTTGATCAGGTGGCGCTTCTCCACCTCCTCGCGCACCACCTGCCCCTCCTCCAGCCGATAGACCCGGTGGCTGCCCTTGTCCATCAGGCGCGCCAGCGGAGAGAGGTCCAGGGTCAGGGTCTCCCGGGTCCGGTCGTAGCCGCTCAGGAAGCGGGTCGGCGACATGCGCGAACTGGAGCGGTAGTGAAGCACCACCTCCTCGCGCTGGGCCACGCTGCGCTTGCGCACCCGCTTGACCTCCTCGTCGAGCCGGGTGAAGCGGGTGTAATCGCACCACTCCAGCTGGCGGCCCACCGGGGCGTTGCGGGTCGGATCCAGGTACTGGCGCCGCCACTTGGGGCGCCCCCGGCGCAGCAGGCGCCACAGGGTATTGCGCAGGTCATCCTTGAACACCTCACGCAGGGCGTAGATCCCCGCCATGGCCAGCACGAAGAGCACGGTGATGTCCGAGAGCGTATCGCGCACCCGCAAGAGTCCCAGCGACACGAACACCATCACCACCGCGGTGGCCAGCGCCTTGACCGCCTTCTGCTCGCCGCCGCCGAGCTCCTGGCTCTTCTGCTTGAGGGTCACCGGGTACTCGATCAGCCGGCGCAGCAGGCGCATCTTGTTGGACATCCGCGTCGGGTCCCGGGTCACCCGCTCGGAGTTGTACTCCTGGGCCTCGCGGTACGCCCCCTCGTCCCGGCAGATCGTGATCAGGCGCTCGCGGATCTCCCGGAAGCGCGGGCCGCGCGGCAGGCTGGCCACCAGGGCCAGCAGGCGCTGCTCGGTGAACCAGGAGAGGTAGTTGTCGATGGTGATGTAGTAGCGGTGGAGGCTCTCCTCCTCGGGCCGGTGGCGGCGCAGCCGCTTGAGGATGCCCACGGCAAGCTCCACGTGCTCCTCGAGCTGCGCCTTCAGGGCGTCATCGCCCTCCTCCCCGCCGCCCTTCTCCTTC
>Ga0209075_1002599_pt1 | contig 15773 bp, 10 predicted proteins | sample Stecom2011_FD_187523 | JGI IMG/M metagenome (GOLD analysis project Ga0209075, IMG submission 187523) | Agricultural soil microbial communities from Utah to study Nitrogen management - Steer compost 2011 (SPAdes) (version 2) | ecosystem: Environmental > Terrestrial > Soil > Agricultural land...
GCTTATAAAATCCAAAATCGTGTGATGCTTTCTCGTTACAGAGGAAAGACCAAATGTAAAGCTTGTAAAGGAAAGCGTTTAAGACCGGAAGCAGATTATATTAAAATTGGAGGTGCCACTATTACCGATTTAGTAGATCTGCCATTAAACAAACTAATGGCCTTCTTTAAACAGTTGGAATTAAACGACTACGATTTAACAATTGCCAAACGCTTGCTTAAGGAAATCAATAACCGTTTGATGTTTTTGGACAACGTGGGTTTAAACTATTTAACTTTAAATAGGAAATCGAATACACTTTCTGGAGGAGAAAGTCAACGAATAAATTTAGCAACATCTCTAGGAAGTAGTTTGGTTGGTTCGATGTATATTCTTGACGAACCTAGTATTGGTCTGCATCCAAAAGATACCGAAAAATTGATTGGTGTTTTAAAATCACTTAGAGATATAGGAAACACGGTTATCGTGGTGGAGCATGATGAAGACATTATGAAAGAAGCCGACGAGATTATCGATATTGGTCCAGAAGCTGGAACTCTTGGAGGAGAAGTAGTTGCAACCGGAACATATAAAGATATTTTAGCTTCCAACTCATTAACAGCTCAATATTTAAATGGCACATTAGAAATTAAAGTTCCTAAAAAAAGAAGAACTTCTAAGTATCATGTAGATATTCTTGGTGCTAGGGAAAACAATTTAAAGAACATAGATGTTAGCATTCCACTTGGAGTGTTGACAGTTATTACAGGAGTTTCGGGAAGTGGAAAAAGCACCTTGGTAAAGAAAATATTGTATCCAGCACTTCAAAAAATATTAACCGATTTTGGCGATAAACCTGGGCAATTTTCAGAGCTAAAAGGAAACTTTAGTAATGTGAAACAGATTGAGTTTGTAGATCAAAATCCTATTGGCCGTTCTTCTCGCTCAAATCCAGTAACTTATATCAAGGCATACGACGATATTCGTGCCTTATATGCCAATCAGAAATTAAGTAAGATTAGAAATTATCAGCCAAAACATTTCTCCTTTAATGTGGATGGTGGACGTTGCGAAACCTGTAAAGGTGAAGGTGAAGTTACTATCGAGATGCAATTTATGGCAGATGTGCACTTAACTTGCGAAACCTGTAATGGCAAACGTTTTAAAAAGGAAGTTTTGGAAGTTACTTTTAACGACAAAAGTATCGACGATGTTTTAAATATGACCATTGATGATGCCATTACCTTTTTTGAAACACACGACCAAGGTAAAATTCAAGGTAAACTACAACCTTTACAAGATGTTGGTCTAGGTTACGTAACTTTAGGCCAAAGCTCTTCTACCCTTTCTGGCGGTGAAGCACAACGTATAAAATTGGCGTCGTTTTTAGGAAAAGGAAGTAAAAGTGACAATACCTTGTTTATTTTCGATGAACCAACTACAGGATTGCACTTTCATGACATACAAAAGCTTCTAAAATCGTTTAATGCCCTAATTGAAAAAGGACACTCCATTTTGGTGGTAGAACACAATCTAGAATTGATTAAATGTGCCGATCATATTATCGATTTAGGTCCAGAAGGTGGTGAATATGGTGGTTATTTAGTCGCTTCTGGAACACCTGAGGAAATTGTTGCCAATAGCAAATCCATTACTGGTAAATATTTAAAGGAAAAACTTTAATAAAACATAAAAGCAAAGAAGCCCACAAATGCAGCCACCATTAGTACTATTGGAAAAAACATGAACGTTGTTATACTGCCTTTTAAAAAACTCTTAAACCAACTTTGTTGATAAAAACATTTTAAAGCAATAATTAGATAGAAAAATATAGATAAAACGATTAGAGCATCTATCCAATCTGGAATATCTATTATAAAATTTATTCCAACAAGAAAACTAAACACCGTAAATATAAAGGCAAAAAAGTAAAAGCTAAACACCAAATGATGCGCATAACGTCCACTTTTTCTGTAAACTAGTTTTAATAATAAAGCAAATAACGGCAAGACAAAAAACATGGCAATAGGAACAGTATCATAAAAGGTCTGTAAAATACTTCCTCCTTGTTTAGATTTAAGAAACTTTAATCCTTGCGCATATAAGCGCCTTTTAAATGCGCTATCATCATCTTTTAATCCCATGGACCTATAAATTTCTTTATCTGGAGCATTTATTTTTATTAAAGAATCTGTTTCTACAGATGTTAGACTAACGTTGTTCTTTTTAGGATTGAAATTTTCACTTTCTACCAAAGAGTCAATTTCCTTAGCTGACATTCCTGTATAAATAGAGGTTTTTTTAAGGGTTTCTCGAGCTTCTTCTCTATCTATAGAGTCTTTAATTCTATTTGCTTGAATTTCTACAAATGAAAGATTATCATTTTTCTCATTTTTCTGAAAAGCAGTAGCAAGACCTTCATCAATTTCCTTTGCTTGTTTATTGGCATTAAATGAAAATAAAAAGAAAAACACAATTGCTATAAACAAATACATTTGAGCTGGATGCAAATAAAGCAAGCGTTTGCCCTCAACAAATTTTCTAGCTATATAACCTGGTTTAAATAATAAAGGAAGAAAACTCTTGAAAAAACGCGCATCAACAGAAAAATAATTGCTAAGGGTGTTAGAGAATAACACACGAAGCGTTAATTCGTCCTTTGACTTTTGACCGCAATGAGGACAAAAAGAAAAGTCGCTTTTAAATGCTTTTTCACAATTTTTACAAGTGGTTTGCTTGGTTGGCATATTCAATAATTGATCTTATAAATGTATGAAAAAAGACTCTTATGAATACAAATAACTATTAAGATTCTTCTAATCCTTTCAAAAAAAACCACACATAAAATACTGGTGAAGTGATTTATTTTATACTGAAAAACAATAGGACCAAAACCTTAAACCTCTTGCATTTGATAAATGACCATAATCTTTATTTTTATATGCATCTTGTTTTCAATTAGTTAAGCCGTCTGTTTTATTTAAAAACATTTTTGGCATGTTGTTTGTTTTATACTAGACAAGTTTCATTTTAAATCTAACAATTATGAAAAAATTTATGCTTTTAATAGCAGCTTTGGTCCTGGGAGGATTAACTGTTAGTGCAACAACTACCAACAAACCAAGTCATATTGACAATACAACAGCTTTGAGAGGTTATGGTAATTCTTTCATATTTGTTGAAAATGGCATCGAGTTTTCGATATTTCCAGACGGACAGTTCGATTTTTATATGCCAAACTATGGACCAAATGTTAATGTGTATGGACCTGGAATAAGCATCAGTTTTAATTCTGGATACAATTACAATCCATTTTTACAATACGATGAGTATGGAGCCATTATCCAAGTGGAACATGTACCAGTTTACTACGATTTTTACGGTCGTGTAAGCCAAATTGGAAATGTGTTTGTAAACTATAATGGTTTTGGACATGTATCTAGAATTGGAGGCCTTTATATTCATTATAACTCTTACAGACAGTATACATATTACACTGGATATATCAATGCCTTCAATCCGTATTATATTTACAGACCTTGGCATGGGTACTATACAGTTCCGGCTTATACCCACTGTGTCGTTTACCATAAACCATATAGACAATATTATACACCTGTAAGATATAATTACAATAAACCGTATACTAACAATTACAGACGTACTACTGCTGTTGCAAGCAGGCGTGGAACTACAGTTACTAGACAAAGTGATTTAGCTACTAGACCAACTCAGGCAAACAATACGCCAAGACGTGATGTTGGAACTGCAAATCCAAGATCGAGCAATCAAGTTGCTACTCAGCCTAGAAGCACGAACAATACTGTAAGACCTAGCGAAAATTCTCAGGTTAACACACCTAGATCTAATAATCAGGTAGCCGTAAAACCTAGAGAAGCAACAAATACGGTAAGACCTCGTGGAGAATCACAAGTTAATTCACCTAGATCTAATAATCAGGTGACAACAAAACCTAGAACTGAAACAAATACTGTAAAGCCAAGAAAGAGTTCAGTGGAAAATTCGCCTAGAGCAAACAGCCCAATGGTTTCACAACCTAGAACACAAACTAGAGGGAATTCAACAAAACCTGTAGTAAAGAATAATGTACCTGATGGAAAACCAAAACAATCAAATAGTCGTACATATAATAAAGAGAATACTAACAGTCCAGTAGCTTCAAATACTAGAGGCAGAAGATAGTTAGTTTTTGGTTGGTTAAGTTGGAAAGTCCTGCAAGTAGTTTGCCTCAAAGCAACATTGTGGGATTTTCCTATTTTATACCATTACTATTTTTGTTTGAATTAAAAAACCTACAAAAAACAAACTAATAGTTATAAAATAACATTTAAGAACCTCTCTTTCCTATTCTGAAAATTCTATTCAACAAAACAGAAATATCATCAGATAAATTAAATCCATAAACCAATGAGCCATAGCTTATAGAAATAAGCGTGCTTTTGAAAGTGATATTAATAATAGGATGAAACGGGAAATCCCAGAAATAAAAAACACCTAAACTTACTAAAAGAAGTAAAATAACCTTTACCGTATTAGCTGAAAATGGCAGCATATTAAACTTATAGTATACAAAGACTATTTTTGAAATATTGTAAATTAGAATGGCTATAAAAGTGGCAAATGCAGCGCCATTTATTCCATACAAAGGAATAAAAACCATGTTTAAAACAACGGTTAAAACGGCTAGGAAAACTCCTAGAATTAGCACCATTCTGTAATAATCGCTATTAAAAAGAATCGCATTATTATTACCAAGCAAACTATCCAACAATTTGGTAAGGCCTATAATGAAAACCACGATTAAACCATCAACATAATTTTCGTTGATTAGTTTGTAAAGTTCATTAATATTTAAAATAATAATTAAAAATATAAACCCGCTAATAATGAATAAGGTCAACGAACTTTTTTGATAAAGAATCTTTAAATCCACTTTATTTTTTTCGTTTAAAAGTTTTGCTGTCAACGGATTTACAATTTGATACATAGATCGATAAGGCACACCAATTACGGTAGCAATGTAAATAGCAACTCCATAATAAGCTACGTTTTCAATGGCTTCGTAGCGATTAATCATGAATTTATCAATTTCTAAAATCACGTTTGCTACAGAACCTGCTATAATTATTAAGCTCGTGTATTTTAAAATAGATATCAGATTAGGGATTCTTTCAAATTTCAATTTTGGAAAACGGAGACTAAACGCATACAACTTCATAATAACCATTCGCAAGGCGTAAACACCAACAATACTATAAATAAACTCGTCCACAGTTAAATAGCCTGCGTATAAAACAAGAAGTAAAACTGTTGTAAATAATCTATGAAATACCTCTTTCATAAAATTGCCAAAAACAGTTTGCATTTGTACTTTAGACCACGCATAAAAGACTTCAAAATAGGCAAAGGTTATGGCTGCGAAGTAAATTAACCAAACATAATCGACCACAATCAAATTATCTCCTGCCAACCAAGTGCTAATAAATGAAAAAGCGAAATACCCAATCAGTCCAAAAGGAATAATTATCAGTAAAGGCAAAAACAACATTAAGGTTAAAAAGCTATTCTGAGATTGTTTGGTTTTAAACGAAGAATAAAATTTCACAATGGTATTATGAACACCAAAAGCCATAAGTGGCATCATAATATTAGCTGTGGAAAGCAGATAACTTACCAATCCAAAATACTCGTCACTTAAAAATGAAGTATATAAAAACAGGACATTAATGGCTCCAATTCCAAAACCTAAATAGGTAATAAGTGTGTTTTTTATAGACTGATTTAGTACGACTCCCATAAAATCAATTTAGTTAAAGATTCGGTTAAAGCTTTTCTACTATATTTTTGCAATCCAATGGCATGGGATTTTAAATGTCCTTCCTGATACGCTCTATAAAAGTTTAAAAGTGTTATTTTAATGGTTTCGTGATCTTGGTAATTAAAATAAGATCCTGTATTGGTCTCTTTAATGATACGCTCAATATCTGAATCTTTTGGACCAATTGCTAATATAGGTCTGCTCGAAACCATGTATTCAAACAGTTTTCCTGGAATAATACATTTGGTTTCTTCAGAGTCTATTTCAATCAATAATAACACTTGCGATTTCTTTTGAAATTCAACGGCTTTACTATGCGTAACATAACTATGATTGGTTACGTAAGCGCTTAAATTATAGCCTTTTAAGGATTCGAGCACTTCTTCGCTTACAGAACCTATAAAATGAAGTTCAAAATCTTTTGCAAAATCTGAATGTTCCTCAATAAGTTCTTTTAAAACTTGCCAGAGCACTTCTGGATTACGTTGGGATAATAAGGAGCCAATATGCGCTAAAGTAAACTTTTTATCTAAAGGTGGAATAGCAACAGTATTTCTATCATAGCCATTTGTAATGACCGAAATTGGTTTTTTAGTTAAATAAGAAAACTCCGTTTTAGTCACTTCACTGGTAACAATAATTTGATCGGCAGTTTGAAGAACTTCTTTTTCTAAAGCTTGATGCTTTTGTTTTGCAAGATCGGTCAGTTTTAGTTGTTTATGATATCCTATGGTCGTCCAAGGATCTCTAAAATCTGCAATCCATCTAACTCCTGCTCTTTTCTGAAGCTCCAAACCTATTAAATGCAAACTATGTGGCGGTCCAGTAGTGATTATGATTTTAATATTATAATCATATATATACCTATCTAAATACTGTACGGAAGGTTTTACCCAATTTATTCTAGCATCTGGAATAAAAAAATTTCCTCTCACAAAAAGTAATAATTTATCAATAAGAGATTGTTGCTTTTGTTTTGGAATAATTCCTTTGCTTATGGTTTTAGATTTGTTTTTAGATAGAATACCAGCAAACTTATAAGGTTCTTTTATGGGTTGTTTTAAGATGGTAATGGTATCTGAAACTTCTTCAAGCAGCGTTTCATCTATAATAGGATAACTAGGGTTTGAAGGTACATAAACAATGGGCTCTATACCAAATTCTGGTAAATATTTCGTGAATTTCAACCAACGTTGCACCCCTGGACCTCCAGCTGGCGGCCAATAGTATGCGATAATTAGAACCTTGGTTTTAGTCATTTTTATTGGAGTAAAGCCATAAAAGCCTAGTCTTTGTCTTTCTTAAAATTATAGAAAAGTCCACCAAGAAGCAGTAAAACAAATACTATGGAACTTGCCAAAGCAATGTTACCTCCAGTTTTAATAACTTGTGGTTCAAATTTAAATTCTATGTCGTGTTTACCTGCAGGCACATTCATACCCCGCAACAGATAATTTACTCGCGAATGTGGCGTTAACTGGCCATCTATATAAGCATTCCATCCATCTTTATAATAAATTTCTGAAAATACTACAAATCCATCAACAGCGCTGTTCGACTTATATTTTATATAACTAGGTTGGTATGTTTCAACAGCAATCGTTGCTGTCGTGTCGATCATCATATCATCCTTTAAAAAAGAAGCATACTCATTATCAGTTATCATAACAGCCACTCGCTTGGTATCCAAACTATCGAGCGCTAACATTTCCTCATTTGCCGAATTAACAAACTTGATGTTTTCAACAAACCAAGCATTTCCATTGGCATCGGGATTGGTATAAGGAAATGGATTTCCTTCTTCATCTTCAGCAATGATATATTTGGTATTCAACATGTTTAACACGTTGATGTTGTTTTTGGAGATGTAAAAATCATACAGCTCATCATAACGTTTTAATTTGGCAGCATGATATCCTGTTAAAGAATTATAAAAGTACGATGCTTTGGCAGGCGCTCTAGAAACCAAATCAAACACTCTAAAATGCCCTGGGTCCTGCATAATAGCTTTATCAACTTCTGTAGCTTGATATGGTTTGTTCATTCTTATAGAAGGCACAAAAGAATCGTTGTTTACATAGCGTCTATCTACTCCAACCAAATCGATAAGAATTAAAATAGCAAATGCCATAATCACTTTTGTTTCAGAAATTTTCTTTTTCAGAAACAAATAAATGGTCCCGGCAGATAATAATACTAACACCAATGTTCTTAAGGTGTCTTGGGTAAAAAATGCTTTTCTGTCTGCAATCAGGGCGTCCATAAATTGCTGTCCGTAATTCTGACGATAAAAACCATCGCTTCCACCTACAAAATTAAACAGGGACGATTTAAACAATAGAAAAACAACAGCTAATCCAGCAGTTATCATCACTGCAAATTTTAGAGCTTTTAGTTTTTCTTCCTCTTTATTAAAATTATTGAAAAGCTTGACAAGTCCAAAAATTGCTAAAACCGGAATACATAATTCCAAAATAACTTGAGTAGAACTTACGGCTCTAAACTTGTTGTACAGCGGCACATAATCTATAAAAAAGTCGGTTATAAACTTAAATGGCTGACTGTCTCCATACGACAAAATAAGCGATAGTAAACTACCACCAACAAGCCACCATTTTAAACGACCTTTAACTAAAAACAGCGCAAAAACAAACAAGAATATTACGACAGCTCCAATATATGCAGGGGCTTCCACAATGGTTTGTTTGCCCCAATAAGTAGGGGTTTGTTTGGCATACTCTCTGGCATCCAATGGAGGAACACCTTGTTTTAAAAAGAATTGGTACGATTCTGAATCCTTACCAACATCCTCGTGGCTTCCACCACCTAAAAATCTCGGGATATATAGATTAAAAGTCTCCAGAATACCATAACTGTATTCGGTAATATAATCTCTATCAAGACCGGTTGTAATTTCTTTTGGTGAACCATCTGGATTGATGGTCAATTCACTTTGTCCACGAGTGCTTTCCTTGGCGTATTCTTGGGTAGCCATCAAACCGGTAGCATTCATTCCTACAGCTAAAACCACAGCAAGCAATAAAATTCCCACAGCTTTGAAGAAATGAGGGAGTTCTTGTTTTCTATACGCATCAATCAAATAGGCTACTCCTAATATCACCACCAAAAACATTAAATAATAAGTCATTTGTGGATGATTGGCAACCAGCTCCAAAGCTAAAGCTAAGGAAGTTAGTAAAAACCCAAAAATATAACGTTTTCTAAAAGTGAGGACAATACCACTTAAAACTAAGGGCATATATGCAATGGCATGCGCCTTGCTATTATGTCCAACGCCAAGTATAATTATGAGATATGTTGAAAATCCAAAAGCAAGTGCCCCAAGGGCTGCGAGTTTGAAATCGACTTTTAAAACTAACAAAAGTATGTAAAATCCTAGAAAATATAAGAACAGATAATCGGCTGGTCTAGGTAAAAACCGAAGCGTTAAATCTAGTTTTTTAATAAAATTATTTGGGTAATGTGCTCCTAATTGATAAGTGGGCATACCACCAAAAGCACTATTTGTCCAATAAGTTTCTTCTCCAGTAGCTTCTTTAAAATCTTTTTGTTGCTTGGACATGCCAATATAATGCACAATGTCACTTTGGTAAATGGATTTCCCTTGAAGTACAGGACTAAAATAAGCTAAAGAAATAATCACAAATCCTACTAAGACAAGGATGTGAGGAAGGAATTTTTTAAATGAAACAGGCATGAAAATATGTTATACTGTGAAAGCGAAAATTAATCAATTTCTTCGTAATCTACATATTCTCCTACATTTTTATTTGAACTCATTCTTTCAGGTGCTTTATCTATGGTAACTTCACCTTCATTATTTTTTTCTTGTTTAGGTGGTTGGTGTTGCCCAAACTGACCACCAAAACGTTCTGCAGCTTTTTTAGCAACATATTTCATTAATAAAGGCGCAAACAATCTGGTAAGTATTTTTATTCCATAATAAATTAATAGAATAATTAAAATAACCCTTAAAACGCCCGTTATAGATGCATACTGTAGCATAGATATAATTTTAAACAAAAATACAAATCTACTTATTTAAAAACTGAAATAAATACTTAAAAAAATTATAAAATCTATATATTTGAATCTATCTAGACGGCATGAAGTACATGCTGTATATATTTTTATAAAAACCTAGAAGATAAGTTGTTATAAAAAACAAGCTCCATTAAAATATCTTTTACATATGAAATATTTAAAAACCTATGTATTCCTTTTCGCTTTTGGCTTTACCATAAATGGATATTCGCAATACACCGAAGTTATTAACTCCAACAGACCTGGAGTCTCACAAAGTGCTTTCTCGGTTGGAACTAACGTAATTCAGTTTGAGGCTGGACCTTATATGTCGAAGGAAAAACACCAACTCCTAAATAGAGAAGATAAAAGTTTCGGTGCTAATTTTGCCTTGAGATACGGACTTTTATGGCCTGCACTAGAATTAAATTTGGAAGGCACCTATCAATCCACAAAAAGATCTTACACCAACACCCTACCAAACGAAGATAGTTTTAGCAATTTTAAAACTTTAACTCTTGGAGCTAAGTATCTGGTTTACGATCCGTTTAGAAATGCTGAAGAGGAAAAACCTAATTTATATAGCTGGAAAGCCAACCGTGCCTTTAAATGGAAATATTTAATTCCTGCTGTTGCGGTTTACGCGGGCGCAAATTTCGACACCAAGGACAATCCATTTACAGCTGCAGGTGTTGAAGGATTTAGTCCGAAAATTATGATTTCTACTCAAAATAACTTTTCTGGAGGATGGGTGTTTGTAATGAACTTTGCAAAAGATAGAATTGGAACAGATCAATCTGATTTTTCTTTTATTTTAACCCTTACAAAATCGATTGCAGACCAATGGGCTGTTTTTGTTGAATCTGAAAATATTAGCAGCGATTTTTATGCAGATAACTTAATTCGTTTTGGAGGGGCTTATTTATGGACCAGAAACCTCCAAGTAGATGCGGCTGCTACATTTAACACCAAAGATACGCCTTCGGTTTTCGGTGTTGCCATAGGAGCCTCCTACCGATTGGATTTTCATGAAGACAAAGAGGTAAAAGATGGTACCTCGGCCAAAGATGAACTTGAAAGAAGGGAAAACAAAGCACGAGGCGAAGAGAAAAACAAGAGAAAAAAGGAAGATATAGATTTTGATATTTAAATTGATATTTTTAAACTTATGATTACACTTAAAGAAGTTAAAAATAAAAAGGAATTAAAAGCATTTGTAACTTTTCCTTTTCAATTATATAAAAACTCAAAATATTGGGTACCACCTATTATTTCAGATGAAGTTGCCACTTTAAGTTCAGATAAAAATCCAGCTTTTTTACATGCTGATGCGTATTTCTTTTTAGCCTATAAAGACAATAAAATTGTAGGAAGAGTCGCTGCCATTTTAAATTGGACAGAAATTAAAACACAAAACGTAAAGAAAATGCGTTTTGGTTGGCTTGATATGATAGATGATATTTCTGTTTCTAAAGCTTTGTTGGACAAGGTAGCAAACATAGGAAAATTGAATAACTTAGAGTTTATTGAAGGGCCAGTAGGCTTTTCTAATTTAGATAAAAATGGCGCGTTAACCTTTGGTTTCGACCATATTGGAACTATGGCTACTTGGTATAATCATCCGTATTACATAACGCATTTTGAAGAATTGGGCTATTTACCTGAAAAAGAATATATAGAAAGTAAATTCCCCTTTAATACCATACCCGTAGAACGTTTTACTCGGGTAAACGAAATTATAACGAAGCGTTTTAAATTAAGACCTAGTAAATTCACTAAAACAAAAGAGGTCATTCCACATATCGATAGCATGTTCGATTTATTCAATAAATCGTATGCCAAGCTATCTACTTTTGTTCCTGTGTCCGATGAGCAAAGAGAATATTTTAAACAAAAATTCATCAATTTTATCAATCCAGAATACATCAAGTTTGTTTTTGATGAAAACGATAACATGGTGGCATTTGCTATTGTCCTACCTTCTTTTTCACATGCTCTTCAAGAAGCGAATGGAAAATTATTCCCTTTTGGATTTTTAAAATTACTGAAAGCAAAAAAACATAGTAAAACTGTTTTGTTCTATTTAATTGGCGTGGAACCAAACTATCATAATAAAGGAGTTACTGCTATTATTTTTAAAGAATTCTACGAAACATTAAAAAAGCAGAACATAGAAACTTGTATTCGCTTACCTGAATTGGCAGATAATTTAGCTTCTCAACAAATTTGGAAAGATTTTGATACTGAGATTATTAAACGTCGAAAAACATTTAGGAAAGAATTATAATAAAAAAATCCGATAGCTAAAACTATCGGATTTTTTTATAATTATAAATAAGTTTTTTATTCATTCATAGATGCTGTTACAGAAGCTGATAATCTTTTATAAGTACCGTTTAATAATCTTTCTCTAATAACATCGAAAGCATCAAGGGTTTCGGTAACATCTTCTAAAGTATGTGTTGCCGTAGGAATTAAACGTAATAAGATTAATCCCTTAGGAATTACTGGATACACAACGATAGAACAGAAAATACCATGATTTTCTCTTAAATCTCTTACTAAAGCCATAGCTTCAGGAATGCTTCCTTCTAAATAAACTGGTGTTACACAACTTTGTGTCGTACCAATATCAAAGCCTCTTTCTTTTAATCCAGATTGTAAAGCATTGGTGTTTTCCCAAAGTTTATTTTTTAATTCCGGCATAGTTCTAAGCATATCCAAACGCTTTAAAGCTCCCACAACCAATTGCATTTGCAGAGATTTTGCAAACATTTGCGAACGTAAGTTGTATTTTAAGTAGTCGATTATTTCTTGATCGGCTGCAATAAATGCACCTGTACTTGCTAAAGATTTAGCAAAAGTTGCAAAATACACATCAATACCATCTTGAACACCTTGTTCTACTCCTGCTCCTGCTCCATTTTTACCTAGAGTTCCAAAACCATGGGCATCGTCCACTAAAAATCTAAAGTTGAATTTCTTTTTAAGTTCAACAATTTCTTTTAATCGTCCTTGCTCTCCACGCATTCCAAACACACCTTCAGAAATCACTAAAATCCCTCCTCCAGTTTGCTCAGCCATTTTTGTAGCTCTCTCTAGATTTTTTTCTAAGCTTTCAATATCGTTATGCTTATAGGTAAATCGTTTTCCCATATGTAAACGCACACCATCAATAATACATGCGTGAGCATCTACATCATACACAATAATATCATCCTTTGCTACCAAAGCATCAATGGTAGAAACCATTCCTTGATATCCAAAATTCAACAAATAGGCAGCTTCCTTATCTACAAATTCTGCTAATTCCACTTGTAGCTTTTCGTGCAATTCGGTATGTCCAGACATCATTCTAGCACCCATAGGATAAGCAGATCCATAAGCAATTCCTGCTTCTGCATCCGTTTTCCTAACCTCAGGATGATTTGCTAAACCTAAATAATCGTTGATGCTCCAAGTAATTACATCTTTTCCTTGAAACTTCATTCTGTTTGAGATTTGACCCTCCAACTTAGGAAACACAAAATAACCTTCAGCTTGAGAGGCCCATTTTCCTAATGGTCCTTTGTCTCTGTAAATTTTATCGAATAAGTCTTTCATATAAGCTATTAATCATGATTTTATAGTGCAAAATTAAAGATTTAAATGTTGAATACATAATCTTTTTTCACCCTATTGTTAACAAAAACATGTTACTAAATTTAGTAACATGTTTTATAATTTTAGTTATTTAATATATTGAATATTTTCTGTGGCCTCCTCGGGTTCGTGAAGATTGTCAAAAAAGCCTTGTTCGTTCATCCATGTATCGCTATAAATTTTACTCATGTATCTAGATCCGTGATCTGGAAACACAACAACAACGTTGGAGTTTTCGTTGAAACAGCCTTCTTCATTAAGTTGTTTTATGGCTTGCATTGCAGCTCCCGATGTGTAACCAACAAATAAACCTTCTGTTCTGGCTATTTCTCTCGCCGTATGAGCACTTTCTTCATCCGTAACTTTTATAAACTCATCTATAACATCGAAATCAGTGGCTGTTGGAATTAAGTTTTTCCCTAAACCTTCAATTCTATATGGATATATTTCCTTTTCATCAAACTCCTTAGTTTCATGATATTTTTTAATCACAGAACCGTAAGCATCCACACCAATAATTTTAATATTTGGATTTTGTTCTTTCAAATATTTTCCAATTCCAGAAATAGTTCCTCCAGTTCCACTACAAGCTACCAAATGTGTAATTTTCCCTTGCGTTTGATTCCAAATCTCTGGTCCAGTTGAATAATAATGTGCATCGATATTCAATTGGCTAAAATATTGATTGATGTAAACAGAACCTTCAGTTTCTTCGTGCAAACGTTTAGCAACTTCATAATAAGATCTCGGATCGTCCGCTTTAACGTGTGCTGGACAAACATAAACTTGCGCGCCCATAGATTTTAACATGTCTATTTTATCGGCAGATGACTTAGAACTTACGGCCAGAATACATTTGTAACCTTTAATAATACTAACCATAGCGATACTAAAGCCTGTATTACCAGAAGTTGTTTCAACAATTGTGTTACCGGGTTTTAAAATGCCTTTTCTTTCCGCTTCCTCTATTATATAGAGTGCAATTCGGTCTTTAGAAGAATGTCCTGGATTAAAAGCCTCTACTTTAGCAAAGTAGTTTCCTTTTAATGAAGAAGTTATTTTATTCAGTTTAATTAGTGGCGTATTCCCAACTAATTCTAAAACATTATTAAATACTTGTTTATTTTTTTCCATACATGATATTTTACGGTAACTTAAAAATTAAGCGACCTAAAACCTTGCAAAAATACATAATTTTTTTTACTAACAAGGGATTCCTTCCAAATCCAGTATAAAAGCATATTCCAAAGCCACTTCTTTTAAGCTTTCAAAACGTCCAGAAGCGCCACCATGACCCGTTTCCATGTCGGTATAAAGCAGTAATTTATTTGTATCTGTTTTAAGCTCTCTTAGTCTAGCAACCCATTTTGCCGGTTCCCAATATTGTACCTGCGAATCATGCAAACCTGTAGTTACCAGCATATTGGGGTAATCCTGCTGTTTAATATTATCGTAGGGCGAATAGGATTTTATGTAATTGTAATATGCCTCCTCATTTGGATTTCCCCATTCATCATACTCTCCAGTAGTTAACGGAATGGTATCGTCCAACATGGTTGTTAACACATCTACAAAAGGCACAATAGCTAAAATGCCATGATACAATTCGGGATTAAGATTGATAATAACCCCCATTAAAAGTCCTCCAGCCGAACCTCCATAGGCATATAAATGTTTGTTTGACGTATAATTGTTGGCAATTAAATGCTTGGTACAATCTATATAATCGTAAAACGTATTCATTTTAGACAAGAGCTTGCCGTTATCGTACCAATCACGACCAAGATATTCTCCGCCTCTAATATGTGCTATAGCATACACAAAACCTCGATCTAACAAACTTAATCTTACCGTCGAAAAATACGGATCTATAGTAGAGCCATAGGAACCGTAAGCATAAAGCACCAAGGGATTACCGGTTTCTTTTTTTAAGTCTTTTCTATACACTAAAGAAACTGGCACTTTTTCTCCATCTCGTACCGTTACCCAAATACGTTCGGAAGCATAATTTTCTTTCTTAAAATTCTCATCTAAAACTTCTTGCTCCTTCTTAAGTTCATGAACTTTCGTTTTAAAATTATAATCTATAACCGAACTCGGAGTTGTTAATGAATTAAAGGTGTAACGTAAAAAATCGCTATCAAAATCTGGATTATTCCCTATATAGGCCGTATAGGTTTCACTTTCAAAAGGAATGTAATAATCCTCTTGGCCATTCCAACTTATAATTCGAAGTTTATTTAAACCTTGTTCTCTTTCGTTAACCACC
>Ga0209075_1002600_pt1 | contig 15773 bp, 13 predicted proteins | sample Stecom2011_FD_187523 | JGI IMG/M metagenome (GOLD analysis project Ga0209075, IMG submission 187523) | Agricultural soil microbial communities from Utah to study Nitrogen management - Steer compost 2011 (SPAdes) (version 2) | ecosystem: Environmental > Terrestrial > Soil > Agricultural land...
CTGTGATGTCGTCGATAGAGAGCTCCAAGATCTGGCGAGGTGGCTCTTCTGCACAGACTGCTTTGGCAATAGCTCCACTATTTCACTTCCTGGGCATGCAGGGTGGCATGAACTCACCCCTGCTGACTGGCGCCACCTCTGTGTTGATGCAGCGCTGGGACCGAGATGTTGCACTGACGCTGATTGAACGTTATGGGGTGAGTGTCTGGAGTGCGCCGCCTTCTATGATTGTGGATTTCTTTTCGAACCCCGCTTTGGCGGGTCGGGACATTTCAAGCCTGACTCGATTGATGGGTGGTGGTGCAGCAATGCCTGAAGCAATCTCCAAAAAGTTGAGGGATGAATTTGATATCTCCTACAACGAGGCTTATGGGCTGAGCGAGACAGCGGCCTTCATTTTGGGTAACCCGGTAGAGCGGGGCAAACGGCAATGTCTTGGCATTCCCAGCTTTAATGTGGACGCACGAATTGTCGATCCGTCTACGCTCAAGGAATTGCCTCAGGGCGAGACAGGTGAAATTGTTCTGCACGGTAACCAGGTTATGCTCAGCTACTGGAACAACCCTGAAGCTACGGAGAAGACTTTCTTAGAAATTGACGGCAAGCGATTTCTGCGCACGGGGGATCTGGGCTACATCGATGATGAAGGCTATTTCTTTATGGTTGACCGGCTCAAGCGCATGATCAATGCGTCTGGGTTCAAAGTATGGCCGGCGGAAGTTGAGAGTATTATGTATGGTCACCCGCATATACAGGAAGCTTGCGTGATTGGAGCCCCGGATCCGAAGCGTGGCGAGACTGCGCGGGCGCTGGTCGTTCTGAAAATGGACGCGCCTGAAAATATTTCAGAGGCCGATATAATTGCCTGGTGCAGGGAGAATATGGCTGTGTATAAGGTGCCCACCTCTGTGCAGATTGTAGACGCGCTACCCAAATCCGGTACCGGTAAGATCATGTGGAGAAAACTGCAGGACGAAGCGTTCGAGGAGAGCGCAGCTAATGTCTGAGGCAGCTGCGAAAGTGCAGGGTGTAAGGTACAGCCCGGGGCAGGCCGAAATGTTGGAGGTAGCGCCGAATGTATACTGGGCTCGCATTCCGCTGGCAGGGAAGCTGAATCACATAAATGTCTGGCTTCTACGCGATGCAGATGGGTTTACTCTGATAGATACTGGTATGAATACCCCGGAAGCCAGAGATGCTTGGCGAGCTCTCATGGCTGAAATGCCGGATGGGATGCGTATCAAGCGTGTTATTGTCACCCACCTGCACCCAGATCATGTCGGCTTGGCTGGCTGGTTGATGGAGAGTGGTGCTGAAGAGTTCTGGATGACCCGGACGGAGTATCATACCTGTCAGACAATGATCTCCCATGCGGAGGACGATCAAACGCCTGATGACTTTAGAGAATTTCAGATAGCGGCAGGGTGGTCGGATGATGCGATAGAAGGTTACCTGAACCATTACCCTAATTATGGCAAGCGCATCTATCGGTTGCCCCGAAGCTATAGGCGCCTTGAAGAAGGCCAGTGCCATCAATTTGGAGGCCATGAGTGGAAAGTGATCGTTGGAAGCGGCCACTCTCCAGAGCATGCATGTCTTTATTCAGAAAAGAGCGGCCTGTTCATTTCGGGGGATCAGGTGCTGCCCGGAATCTCATCTAACGTATCGGTGACTCCTTTAGAGCCCAATGCAAATCCAATGGAGGATTGGCTTGCCTCATTGCGAAAACTCAAAAACGAAGTGCCAGATGATGTGCTCGTCTTACCGGCCCATCAACGCTGTTTTGAAGGGTTGCATGCACGGATTGATAGCTTACTGCATAGCCAGGAAGAAGCTTTCAATCGTTTACGAGATGCGTTATCAGAAGGACCAAAGAGAGTTGTTGATCTGTTCGAGGTCATCTTCGGCCGCCATATAAATCACGATAACTTCATGATCTTTAATCTTGCGACAGGCGAAGCTCTGGCTTGTCTGAATTATCTTATCAGTGAGGGAGCAGTTGAGTTTTCGGTCGATTCTCGGGGCGCTCATTGGTATGGACTAAGGTAAGCATAATCCGGGTCAAAGCTGTGCTTGATGTTGCGTCAAAAAATAAGTTTTATCGGGAGTTATGATGTCTTCAGCAAAACTTGGTTGTGATTCAGGGCAAGCATCATCTATCGCCGTTCAGAATCTGCTGGAGAGGGCTGCCGAACTATGGCCGGACAGCCCTTCTGTAACATTTGAAGATCGAACCTTCTGCTGGCGAGAGACTTATCAGCGCTGTTGCAGCTTTGCAGACGTGTTAGCCGCGAAAGGAGTTGTTGCGGGGGATCGTATCGCCTATCTGGGTTTCAATTCGCATTGGTGTTTTGAGCTTTTTTTCGCTGCCCCCAAAGCAGGCGCTATCGCGTTACCTCTGAACTTCCGGCTCTCCATCTCTGAGATGATTGCCTGTATGGAAGATGCCCGGCCTGAGCTCTTGTTAGTAGACGAACATCACCTTGAGCAGGCTCATATGTTGCTGGATGCCTGTCCTTGGCTGAAGACCATCATCTATACTGGTAATGGTGCACCTCCGGCAAATATGGAAGGGTACGAAAATCTTTTGTCTCCACCTCATGCGCAGTGCCCCGTCGGCAGTAGTGGTGATGACACCCTTGTGATTTTTTATACCGGTGGTACGACGGGACGGTCAAAGGGAGTCATGCTCACTCATAATAACCAGTTCACGAACGCATTGGGGGGATTATCCTGGTATCGGATGACGGAACGGGAAACCCACTTGCTGGCGAGCCCTTTGTTCCATACCGCAGCAGGGTCCCGGGTGTTCACAGCAACTATGACTGGCACCCATTCTGTCATTTTGTCTCGGTTTGATGTGATGGCCGTCATGGATGCGGTGCAACGGTACCGCGTCAATACAATGCAGATCGTGCCCACCATGTTGCAGATGATGCTTGAACATCCTCAGTTTTCTGACTTTGAATTTTCCAGCCTTCGCCTGATTACTTATGGCGCGGCACCGATGCCGGTTGCTTTACTTGAGCGGGCCTTGAAGGAATTGCCCGGCGTTTCGTTTGCCCAGTCTTATGGTATGACAGAGGCATCGCCCGTGGTTTGCGTACTCGATGGTGATGACCACTCTCTCGCACCCGAAAGGTTGACACGTCTTGAGTCTGTGGGGCGCCCAGTATTCCATAACCATGTCCGAATTGTAGATTCGCAGCGAAAGGTTTTGCCTGTAGGGCAGGTGGGTGAGATTGCAGTAAAGGGCTCTAACGTGATGAAAGGGTATTGGCGGGCGCCTGAGCTCACAGAAGCTGTTTTGAGTGATGGTTGGTATTACACCGGGGATAGTGGTTACTTTGATGAAGGTGGATATCTTTTCCTGTCTGGCAGGATCAAAGACATGATTGTCAGCGGTGGAGAGAATGTGTATCCGATCGAGGTCGAGAATGTACTGTCACGATATCCGGGTGTAGTTGAGTGTGCAGTGATTGGTATTCCCCATGAAAAGTGGGGCGAGGCTGTCCATGCGGTTGTAAGGTTGGCAGAGCCCGGCAGTGCGACCGAGCAGGATATAAAGGACCATTGTCGTGAGCTTATTGCACATTACAAATGCCCTGTTGCAGTGACTTTTGTCGATGAGCCTTTGCCTATTTCGTCTGTTAACAAGATTCTGAAGTCGGCTGTCAGGAAAATGATTGTTGAGTGAGCTGGGTAAATTTGTGGAGGCGCCAGCAAACGCCGCAGACTAGCCGAAGGCTGGACTGCGGCGTTTGCTGTGCCCGTTGTTTATTTTCCAGTGTATTCAGGCCTTTGCTTGCTCTGATGTGCACGTATTCCTTCAGCAAAGTCATCCGTGTTGAAGGCTATTTGCTGGCACTTCGCCTCAAAACTTAAGGCGCTATCCAGGTCCTCTACGTTAGCCTTTTCAATTTCGCGCTTAATCAGCCCCAGCGCCTTTGTTGGCCCCAAGGCCAGGTCCTTTGCGAGCGAGCGGGAAGTTTCCTCAAGCTTATCATTGTCGACGATTTGATGAATAAGCCCCCATGCAAGCCCTTGCTGTGCTGTAAATTTACCTCCAGTGAGCGCTAGTGATGCGGTCCGTTTTGCACCTATGGCCCGGGTCAGAAACCATGAGCATCCACCATCCATCACTGCCCCTATACGGGCAAATGATAGGTGGAAAGTAGCATCCCTGTTAGCCACCATCAGATCAGCTGCCAGGGCCAGGCTTACTCCAGCTCCGGCTGCAGGGCCGTTTACCGCGGCAATGACCGGTACTGGAAGCTGAGTGATCAGTCGTATGATCTGGTTGATTCCTGCTTCGACTTCATCCCCGATAGTGTCACGCCGCCCGAGGATTTTATCTGGCTGGACATCTGCTCCTGTACAAAACCCCCGACCTTTCGCCTGAATTAGAAGGGCCCTGCACGAGAGGCGTGTGGACTGTTGCTGCAGTAAATTCAGAAGCTCCTGGCGCATAGAGGGGCTGAGCGCGTTGAGTTTTTCGGGGCGATTCAGTGTAATAGTCAAAACGTCATTTTTTTCTTCACTCAGTAAGTCTGGCATTGGTTTCCTCTTTTAATGATGGTCATTTCCTGAATTCTCGAAGATAGTAGAGATATCTCTGCGTTTTTAGTATCAATCAATCCCTTGCTAGGGTTCCAGGTAGTCTATTTTTATATGGATTCTATCCAGCATAGGTATTTGTTGTATTTTCAAAGGGTACTAGTTTTGAATGGTGCAGAACAATATCTCTTCTGCTCTCAATAAAAGCAAAACAATATGATCTGGAGATTTGAGTATGGTGCATGAAATCAGGTGGTTTGTGATGGTTGTGTTATTAATATTTGGTGGCATTTCACAAGCCTCCGCAGCCGTCACACTGCGTTATGCTGAGGCTGGTCCAAATCGTGGAACCCGTGCTGAAGCTGTCCAGTTCTTTGCCGATGAAGTGGAAAGGCTTTCCTCTGGAAATCTAATAATTGATATCCATTGGGGGGGCGCTCTTTTGAAATGGAGTGGCGTAATGGAGGGCGTCTCAGCAGGAAGTGCAGATCTGGGCAGCGTGTTGTCTTCCTATGAGCCACAGGAGCTAAGAGCCCTAGGAATCGGTGATATCCCCCTCGAATACTCCGACCCGTGGGTCGGCATGAGAGCGATGTTTGATTTGATGACTACAGACCAACAGCTCAAGCAATCACTTGGCAATCAGTCATTGGTATATCTCAGTAATTTCAGTACGTCTGGCGTTCAGTTTGAGTGTACTGCAGGTAACCAGATCCTTTCAGTAGAAGATATAAAGGGTAAACGTATCCGGGCTACTGGTACATACAGTAATGTGTTATCGGATCTTGGTGGTAGCATGGTAAGCATGACTTTTGGTGAGGTTTACCAAGGCCTTGATAGCGGGCTTCTGGATTGTCTCGGAAGTTATTTTTATACCATGAGAGCATACAAGACATACGAGGTCGTCGAGACCGTTACCCGTGTTGACTGGGGGCAGTTACTTGGATTTGCGATAGTAATGAACCAGTACGTGTGGTCAGACCTCAACGAAGGTCAGCAGAAAATTATGCTTCAGGCAGGATCTAATATGATAGATCACTTTGCCAAACTAATAATTGAAGACGCCGGTGATGTTGAAAATAGTCTTAATAATGGTACTTTCGGAAAAGTTGTACCAGTTACTCGTATTTCCGAGGGTGAGCGTCAGAAAATACTCGATGCTACGCTAAAGTACCGTGATAGCTGGATTTCAGAAGCTAATGATATGGGGCTGTCCGGCGAGAAAATATGGGCCAACTATATTGATTTGCTGAAGAATTACCAAGATAAGCTGGAGGCCTCTGGTTACCCTTGGGAGAAATAAATTTCTAAGTTGCCATCGCTGGCTTTGATGGCTCGTCAGGTAATACTGACGGGCCTCTCCTACCACGAGTAGTGCTCACCCGCCACTTTTCAGTTTTACCTCTTCGTTATACAAGCCAACGATAACCGTCTTTAGTCCGCTTGGTCGAAAATGGATTGGCGGCACCCGCGCCTATTGGTTTTCTTTCGTGTCTATGTCAGAAAGTTCTGTATTTTTAGTGCCTTAAGGGACCTTTCAAAAAAAGCGAATTCTAAGGCTGTCGATAAACAGCGAAGATGGGCGTGGGTAGTCCGTTGGCTGAGATGACCCTTCGGCGCACTTAATACAAAAAAAACAGGAGCGGAAATGAGAGCATTAGTTACCTTTTTTACTAACCTGGTGCACAGGTATATGCCTGATGCCTTTGTGATCGCAATAGCGCTTACGCTTCTCACTACCGGTCTTGCGGTGGTTGCGGAAGGGGTTTCGGTGGCGAAAGCGGTCACGCTGTGGGGCGATGGCTTCTGGTCGCTTCTATCATTTGCCATGCAGATGGCGATCATTCTGATTTCCGGGTATGTACTGGCTAAAACGCCATTGGTGGATCGCTTTCTGGATGCGATCACAAGCAAAGTCACTTCTCCTCGTAAGGCTATTGTTATCGCAACGCTGGCGGGTGTTGTCGGATGCTGGTTCAACTGGGGCTTTGGCTTGATTGTTGGCAGTGTTGTGGCCAGAAAGCTGGCTATCAACGTCAAAGGCCTGCACTTTCCGTTGGCTATTGCGGCTGCTTACTCGGGATTGTCGATTTACGGTATTGGCATGTCGGGTACCGTGCCGTTGTTGATTGCGACCGACGGGCACTTCCTGGAAGGAATGATGGGAGTGATTCCGCTGGAAGAGACTATTTTCTCTCCTTTGCTGCTTGGTACATCACTATTTGTTCTGATCACCCTGCCAATTTTTAATATGTTGATGCACCCTACAGACCCGCAACATATTCATGAAATTGATCGTGATGAGGTGGCACGCAAACAGGCACAGGAAAATGCCAAAGAGCTAGAGAAGCCGGTCCACGCTCAGAAGACCTTCTCCCAGAAGATGAACGATAGTCGTTTTTTTGGGATTTCTATTGGGCTCTTGGGAATGCTGTATCTGTTTCTTTACGTTAGTGATGGAGGCTCCTTAAACCTGAATAGCCTTAATTTTGGGTTCCTGTTTTTGGCTATTCTGTTGTTTGCACGTGCCTCGGCCTTTCTGGATGCTCTTAACGATGGCATCAAGACGGTTTCCGGTGTGATTATCCAGTACCCTTTCTATGCCGGCATCATGGGCATTCTGGTGGGCTCTGGCTTGATGGTTTCGTTCTCTGACATTTTTGTCGGAGTCGCGTCTGCAGAAACCCTTCCGTTCTGGTCATTTATCAGTGGTGGTCTGATCAATATTCTGGCGCCCTCCGGTGGTGGTCAGTGGGCTGTTCAGGGGCCTGTCATGATTGAGGCTGCAAAAGAACTGGGAGCTTCATACGGGGCCACCGCAGTTGCTGTGCAGATGGGTGATCAGTGGACCAATATGGTTCAGCCATTCTGGCTGCTTCCCGCGCTCGCAATCTCCGGGCTTAAGCTTCGCGAAATTATGGGGTACCTCGTCCTGATAATGGGTTATCTGGGAATTGTGTTTGGGGCAGCTACTCTGCTTTGGGGCTATATGGCCGCGTGAGCATAGCTTTGAGTCGTTCAGGGTTAAAGTACGAGATGAGTCAACATGGAGATCGAATCATGGGCAGCAGTAACCTTCTTTATCGCCTCGTAGAAGATAATCTCAAGACTGCACCTGAGTCCGTGGCCTTTATTGAAGGCGACCGAAAAATCAGTTTTCAGCAGTTTGACAGTTTATGCCGTCAAAAAGAGAGCTGGCTTCGTAGCCAGGGTATTGGCAGTGGCGACACTGTTGCGATGTGGTTGGTGAATAGCACCCAGTGGCTGGCGTTCTTCTTCGCGTTGGCTCGTATTGGGGCGGTTCTGGCACCATTGAACACCCGCTATAAGAGCCATGAAATTGGGTATATGATCGAGAAGTCCCAGCCACGGCTGCTTATTATGCAGGGGCAATTCCGGAAGATTGATTTTATTGATATTTTCAGTCAGGTCGATAACAGCGAGTTGCGCTCCCTGGAGAAGATTGCGTTTCTGGGAGCTGATGAAACCTTGCCGGGCTCTTTGAAGGGCATTGCGATAACAAGCACGGATGTGCCGGGCACGGAGTCATCCAGCGAACGAGTGCCAGATGAAAGTGATGTGTGCATTTTGTTCTCTACCTCTGGAACAACCAGTGGGCCGAAACTTGTCATGCAAACCCAGGAAAACCTGGTTCGACACGGGCATTACTGTGCATCGAGTTATGGGATGACTCTGCCCAATTCTGCTTTGTTATCGGTGCTGCCATTTTGTGGAGCTTTTGGTTTGAATGCGGTCTTGGCTGCCATGGCGGCGGGCTGTCCGACGATAATCATGGCGGCATTCGATGGCCATGAAGCAGCATCGCTCATACAGAATTATGGAGTAAGCCACGTTTATGGAAGTGATGAGCTGTACCGGAAGTTGATTGATGCGGCGGAGGGGGATAAGCCGTTCCCATCAGCTCGACTGTTTGGTTTTGGGGCATTCACGTCCAGCTTTAATGAGTATGCACTGGCAGCTTGGGGGCGTGGCATCCCCCTTTGTGGCCTGTATGGGTCCAGTGAGGTACTTGCTATTTTTACCGCCCAGACAGGTGACCGACCGGTCCATGAAAAGATTCGTGGCGGTGGCGTTCCTGCGGGCAGGGAGCTCGTTGAGATACGCATCCGGGATACCGCAACCGGGAAACTGCTTGCGGCTGAAGAAACTGGTGAAATTGAGATCAAGGGCCCGACCAATTTTGTTGGCTATCTGAACAATCCGGAGGCTACGGAGAAGGCATTTACTGATGATGGTTTCTACCGGACTGGTGATCTGGGTTACCTGAGAGTAGATGGCTCATTGGTTTATGAGTCTCGAATGGGCGATGCGATACGCTTGGGTGGTTTTTTGATTAACCCATCTGAAATCGAATCTGTTCTTAAGCGCGTGCCCGGTGTGGAGGATGCCTATATCGTAGGCGTTGAGATAGATGGCAAGGCTCGAGTCGTTGCGTTTATCCAGGATGATGGCAGTGCCACATTGAGTGAAGAGGCGATTATTGATGCCGCGAGACTACAGCTGGCTGCGTTCAAAGTCCCCTGCAGGGTCTGGTTTGTCGATGATTATCCGGTAACCAAAAGCGCCAATGGTCTTAAGGTTCAACGGGGTAAGCTTCGGGCCTTGGCCCAAGAAAATCTGCAAGACGGAGCGTGATAATGAACCATTCGCTGTATTTTGAAGACCTCGTGGTCGGACAAAGTTTTGAAAGTGCTGCTCGAACCATCACCGAAACGGACATGACTTTTTTTTCCATGCTTTCCGGTGATTGGAATCCGATTCATTGTGATCAGGAATTTTCAAAAAGTACCCGGTATGGTGAGCGGCTTGTGCATGGTGCGTTAGGCATAGCCATTGCGACGGGCATGATTCATGCCTTGGGTATTTTCGAGAGATCGGCTGTGGCAATGATGTCTATTAAAGAGTGGACTTTTGTAAAGCCGATTACGATCGGCACAACGCTGCACCTTCGGCTCACTATTATTGAGGCCGAAGCGGGTAAGAGTAAAAAGGTAGGCCGGGTTAATCGTCGTCTGGAGTTAGTTAACCAGAACAATGACGTTGTCCAGAGTGGCGAATCCGATATGTTGATTCTGAAAAAAGGATCCTGAATCAGACGGGCCCCTTCTAAAAGTGTTTGGAGATAGTATGAGCAACAGAATTCCCGAAGTTTTGCAGAACCTGACACTGCCAGTGATTTCATCCCCTATGTTTACTGTCAGTTACCCTGAGTTAGTGCTGGCGGAATGTAAAGCAGGCATAGTGGGTTCTTTCCCGGCATTGAATGCCCGGCAGCCAGAGCTGCTGGATGAGTGGCTGACGATGATGAACGAAGAGTTGGCCAGTTTCAGAGATGCTAACCCAGATAAACCAGTAGGGCCAATTGCGGTTAACCAGATCTCTCACTCCTCCAACGTCCGTTTGGAGCAGGATGTCGCGACCTGTGTTAAACACAAGGTGCCTATTATCATCTCCTCACTGCGTGCGCCGGTTAAGGAAATCGTGGACGAGGTGCACAGCTATGGCGGAATCATACTGCATGATGTCATCAACTTGCGGCATGCGATGAAAGCGCTGGAAGCGGGTGTTGATGGCCTGATTCTTGTGGCAGCCGGGGCAGGTGGGCATGCGGGAACTTTGTCACCGTTCGCTTTGCTCGGTGAGGTTCGGAGGCACTTTGATGGCCCCTTGGTTCTGGCTGGCTCGATTGCAACTGGAGACTCTGTGTTAGCCGCGCAAGCCATGGGCGCCGATTTTGCCTATGTTGGAACCCGCTTTATTGCATCAAAAGAAGCCAACGCAGCCGATGAATACAAAGAATGCATAGTTCAGTCCGGTGCATCTGATGTTGTGTATAGCAACTACTTCTCCGGCGTCCATGGTAACTACCTTAAGGAGAGTGTTCGCCGAACCGGCCTGGACCCTGATGATTTGCCTGTGGGGGATAAGAGTAAGATGAGCTTCAAAGATGGGCGATCAAAAGCTAAGGCGTGGAAAGATATCTGGGGCGCAGGACAAGGTGTAGCCATGATTGATGATTTGCCGCCAGCTGGAGAGATTGTCGCTCGTATGAAAGCTGAGTATGACGCTGCACTCGATAAGCTTTGTCGCGGTCGTTGAGGCTGTGGGCAACAGCTATTAAAACGCCATGCGGTTGCGAGACCTGTGAACCGCATGGCGCTGCTTCACTATAAGTGTTAACTGCAGAAGATGGTGATCTCTGAAACCAGCCAGTCCCGAAAGTCGCATAGCGCCTGACTCTCGCGATTTTTGTTCGGAAGTACAAAGTGATAGGCCCACTTGCTCTCGAAACTGTGATCGATGGGGCAAATGAGCCGGCCTGATTGCAGCTCATCCTGTATCAGAAACGGGGGGATGAGCGCTATGCCCATGTGGTGTATTGCCGCTTGTGCCAGCATGGTGAAGAGCTCGAACCGGGGGCCCGCAAGGTCCCGCGTCACTTGTAGCCCCGTTGAATCAAACCACTCGCGCCACGCGTAGGGGCGTGTCGTTTGTTGAAGTAGCGTGTAGTTGGGGATTTCCTCGGGCAGCAGTGAGTTCTTTGGCGCAATAAGTTTGGGGCTGCATATCGGTGTGGGATTTTCGTGCATCAGCGGATATGTGTCGGTTCCCGGCCAGTCGCCGTCACCAAAATAAATGGCTGCATCGAACTGTGTATCGGAGAAGAGGAAGGGCCTGGTTCTATTGGTAAGGTTGACCGTGATGCCCGGGTGTTTTTCCCGAAAGTGTTGCAAGCGTGGCATTAGCCAGCGAGCTCCAAATGTAGGTACGACTGCCAGTTCGATGGTTTTGTCAGACTGGTGATCTCCCATCAGTTCAAGGGTGTCCCGCTCGAGCTCATCCAGCCGGTTGGTGATTCTTCGGAAGTAATTCTTGCCAGCCTCGGTGAGGCAAACGCCCTGACGCTCTCGTTCGAACAGCTTCACTCCGAGGAACTCTTCAAGCCCGGCTACCTGCCGGCAGATGGCACTTTGTGTTAACGATAGTTCTTCCGCTGCCTTGGTAAAACTTTGGTGCCGGGCTGCTCTTTCAAAACCGACAAGGGCCGTGGTACTTGGAATCTTTCGTCTCATTGGGGTGTGGCCGAAGAGTTTTGCTTGTGAGAAAAATGCACAGACCAGTGCCAAAAATTCGTTTGGTGGCGCCTGGGCTTGCTCCTTACAATCAACTTTATCAAAAGTTGTGCGTTTTTATCATTGTGCACCTTAAGGCAACCTTCTCAAAGGATAGATGCTATGGCTTCGAATAAGGCCGAATTCGACTGGGCGAGTCCGCTTTTGCTGGATGGCCAGCTCACAGAGGAAGAGCGGATGATCCGCGAAACAGCGCATCAGTATGCTCAGAAGCAGCTCGCTCCACGAGTTTTGAATGCCTTCAGAAATGAGCATACGGATATCGAAATATTCAAGGAGATGGGGGCGCTGGGGCTCCTGGGTGTGACTATCCCGGAAGAGTATGGTGGCGCGGGGTTTAATTACGTTGCATATGGTTTGGTGGCGCGCGAGGTGGAGTATGTAGATTCGGGCTATCGCTCGATGATGAGTGTGCAATCCTCGCTGGTGATGGTGCCAATTTTCGAGTTTGGCACGGAAGAGCAGAAGCGTAAGTACCTTCCTCGCTTGGCAAGCGGCGAGCTTATTGGCTGTTTTGGCCTTACCGAGCCCGACCACGGGTCCGATCCGGGCAGCATGGCGAGTCGTGCCATAAAAGTGGATGGGGGGTATCTGCTCACTGGAAATAAGATCTGGATTACCAACAGCCCGATTGCTGACGTATTTGTTGTTTGGGCAAAGACCGAGGATGGACTCATCCGAGGCTTCATTCTGGAAAAAGGAATGGAAGGCCTGAGCGCGCCTGCGATTCATGGAAAGGTTGGCTTGCGGTCATCGGTTACCGGTGAGATCGTTATGGACCAGGTTTTTGTGCCGGAGGAAAACTTGTTGCCGGGCGTGACTGGGCTGAAAGGGCCATTTACGTGCCTTAATTCCGCCCGCTATGGTATCTCTTGGGGCGCATTGGGAGCGGCTGAGTTCTGCTGGCACACAGCGCGCCAGTACACGCTTGACCGAAAACAGTTCGGTCGACCATTGGCTGCCAACCAGCTCATCCAGAAGAAACTCGCAGACATGCAGACCGAGATTACGTTGGGGCTGCAGGGCTGCTTGCAGCTTGGGCGGATGAAGGATGCCGGAACCGCAGCAGTTGAGATAACGTCATTAATGAAGCGAAACTCCTGTGGCAAAGCGCTTGATGTAGCTCGCCTGGCCAGAGATATGCTGGGGGGAAATGGTATCTCTGATGAATTCGGGGTTATTCGCCACCTTGTTAATCTTGAAGTCGTGAACACCTATGAGGGTACCCATGACGTACACGCCTTGATTTTGGGGCGGGCGCAGACAGGTATTCAGGCCTTCTCGGGCTAGCGGCGCGCAATTCCCAGGCGGGACAAACCCTGGCGACCTTCGCTGAGCAGGTCGCCAGGGCTTCTTGTCTCAAATGGCAAACCCGCCAAGCTTGGTTTCCAGATATTCCTCAATGCCTTCCTGTGCGCCTTCACGGCCAAGTCCACTGTTCTTCATGCCGCCAAATGGCGCGGCAGCACTGGTGGGGTTGATGTCGTTGATGCCGATAATGCCGAAGTCCAGCGCCTCGAAAGCCCGCATGGCGGTGGCCATGTTGTTGCTGTAGATATAAGCCGCCAGGCCATAGTCAGTGTCGTTGGCCATGGCGATCACATCGTCTTCCGAGCGATAGGTAATCACCGGCGCAACCGGCCCAAAGGTTTCTTCCCGATAAATCTTCATGCTTGCTGTAACGCCGGACAGCACCGTGGGTGCGTAAAAGTGGCCACCGGATAACTCGTTATCGGTCAGGCGATGGCCGCCGGTTTCAGCTTTGGCGCCTAGGGCAAGGGCGTCCTGAACTTGATCGTCCACTTTCTGAATGGCCGCTTCGTTGATCAGCGGGCCAATACCAACGCCGTCATTCATACCGTTACCCGCAACAAGTCGGCTGGCGCGGCTTCTCAGTTCCTTGATAAAGGGCTCTGCATGGTCTTCATGTACGAATATCCGGTTTGGGCTGATGCAGGCCTGGCCGGTGTTGAGGAACTTGACCAGAGACAGGCCCTTGGCGGCATGCACCGGGTCTGCATCGGGGAATACGATGGCCGGGGCATGGCCTCCGAGCTCCATTGAAACCCGCTTCATGTTGGCGGCAGCCAATCCGTTCAGCGTTTTGCCAACGGTGGTGGAGCCGGTGAAGGTGAGCTTACGGACGCGTGGGTCGGTACAGAAGGCCTCGCCAACCCGGGCGGGGTTCTGCACCGTAATCAGGTTTACGACACCCGCTGGAAAGCCGGCTTCTTCAAAAATTTCCATCATGGCCCTAGCGCACAAAGGCGTGCTTTCTGCCGGCTTGAGAATCACGGTGCAGCCGGCGGCCAGGGCCGGAGCCAGCTTGCGGGTAATCATCGAAACCGGATAGTTCCAGGGCGTGATTGCGCCAACAACGCCAACCGGAGACTTCTGTACCAGAAAGCGCTGGTTCTCCCGGGCCGAGGGAATGATCTGGCCATACATGCGCTTGGCTTCTTCGGCAAACCACAGCAGGAAGTCTGCGCCGTATTGCACTTCATTCAGTGAGGCTTTCAGCGGCTTACCCTGTTCACGGGTCATCAGCTCGGCCAGTGAGCGTTTCTGGCGGATCATCAGCTCCCAGGCCCGGTAAAGTAGCTGCGAGCGTTCATGGGCCGTTGTTTTGCGCCACGCCCGGAAGGCCTGGTCGGCGGCGCAAATGGCGGCCTCGATATCCTGGTCGGTGCAGTCTGGCACCTGTCCTATGACCTCGCCGGTTGCCGGGTTGGTGACCGGAAACCCGGGGCGCCCTGTAAGCCATTCTCCGTTAATGTACATCTGTGGTTGCCTCGCGACTGCTCAGTTTGCTGGGTTCGAAAATAACTAGCATACCACCTGGTCCAAGCCTCGACGCCCATCGATCATCTGTTTATAATTCTTTCCCTTCGCAGGAGAGAGGGCTACCGGCCCCGCCGAAGGCGCAAACTCCCATAAACGCTCAGGCAAATGTACTGCGGATTTCATTTCAAGCCGACTGGAGAGAGGCTGCTGCGGCAGTCCACCGAAGGGGCAAGCAGGGCTAAGGCTCTGTAAACTCTCAGGTATCAGGGACAGGGGGAGAGGCTACAGAAACGCAGGAGAACTGTGTGCTGACCTCTATCTACATAATTGCCATCATCGCAGAAGCCATGTCTGGCGCGCTTGCCGCCGGGCGCAGAAACATGGATCTGTTCGGAGTGGCCCTGATCGCGTTTCTCACCGCGCTGGGCGGTGGTACCGTTCGGGATATCCTTCTTGGCAACTTCCCGGTCACCTGGACTCAGCATCCCCGTTATATCTACATGACCATCACCGGTGGCCTGATCACTATTGTGATCGCGCGATTCATGCGCCGCCTGCATCAGCTTTTTCTGGTACTTGATGCCATTGGCCTGGTGGCGTTTACTGTGATCGGCTGCAATGTGGCCCTGAACCTGGGCTACGACACAGTTGTGGTGGTGATGTCTGGTATTACCACCGGCATTTTCGGCGGCATTCTGAGGGATATTATGTGCAACCGTACGCCGCAGGTGCTTCGCCATGAGCTCTATGCCAGCGTGTCTCTGCTTGTGGCCTTGCTGTATCTGGCTTTGCTGAAGCAGGGTGTGGCTGAGTCTGTTACCTTGCTGGCGGCATTCAGTGTGGGGCTGTTGTTGCGCATGTCGGCCATTCGCTGGAACGTGTCTTTGCCGGTGTTCAGCTATTCCCGGGGCAGTTGGGACTAAGCCAGGCAAATCCGATAACGGAGCACGCCGGCCTCCTCCTCGCGAATCCATTCAATCCGGTGCCCTGTGATATCGCACAGCGCCTGCATGTCCTTACGGCCACTGGGGTCATCGGCCAGGAACTCGACCTGGGTCCCGCTGGGTAACCCCTGGGTGCGTTTCTTGAAGCGGAGAATAGGGAGGGGGCATACCAAACCGACGGCGTCGATCTGGTATACCTCGGTTTGCTCAGTCAAGCCGTACACTCTCACTGCTGCCCTGTTCGGCTGAAGACCAGCCGAACTGGTTCAGAACAACCGGGGCGAGCGAGGCTATGATCAATGCTGCGACAAATGCGGAAATCATTACCTTCATG
>Ga0209075_1002601_pt1 | contig 15773 bp, 14 predicted proteins | sample Stecom2011_FD_187523 | JGI IMG/M metagenome (GOLD analysis project Ga0209075, IMG submission 187523) | Agricultural soil microbial communities from Utah to study Nitrogen management - Steer compost 2011 (SPAdes) (version 2) | ecosystem: Environmental > Terrestrial > Soil > Agricultural land...
TCCCATTGAGGCTTCCCGAGGAAGCAGCACAGCGTCGCCGAAGACTATTCGTAAGTCTTCAAAGCCATTTCACCACGCAAAACCATCAGCGCATTACCGGCCAAGGCCTCCATCTCATCCTCACCCGGGTAAATGGTTACTTTTCCCATAAAGTCGATGTATTCGCGCAGATAACCCAACACCACTTTATTATGGGCCATTCCCCCCGTAAGTATGATGCCGTCCACCTGGCCTTTCAAAACCACCAGTGCCCCACCAATGGCCTTCCCAATTTGATAGGCCATGGCCCTTAAAACAAGCTGCGCATGCTCATCACCACCTAAGGCCCTTTGGGCCGCCTCATAGGCCTGATTGGTGCCCAAATGCGCCATTAAGCCACCTTTACCGGTAACCATAGCGCGAACCTCTTCCCGGCTGTACTTTCCACTAAAACAAAGGTCGATGAGCTTACCGGCCGGTAAAGTCCCTGCCCGTTCGGGAGAAAAGGGGCCAAAGCCATCCAGCGCATTGTTGACATCAACTATACGTCCCTTACGGTGCGCACCCACTGAAACGCCGCCACCCATATGCGCCACAATCAAATTAAGATCTTCGTAGGCTATTTCAGCCTGCGCCGCAAAACGACGCCCAACCGCCTTATGATTCAGCGCATGAAAAACAGAGGTGCGGGGCAATAAGGGATGCCCGGTAATGCGGGCCACATCCTCCAACTCATCTACCACCACAGGGTCGGCAATAAAAGCCCGGGCACCAGCTATCCCCGAGGCAATTTCATCGGCAATGAGTCCACCCAGATTACTCGCATGTTGGCCCATAACCCCCACTTTTAAATCCTGCTTTAATTTTTCCGTAACCGCGTAGACCCCCGACTCAATGGGCTTTACCAGGCCTCCGCGCCCCACTACGGCAGTAATACCCTCCAAAGCCAGTCCGGCCGATTGAAGCTCATCCAGAATTACCTGCTTACGAAAACTGTACTGATCAACAACGGCACTGTAGTCCTTCAGCTCCTCGTCGCTGTGCCGAAGCGTTTTCAATAAAAGCGGCTTTTCCTCTTCATACACCGCAATTTTGGTAGAAGTAGAACCCGGATTAATTACCAGAATACGATTCATAACAAAAGAATAAGAAAATAAAAAAAGCAGCACTAAGCCAGTGCTGCCATTAAAATACTGTCGAGTTTACTTTGTTCCGAATCGGAACGGGAAGTCAGTACAATTGGGGCACTGGCCCCAAGAACCAGGGACGCCACCCGTGCCTTGGCAAACCAGACCAGACTCTTATACAAAACATTGCCCACCTCAATATCCGGCATAAGCAAAATGTCCGTATCCCCGGCCACCTCACTCCTAATGCCTTTATGCAAGGCACTTTCGGCACTCACTGCATTGTCAAAAGCCAGGGGCCCGTCAATCAGACAGCCCTTAATCTGGTCGCGTTGATTCATCTTGCTCAGTAAAGCGGCATCAAGCGTGGCCTGCATATTCTCATTAACCATTTCAACAGCCCCCAGAACAGCCACCTTGGGACAGGCCACCCCCAATTTATGCATATAGTCCACGGCATTGTTAACAATGGCTATTTTATCGGTCAAATTGGGCGCGATATTCATAGCCACATCGGTTAGCCCAATCAATTTGTGGTAGGTATCCACCTCAAACAAGGAGAAATGAGAAAGAAGGCGTCCCGTGCGAAGGCCCCAATCACGATTCAAAACACCTTTCAACAATACCGGGGTAGGCACCTTGCCCTTCATCAAAATATCGGCACGCCCATCGTGCACCATCCGGACAGCCAACTCAACCGCTTTTTCAGGATCCGGCACATCCACCACCGAAGCCCCGTAAAAATTATAGTTTTTATCTCGGGCCAGCTGCAAAATCTGATCTTCATCCCCTATTAAAACAGGATCAACAACCCCCGAACGAAAAGCTTTATAGATGGCATCAAGCGAAAACTCGTCCTGTGCCACCGCAACGGCCAGACGCTTACGCGGACCGGCCGGGTTTACCAGCTCCCTTAAGTCCCTGAGCTGCTTAAATACCGGCGGATTATCCGGATTCTCAGTCATGCAAGCCGTATTAAGTTTATTTCTGCTTCAAAGCGTCCACAATCGTCTTTGTGTCCTGTGCAATCACCAGCTCTTCATTGGTGGGGACCACCAGCACCTTCACTTTGGCGTCGGAGCGACTGATTTCAGCCTCGACGCCTCTGATTTCCTGGTTCTTTTCCTCATCGAGAACAATCCCCATAAAGGACATATCCCGACACACAGCCTGACGGGTTATTACACTGTTTTCACCAATGCCCCCGGTAAACACCAAAATATCGACACCCCCCATTGCTGCAATGTAGCTGCCAATGAACTTTTTAATGCGATACGTGTACATATCAAAACCCAACTGCGCATTAACATCGCCCTGCTCCATCGCATTTTGAATCTCACGCATATCTGAAGAAATGCCGGTTACGCCCAGCATGCCACTGTGCTTGTTAAACAAAATACTGGCCGATTGGGTACCTATCAACTCCTTATCCATAATGTAAGTCACCGCACCCACATCCAAATCGCCGGCACGGGTACCCATCATTAAGCCCTCCAGGGGCGTAAAGCCCATTGAGGTGTCGACCGACGCCCCATTTTTAATGGCCGCAATAGAAGCACCGTTGCCCAAATGGCAGGTAATGATGCGCTGCGTCTTAAAATCAACCCCCTGCATTTCGCAGGCCCTTTTGCTCACAAAGCGGTGACTGGTGCCGTGAAACCCGTAACGACGCACCCCATACTTGGTATACAAAGAATTGGGAATGGCATACATAAAAGTGTGCTTGGGCATGGTTTGGTGAAAAGCAGTATCGAAAACACCAACCTGAGGCACATGCGGCAACAGGGATGAAATGGCACTTATGCCCTTAAGGTTGGGCGGATTGTGCAAAGGCGCCAAATCGATGCAGGATTCCATTTTCGCAATCACTTCATCGGTAATGAAAACACTGGAATTGAAAGTCTCCCCGCCATGCACCACCCGGTGCCCTACAGCGTCAATTTCTTCCATATCCTTGAGGCACCCGTGCCTTTCACTCAGCATAACACCCAGTATGTAATCAATGCCGGTTTCATGGTCCAGTATTTCCCCTTCAAGCAGGACTTTCTCACCATTTTCCTTCTCGTGCTTCAAAAAAGAGCCCTTCAGACCAATTTTCTCCACCCCGCCTTTGGCCATTACGTCCCAGTTGTCGCCTTCCATTTTAAACAACTGGTACTTAATTGACGAACTTCCACAGTTCAGTACTAATATTTTCATTGCTTTGCTTTCAACTAAAATTACAAACTCATTCAGCGGTTAATAATACGGCCATCGGGGTCGTACTTATAAAAACCTTCACCTGTAGGGATACCCAGGCGCTTGGCACGTACCATGCGCTTGATCAAAGGCGATGGCTTGTACTTCGATTCCCCAAACTCCTCAAACAAATTATCCATCCACTTAACCACCTTATTCAAGCCAATAATATCGGCTGTATGAAAAGGACCATAACGCATACCCAGGCCAATCTTCATGGTTTTGTCAATGTCTTCCATGGTGGCAATTCCCTCCATCAACGCTTCACAGGCCTCGTTCAACAAGGTTACGTACAAACGCACACTAACCAGACCGGCCGACTCCTCTACAGGAATAACATCCCGGTTAATGAGTTTTACAAAAGTGCAGACCTTCTGATAAGCGCCATCCGAAGTATACAGTCCTTTAACCACTTCAATAATGCGCGCTTCAGGAGAGGTTACAAAGAAATGCAAACTCACGCAACGATCGCGGTACACCAATTCCGAAGCCAGCTCCGAAATCACAATGGTGGTGGCATTGGTAGCAATAATGGTATCGCGATCAACCACAGCCTCGATACTACGGAAAACCTGCTTACGTACATCAATACTGCGTTCGCCGGTGGCCTCATCGGAGCGAATGGCCTCAATAACAAAATCACAATCGGCCAAATCTTTATAATCCATGGTGCCCTTGATGCGACTCAATATGGCCTTCTTTTCACTGGTGGTCAAGCCCCAGTTTTCGATGCGGTAATCCAGCTCCTTACCAATACCATGAAGTGCCGATTCAATTTTATCGAGACTCAGTTCCACAAAAACAACTTCCATCCCGTGCCAGGCAGCAATGCGGGCAATGCTCTGGCCTTCCTTTCCGCAACCTACCACTCCAATTTTCGAGAAGAGGGTCTTCCCCCGCTTCTTCTTATTGAGTGCGTATTTTTCAATAGGTTCAACAACAATCTCTGCCATTATCGTAAAATAAAATTTCTATCCTTTACCGCCTAGGCCTTTTTGCCGGCAGCCTGATTGGCCGTAATGGCCACCAAATTAACAATATCACTTACCGAACACCCACGAGACAAATCGTTGATGGGGGCAGCCATCCCCTGCAAAACAGGACCAATGGCCTCGGCATGCGCCAAGCGCTGCACCAATTTGTAGCTGATGTTGCCCGATTGCAAATCAGGGAATACCAGCACGTTGGCTCTTCCGGCTATTTCACTGCCCGGCGCCTTCTTTTGTCCTATCCCGGCAATCAAAGCAGCGTCGGCCTGAAGTTCTCCATCGATTTTTAAATCGGGGCGCAATTCACGGGCCCGGGCAGTCGCTTCGGTCACCTTATCTACCAGCTCATGCTTGGCACTTCCCTTCGTAGAAAAGCTCAGCATCGCAATTCTGGGCTCAATACCGGCTATAGATTGGGCCGTCATTGAAGAAGCAATGGCAATATCTGCCAATTGCGCAGCATCCGGATCGGGATGAACGGCACAGTCGGCAAAAACAAGCACCCCATTGTCGCCAAACTCCTTATCCTTCAACACCATAATAAATGCACCGGAAACCACACTGATGCCCGGAATGGTTTTAACAATTTGGAAAGCAGGGCGCAAAACATCTCCGGTAGCATTTTCCGCACCGGCTACTTCACCATCGGCATCCCCATTCTTAATCATCAGCACCGAGAGGTACAAGGGATTCTTCACCAGGTCGGCAGCCTGCTCACGACTTAAACCCTTACTTTTTCTCAAGTCGTACAAAAGATCGGTGTAAACCTCCATTTTGTCGTGTTGCAAGGGGTCCAGCACCTTTGCTTTATCCAGAGACTTCAATCCCAGGCGCACTGCCTCCTCCTTCACTTTAGCCGGATTGCCGATCAATATAATTTCTGCAAAATCCTCTTCAAGAATCTGATTGGCTGCTTTAAGGGTTCGCTCTTCCAGTCCCTCCGGCAGTACAATCCGTTGTTTACTCTGTCCGGCCTTCTCCTTTAATTGCTCAATAAACTCCATGCGCTAGTTGTATTTTTTGTATTCTGATTGATTGTAGAAAACTGTGCAAACGTTTGCACAGCGAATAGAACACTGCAAAATTAACCAAAATTGCTCGATTTTAATATAGTTATCACGAATATAATACCGGAAAGTTCGAACCAAAACTGAGTAATGAAAAAGCCAGCTTAAAGCTGGCTTAATTAAAATTGAGTTATCTGACCGGCGGAGTTCCGCGCTTGGATTCCATTACTACTACGCCGTTTCTCCCCGCTTCTCCGTAGGCTTCAAGCGCAGCTTCACCTTTTAATACACGCAGCGACTTTAAATTGTACTCGGGCAGGTGCACCCTGCTTTGAACAATCTTGTTATCCAAAACAAACAAGGGAGGTTTGTCTGTTAAATTAAGCCTTTGCAAATTATGAACAAAAGTCCGCTCATCTTCGCTCATACTAAAGGCAACAGGCAGATGTACCCGGGCGTGTACTTCAACTCCGTTCTTCTTCGCAGGTCGCCAATCCTGCATCAATTCAACAACACGCAAGGCTTCCAAATCCATCAAAGGGTCAACACCCGACTCCACTTTAGCATCCATCAGACGCCCCTCGCTGGTCACGGTAAAGGAAACCTCCACCACGCCTTCTTTAGATTGCAGCCAGGCATCATCGGGATAAAGCAAATGAGTTTTTATAAAAGCAGCAGTCCGTGAGGGCGTACCCTTAAATCGCGGCATACGATCCACATTGGTGTACACCGAGTCGGGCGACTGGGCAGCAACAGTTTGCCCGATAACCGGCAAAGAAATGAGGAGAAAGAAAGCGCTTGCGCGACAACAGACCTTCGAGATTAATTTTTTGGTTTTCATAAGACGCTGATTTTGGTTGCTCTAGTCAATCAGCAAATTCTGTACCAAGCAAGTACGACGGGTCTAATAATCTTCTATTTTCGGTTTTTATCCCGCTGCGCATTTATGCGCGACATTACTTCACGCAAACTGGCCATATTGCTTTCCATATCGGAAATACCAGCCTCCTTCAACGGACGGCCTTTGGCGCCCTTCTTTGTGCTTTTTTCCTTCTCCTTGAATTCAAAGCCCGGATAAATTCGTGGTTCAGCAAATCCCTCCACGCTTTCATAATCGCAGAAATCAAGGTATCTCATCAACTCCTCAAAAAAAGCAGTCTTTTCGTCCCTCACTCTAACTCGATAATTCTTCATTCAATACAATATTACAATTAGTTGTAAAATGGCGCTGTCTTATTCAACCCAAGTGCTTTACGCAAGTCCAAATAAATGGTTTCATAAAACCCGCCATTGTTTTCATAATAATTCTACAGTAAACACAAAACTGTCTGCACTTTCTTTTATTCATGAGCTAAGCCCCGATAAAAGCAAATCGAGTGACAAACAACATATTAAGACTTAAGGGAGGGCTTAAATTGTATTTAGTTAAAAGTAAAACTACAAAAGAAAATGCTCAATCGATAATAAAACAAGGCATCCGTTCTACTTTTTTGATAGGTTTTAGACAAACAAAGGACGAACGCCTAAAAATTGCAGACCAAACAAGCAGGAACGGTACTATTTTTGCATCGCACCCAGTCTTTCAGCAACAAAAAGCTCCATACTTTTCCTTACCGCTGCAGCTTCTTCACTAAAGCGATCCACCATAACCACAAAGGACTGCCATTCCCCCTTGGGCCCCTGCAGATACCCACAATAAGCCATAGTGCCCTGCATCGTTCCACTTTTTGCCAGCACCCTGCCACGAAACTCATCCGAAGTCCACATCCGGCTCAAAGTACCCGAAACACCGCCTACAGCAAGGGTAGAGCGAAAGGCCGGCCAGTGCTCAGAGTGGTACATATAACCCAGCACCTCACTCAGAAAACGGGCATTGACCAGGTTCAGGGGCGACAAGCCTGAACCATCTTTAATACGCAAGCCATCCACGGCGACACGTGCTTTCCAGAACGCCATAAAGACCTCCCTCGCCTCCATCCAGTCATAGGCCTTCCCCGACTGTCGGGCACATTCCAAAAACAGGTGGTCGGCCATCAAATTATGACTGCGCTGATTTACTACCCTTAAAATATCCAGCAAGGGAGGCGATTGGTAGGTGGCCACGCCCCTCAGCCTGTTCCCACACCCGGCCTCCGCTTCTTCCCAAAGGTCCACGCCCTCGGCGGCCAGTCTTTCCTGCAACTCCCGGCCAAAAACAAAAGCCGGATGGGGCAAGGCCCCCCTGATGCGAAAAGAAGAACGACCGACAGGAATACTGCCCCGGATGGTCCACCGATCGGCATCGGGATGTCCGTATATGTAGGCACTGTCCTTATTGTTGGCCGCGGCAACTACCCTGGTGTTAAAAGCTGGGACTTCTGCACCCAGACTATGGTCGATCAAGGTCGCCGCCCCACCCACCTCTGGAGGCGACTGTAAATACAAATCAAAACTGTTGTCGCGCCACGACAGTGCCGAGGGTGCTGCTCCGTAGTAGTTGGCCATATCTTCCCAGAGTCGCCCGTCGGGATAAGCGTCGCCCGCATACAAAGAGAGGTCGAGCAAAATTTTACCGGACACCCGCTCAATGCCCTCGGCCTTAAGCGCCTCCTGCACCTCGTCGAGCACCCGCTCGGGCTGTGTTTCCGCAAAAAACGAAGAACCCAGACTGGGGTCTCCGCCTCCCCTTACCAAAAGATGTCCGTGCAGCACCCCGGCACTCACCGTGCCGCAGGCAAAAAAATCTGTAGTAAAGCGGAATTCTGGTCCCAACAGCTCCAGCGCCATGGCGGTGGTAGCCGCCTTTAGCGTACTGGCCGGCACCATCAATTGTTGTGCATTGTGTTCAACAATCGGTGCTCCACGGCTGAGCGCATCCACCGTAACGGCCGACAAGCTGCCTGCACCAGCATTAAAATCCTGGGCTTCGGCATAATGGACAGACAAGCCTGGGCCTACGAGCAAAAAACCCAGACTAAAGCAGCGCGCCCACCTGAAGTTGAAGCTTAAGTTCTTCATCCCTGCGCCTTTCTAACTCCTGAATATAATTACCGACACGTTTACGCTCAGTTTCGGACACCCGGGCCGTACCCAGGTCATCAAACAAAGCCTTGCTCCGTTCCGCCCAGGCCAGGGCCTCCACAAAGTCGCCCCGCACCTCATAAGACAGGGCCAGGTTGTAGGCAGCCATGGCCTTTTGCTTCTTATTTCCCTCTTCGTAAACATAGTACCAAACACGGGCAGCAGCCTCCCAGCTGTTCACTTTTTTCAAATCGTTGGCACGTGCAAACAAATGGTGACCGCCCGAATAAAAGGGCCGGTACTGCACTTCCCAATAGGGTGCAATCCGATCGGGATAATACTTACCCATAAAATCGGCCAGGGCTTCCAAAGAAGTCCTTACTGAAGGTAAAGTGATTTCTTCTACCAGAAGAGGATTTTCCATATTGTCCCAAAATATGGAGTCTTTCTGTACGAACACATCGGCAACATTTCCATTTTGGTCGTACATTTTCCAAAGAAGCTGTGCATCCACATCAAGGGTTGCCACAATATAGCCGCTGTAGTTTTTCAGACCTATACGTGATTTATAACTAAGGTCCTCAAGTGCCAAAACCCTTTGGGCCGGGTATTCAGCTAATATCCGCTGAACCTGAAGGGGACTTAAGTTCAAACCAGGCCTTCCAACCGGTGGACGATTAAGGGCTTGCGGATGCACATAAACGGTGTCGAAAAAAGCCCTTTGTTCGAGTTCTGCACCTGCAGCAGCAATGGTCTTTTGGCCAAAATCATCTACCCAAATGGTGTCGATGGTAGCCTTTTCATCGCCCAATTCCATTACATGCACACTATCGGCCCGGTAGGGATAGGCAAAATCAACCAGAACCACCGACAAAACATCGGGCGGCACAGTATGCTCAGCCGGTCGCAATACTTCCATACGCAACGAACCCACACTGGCACATCCGCCCAAACCCAAGGCAATTGCCCCAAACAGTAAATTTCGCCAAAATTTTAATCCTTGCATGGTCCCCTTTTATTAGTCAACACGCTTTTACAGGGAGCGCTTCAATATCTCTTCCACATCGGTGGCCGCCAGGCGCTTGAGCGCGCCCAGTTTTCCATAAACACAGGCTTTACGCGCCATAGTATCCAAATGGCTTCCATCAATCTCCACATCGGCCAGTCGCGCAGGCATACCCAGACTGGTAAAGAACTGCCTTACCGCAGCGATACCCTCACGCGCTGCCTCAAAATCATCATCGGCTTTTACGCTCCACACATTTCGTGCCATCTGCGCAAAACGCCAAACATTTTCTTCATCGAGCACATAGCTCATCCAGTTGGGAAACAAAATGGCCAATCCGGCCCCATGCGTTAAATCATAAATGGCGCTCACCTCATGTTCAATCATATGCGTTGCCCAATCGCCCGGTAATTTTCCAAAACTCATCATGCCGTTCAGCGCCATGGTGCCGGCCCACATTAAATTGGCCCGGGCCTCATAATCGTCGGGCTTTTCCAAAGCTTTGGGACCATAAACCAGACAAGTACGCATCAGCGCTTCGGTCATGGCGTCGGATACATAAGCCCCTTTATCGGGGGTAAAATACAGCTCGAAGAGGTGACTCATAATGTCGGTAGCCCCTGCCCCCGTTTGCCATTTATTTACGCTGAAGGTGTAGGTCGGATCCAATACCGAAAAAACAGGACGCAAAGAAGGATGTCCCATGGGGCGTTTGTCCTGGGTCTCGTCGTTGCTGATCACCGAACTTCCGTTCATTTCCGAGCCGGTAGCCGCCAGGGTCAGCACGCAGCCCAGGGGCAGCGGCTCCTGTACCTGGGCCTTACCGATCATAAAATCCCAGGCATCGCCCTTATAAGGCACACCGGCTGCAATGGCCTTACAGGCATCAATAACACTGCCCCCGCCAACAGCCAGAATAAAATCAAGCTGGTGCTCGCGACAAAGCGCAATGCCCTCCCGAACCGAAGTGATGCGCGGATTCGGCTGAATGCCGCTCAGCTCCTTAAAAAAGATGCCCTCTTTTTGCAAAAGCGCGGTAACCGCTCCATGCAAACCCATTTTTTTAATGGAACCACCGCCGTAAGCCAGCAAAACACGTTTACCATGGGCCTTAATTTCAGGCAGCATTTCAGAAAGTTTGTCCTTGCCAAAAAGAATTTTGGTCGCAATATCGTAGGTAAAAGATCTCATAACACTTCTTGTTGGTACATTTTGAATAAACAGCACATCCTTATAAAAGTACAAAAGTTTTTGGGAAGGAGGCATCAGCTGCAAGCAAAAAAAGGTTGCCGATGTCGGCAACCTTTTCCCCTATTATAAATGCTTCTTACATATTCATTCCACCGCAAACGTGGATGACCTGACCGGTTACATACGAAGACAAGTCCGAACCAAGATAAACACAAGTATTCGCAACATCCTCGGGCGTACCGCCGCGACGCAAAGGAATCTGCGCCTCCCAGGACTTCTTCACATCCTCGGGCAACACCCCAGTCATTTCGGTAATGATGAAACCGGGCGCTACGGCATTGTGACGAATGCCACGCAAGCCCATTTCTTTGGCGGCCGACTTGGTAAAACCAATGATGCCCGCCTTTGAAGCCGAATAGTTGATTTGGTTGGCATTACCCGAAACACCCACCACCGAACTCATGTTGATGACGCTGCCACCGGCCTGCTTCCACATAATGGGCTGCACCGCCTTGGTGAAGTTGAAAACCGACTTCAGGTTAACGGCAATTACCGCATCCCACTGATCCTCGGTCATGCGCTTAAGCGCACCATCCTTGGTAATCCCCGCATTGTTCACCAAAATATCTACCCGTCCAAAATCCTTCACAATCTCCTCCACCACACGCATGGTGTCGTCGTAATTGGCGGCGTTGGAAGCATAACCCTTTACCTTAACCCCCAAAGCGGCAATTTCCTTCTCGGTCTGCTCCGCCGACTCGTTGATGGCCAAATCGGTAAAAGCAATATTACAGCCTTCCTGCGCGTAACGGACGGCAATGGCTTTTCCAATACCCCGGGCAGCGCCGGTAATAATCGCTGTTTTTCCTTCGAGTAATTTCATCTCTTTACTTTTTTAGTTAATGTGCACATACCCAAGGGCATCGCATCTTACATAAGTTTTAGCTTGGGCCCCGCAGGGCCCCACAAAGTTAGAAAAAAATGCCGTTGCAACAAGCTAGCGGCCTCCCTCCTCCATCTGCACCCGCTTTCGGGGCAAAAATTGCGGATAATTCAAACGAATGAACTCAATCAAATCTTCACGCAATTTAACCCGAAGGTCCCAGGATGTTCCCGAATCTTTGGCGCTGGCCAGGGCCCGCAACTCCATGGTATTTTCCGTTGCGTTGGTCACCTGCAACACATTCACCTTGCCGTCCCAATGCGGATTATCAGCCAAGGCCTTAGTCATAAAATCACGCAATGCCTGTACCGGAAAGCCATAGTCCACATATATAAAAACCGTACCCAAAATCTCCGCCGTTTGCCGCGTCCAATTCTGAAAAGGCGTTTCTATAAAGTAATTTACCGGCACCACCAGGCGCCGCTTGTCCCAAATCGCCACCACCACGTAAGTCAGGGTAATTTCCTCAATGCGTCCCCACTCCCCCTCAACAATCACCACATCGTCGAGTCGTATGGGCTGCGTTATGGCCAACTGAAAACCCGCCAGCAGCATAGAAATGCTTTTTTGTGCGGCAAAACCAATAATGATGCCCGCAATACCCGCCGAAGCCAGCAGACTTACCCCAATCTGTCGAATGGACTCAAAACTGAGTAAAACAGTCGCCACAAAAAAGAAGAGAATTAAGAACACCACTATGCGCTCAAAAACCTTTAACTGGGTATGAATCTTACGCGCCTTTAGATTATCGGCCACCCCCAAATCGTAGCTCAACAAAATGACCTCCTTCACCGCCTTAACCACCGCTATGGCCAGCCAACTGAACACCGCAAGAAACAAGACATAAAACAACTGTCCCAAATCAAGTCCCTCCATCAGCACCCCCTGAAAACGCAAGCGCACAAAATTAAGGGCAACCAACAGCACCAATACCTTTAAGGGGTACTGCACAAAGCCGGCCACCCTGCGCAATGCCGGGTTTTTGTAACGGCGCAGCACCCGTTTAAAAAGGCGAAACAACCAAATGGCCGCCACAAAACCAGCCAGCAACATCAATGCCGCAACCAGCAGCTCCGACCACCAACCTGCTTCCGTCATCCATTCCTGTAGCATAATTACTTCTTTTAAGCATCAAACAACAAAGGTTCCAGGGCAGCCATTACCTCTCCGGCTTTACCCGTTAAGTGAATATGCGTAATATCCCGGGTAAAAAGCGAGTCTTCGGGATTAATTTCAATAACCACCGCCCCGTTTCTTCGCGCCTCCTGCGGAATAAGCGCAGCCGGCATCACCTCCCCGGTACTGCCCATAATCAGACAAACATCCGCCTTGCGGGCAGCTTCCAGACTGTCGGCATAAGCCTTCTCCGGGATGCGCTCTCCAAAAAAGATGAAATCGGGTTTCACCAGCCCCCCGCAATGCGCACAGCGCAAGGGCAAAACCTTTAAGTCGGCCTCTGCAGCCCCCTGTCTGAACCCACAATGCATGCACACCAGCTGCTGCGAATTGCCGTGAAACTCATGCACCACCTTTGAACCCGCTTCCTGATGCAAATTATCAATGTTTTGGGTAACCACGCACCCCAGCATCCCCGCCTGCTCCATCCGCGCCAACACCTCATGCGCCTTATTGGGCCGCGCCTTCCCAAAAAAATCGTAAAAAATCTCCCGAATCACCGGCCACGACTCCTCCGGATACTGTTGAAAATATTTCAAATCCAAGATGGTCGGGTCGTAGCGCGTCCACAAACTGTTTTCGCCCCTAAAGGGCGGAATACCACTCTCCACAGACACCCCTGCCCCTGTAAAAGCCATACAATATTTCGCTTCCTTTATAATCGAAGCCACATCTTTCAGTGTCCGTTCATCCATAGTCTGTTTAATCTTAGCCTGCCTTTTGAGCCTTCAGGGCCTCCAGCATGGTGGCCCCAATGGCCGCCGGAGAATCCACCACATGCAAACCACAGGCACGCATCACCTCCATTTTAGCCGCAGCCGTATCGTCCTTACCGCCCACAATGGCACCGGCATGACCCATTCTGCGCCCCGGAGGCGCTGTTTGTCCCGCAATAAAGCCCACCACCGGCTTGGTACCGTGCTCCTTAATCCAGCGGGCCGCATCCGTCTCCATGCTGCCACCAATTTCACCAATCATCACAATGCCTTCGGTATCCGGATCGTTCATCAAAAGCTTAACCGCCTCCAAAGTAGAAGTACCAATCACCGGGTCGCCCCCAATACCAATACAAGTACTCTGTCCCAATCCCAGCTTCGTCAACTGATCCACCGCCTCGTAAGTCAGCGTACCCGAGCGACTCACCACGCCGATGCTGCCCTGCTGGTGAATAAAACCAGGCATAATGCCCACCTTGGCCTTACCGGGCGATATAACACCGGGACAGTTGGGGCCAATCAGCGTCACCTGCTTGTCGGCCAAAAAAGCCTTGGCCTTAATCATGTCGGCCACCGGAATGCCCTCAGTTATGGCTACAATTACCGCAATACCCGCATCGGCCGCCTCCATAATGGCATCCGCCGCAAAAGCCGGGGGCACAAATATCACCGAAGTATCGGCACCGGTCGCCTTAACCGCTTCCTCCACCGAATTAAAAACCGGCAGGCCCAAATGCACCGAACCGCCCTTGCCCGGGGTTACGCCCCCTACCACATCGCTGCCGTACTCCAACATTTGTCCGGCATGGAAAGTCCCTTCGCTGCCGGTAAAGCCCTGTACAATAATCTTAGAATGCTGATCAATCAATACACTCATATGTCCTTTATTTATTTGGTTCCATTTCGCGTTAAAATTAACATTATTTATAACACCAGCAAGCCCCAATGGTTCACAAAAAAATAAAGCTTAACTTTGCCGAAAAGTCAGTTCCATGAACCAAAGCGACACCATTTGCGCCATATCAACCGCCCAGGGCATGGGCGCCATTGCCGTAATCCGCCTGGCCGGCCCCCAGGCCTTTGCCATTTGCGACCAAATATTTTTACCCGCCCGTAAAGGCAAAAAAATAGCCGAACAAGCCGGCAACACCGTCCATTTTGGCCGCATCAACGACGGAGAAAAAGATCTGGACGAAGTACTGCTCACCGTATTTAAAGCCCCCCACAGCTTTACCGGCGACGATGTGGTAGAAATTGCCTGTCACGGCGCCCCCTACATACAACAACAGCTGCTGCAACTGCTCACCCAACAAGGCGCCCGACTGGCCCAACCCGGAGAATTTACCCAGCGCGCCTTTTTAAACGGAAAAATGGATTTGAGTCAGGCCGAAGCCGTGGCCGACCTCATAGCTGCCCGCAGCGAAGCTGCGCGCAGAGTAGCCCTGCAACAAATGCGCGGCGGCTTCTCCTCTGCCCTGCTGCAACTGCGCGAACGCCTCCTGTGGTTCATCTCCCTCGTAGAGCTGGAACTCGACTTCAGCGAAGAAGACGTAGAATTTGCCAACCGCGACGAACTCGCCGCCCTCGTCAACGAATTAGAAGTCCACCTGCAGCGCCTCGTTCAGTCCTTTTCGCTCGGCAACGTCATCAAAAACGGCATCCCCGTTGCCATCGTTGGGCACACCAACGCCGGAAAAAGCACCCTGCTCAACGCCCTGCTCAACGAAGAGCGCGCCATCGTATCGGACATACACGGCACCACCCGCGATGCCATTGAAGACAGCATCAACCTCGGCGGCATCTCCTTCCGCTTCATCGACACCGCCGGCATTCGCAGCACCGCCGACCAAATCGAAAACATGGGCATCGCCCTCACCTACAACAAAGTAAAACAAGCCGCCATCGTCCTATTGTTGGTCGACGTCAACGACCCCGAAGATAAAATTCACGAAGTCGTAAGCGACATTCGGCAAAAAACCGATCCCCAGCGCCAACAACTCCTTGTAGTCGTCAACAAAACCGACCTCAGCAATCCCGAAACCCTCAAAACCAAATTTTCCAAAGCCGCCTTCAGCGAACTCAGCGGCAGCGACAACATCGTAGCCATTTCGGCCAAGCACCGCCACAACCTCGACCAGCTCACCAGTGAACTGCTTAAAAGCGTCGATCTCCAGGCCATCGACAACGACGAAATAATTGTCACCAACGCCCGCCATCACGAAGCCCTCAGCCAGGCCCTCATCAGCCTCCAGCGCGTAAAAGAAGGCCTCCAAAACGGCATCTCCGGCGACTTCCTGGCCCAGGACATCCGCGAAGTATTGCACCATATAGGCTCAATCACTGGTCAGATCTCTACTGACGAGATATTGGGAAACATCTTTAAGAACTTTTGTATCGGAAA
>Ga0209075_1002602_pt1 | contig 15771 bp, 13 predicted proteins | sample Stecom2011_FD_187523 | JGI IMG/M metagenome (GOLD analysis project Ga0209075, IMG submission 187523) | Agricultural soil microbial communities from Utah to study Nitrogen management - Steer compost 2011 (SPAdes) (version 2) | ecosystem: Environmental > Terrestrial > Soil > Agricultural land...
CACCTGCGCGCCTTCCACGGCGGCGGCCAGAATCCGCTCAGGGGCAGGGTAGCAACCCTTGGTTTTTTGCTTCAGCATCGCAGGCGCTATGGCCAGTTTCTGCGCCATGGCTGGATGATGCGGAGCGCCGCCGGGGAACCGGAAGCCTTTCTGGTCCCACGGCTGCTGGCACTTGGGGTTGGCTTCGATGAAGGCCCGGGCCTTGGCGATCATGTCTTCCGATGAGCTGGCCAGTTCATTCACGATGCCGGCTTTCAGGGCGGCTTTGGGGTTCACCTTCTTTCCTTCCATCAGGAACGGGAAGGCGGCTTCCAGGCCGATCATCCGGGGCAGACGCTGGGTACCGCCACCGCCGGGTAGCAGGCCCAAGGTCACCTCTGGCAAGCCCAGTTGGGTGCGGTCGTCATCAATGGCAACGCGGTGATGGCAGGCCAGGGCAAGTTCCAGGCCACCACCCAAAGCGGTGCCGTTGATGGCAGCCACCACTGGTTTGCCACAGGTTTCCAGCACTCGCATGTCGGCTTTCAGGCCGTTGACCATGTCTTCAAATTCTTTGGCCTGCTCGCGAGTGACTTTGTACAGTTCGTTCAGGTCGCCGCCGGCGAAGAAGGTCTTCTTGGCGGAGGCGAGAATGATGCCTTTGATGTTGTCCAGGTCACCTTTGACTTTGTTCACCGTCTCGGTCAGGGCGGTCCGAAATTCGCCGTTCATGGTGTTGGCGGACTGGCCTGGCATGTCGATGGTCAGGGTCAGAATCTGGTCTGAACCCAGGTCGTATTTGATGGCACTCATGGTCGGTTCCTTTTATTTGAAAGTGGGGTTCAGACGCGCTCGATGATGGTGGCAATGCCCATGCCGCCGCCCACACACAGGGTGGCCAGGCCGTAGCGCAGTTCGCGGCGTTCCAGTTCATCCAGCAGAGTGCCGAGGATGATGGCGCCGGTGGCACCCAGCGGGTGGCCCATGGCGATGGCGCCGCCGTTGACGTTCACTTTCTCGTCCGGAACGGACAGTTCTTTCTGGAAACGCATGACCACCGAGGCGAAGGCTTCGTTCACTTCAAACAGGTCGATCTGGTCCGCGGTCATGCCGGCTTTCTCCAGCGCCTTGCGGGCCGACGGGGCCGGGCCGGTGAGCATGATGGTGGGGTCGGTACTGGTAACCGCCGTGGCAACAATGCGGGCGCGGGGTTTCAGGCCCAGTTCCTTGCCCTTGGCTTCGCTGCCGATCAGCATGGCGGTGGCGCCATCCACAATGCCGGAGGAGTTGCCAGCGTGGTGTACGTGATTGATCTTCTCCACGTAGTGGTATTTTTCCCGGGCCACGCCGTCAAAACCCATCTCGCCCATCATCTGGAACGATGGCCTGAGGCCGGCCAGGGATTCTACGGTGGTGTTGCCGCGCACGTGCTCGTCGCGGTCCAGGATCACCACGCCGTTCTGGTCGGTGACCGGGACGATGGACTTGGCAAAGTAGCCCTTTTCCCAGGCGTTAGCGGCTTTTTGCTGGGATTTCACAGCAAAACCGTCCACATCTTCCCGGCTGAAGCCGTCCAGGGTGGCAATCAGGTCGGCCCCGATGCCTTGGGGCATAAAGCCGGTGTGCAGGTTGGTTTCCGGGTCGGTGGCCCAGGCGCCGCCATCGGAACCCATGGGCACGCGAGACATGGCCTCTACACCACCGGCCACAACCATATCTTCCCAGCCGGAACGCACTTTCATGGCGGCCAGGTTGACGGCTTCCAGGCCAGAGGCGCAGAAACGGTTCAGGGTGACACCGGCCACTTTTTCGTCCCAGTCGGCGGCCAGGGCTGCGGTCTTGGCGATATCCGCACCCTGGTCACCCACGGCGGTGACACAACCCATCACAATGTCATCTACCTGGGCGGTATCAAGCTGGTTACGCTCTTGCAGGGCCTTGAGTACGGTGGTCAGCAGGGAGATGGGTTTGACGCTGTGCAAAGAGCCATCTTTTTTTCCGCGGCCGCGTGGCGTGCGGACGGCATCGAAGATATACGCCTCGGTTGTCATGGTTGTTCCTCTGTTGATTGTTTTCCGGGCACGTTAGATTCAGAGCAGTAACCATAGCGGTTACTCGCCGGGCTGGGTAATGACAGGCGCTGCCAATCCCATTGGCTAAATTGCTCAGGCACAATGACAGCGGGGTGTTCGCCTTCTATGTTGAAGAGTAGATCATCAGCAATCAGGCATAGGTGTGGTCATGTCACTGAGAGACGCTATCGACAATTTCTACGAACGGTTGGTGCTGGACGCCATTGATGCCACACGGCAGGAAACGGACACGGCGGATTACCTGACAGACGTGATGTGTGTGGCGTTGAACCGGTTACCCGCCCGTTACTATCGGCATACCATCGATATGATGTTCTACCTGGCGGATGAAGAGTTGAAGGAGATGAAACAAAAATCCCTGGCCGCGGTGAAGCAGGCCAGGGATTTCGTCAATGAGCACCAGCGGGACTGACGTCAGTCTGACGCTAGCAGGGCGTCCAGCGCCCGGTTCAGGCGGTCGGCATTCGCCGGTGTTAAATCGTCGCCGCCGGGCTGGCTGCACCAGAGCGCAACCAGTCTTTCCAGTTCTTTGAGCGGCGTTTCCGTTTCGCCACTGCCGAGCCCGTCTGCCAGCCGTTGAACCTGAATTTCCATCCGTCGCTGCTGATCCTGTTCCGGTGTTGGCGCGCCCGCCAGAATTTCGGCCCGTATGGCCAGGTCCTGGCCGGCAATCCGGTCTGCACCGTTGCAAAGTTTGACCCAGTGGGCTGGCAAGGCATCGTTTGCCAGTCGCCCCTCGGCCTTGTCGCTGACCAGCGTTTTCCAGGTGTCGAGGGTCTTGGCCATTTTTCTGGCCTGGGTGATCCTGTCGAGCCGTTGCCGGAGCTGCTGAACCTGCTCTTTTACTTCCGCCGATAGCGCACTGCCGGCAATCTGCTTTACGGCGTCCCGGGCTTCGTCCAGAACCGCGTCATCGGTTGATGCATCCAGTTGCTGGTATTGGGCCAGCACTGCCTGTGCCGCCTGGTCTGCTTCTTCTGCTGCCTGTTGGCGCGCCGAACGCTGGGCATCCCGGCGCGCGAAGATCTGGTCACAGGCTTTTCGGAAGGCCTGCCACATTTTACGATCTTCCCGGTGGCGGGTAATGCCGATGGCTTTCCATTCGGTTTGCAGGGCCTTCGCCTGCTCCATGGCTTCCTGCAGAGGCTCATGCTCAATCAGTGCCTTGGCGCGGTCAACAATGGCCTGTTTCAGGGCTTCGTTCTTCAGGCGTTCATCGTCAAGGGGGCGCTCCAGTTGCTTGAGAAGCTCGTCGAATCGCTTCTGCACCTGGCGGTTGTCCTTGAAATCCACCGGCCAGGCGCTTTTCCATTCCTGGCGGGCGGTTTGGTGAATGCGTTCTGCCGCCTTCCAGTCAATGGCCGACCAGTCGGCATTGGCCAGGAAGTGCTCCAGTTGGTCACAGATCGCTTCCCGTGTGTGCAAGTTGGCCTGTTTCAGGTCAGATTTTGCCTCAAAGTAGGCTTTGCAAGGCTCGTAAGCTGTATCGGACGCCGCCTTGAAACGGCTCCACAGTGACCGGTCGGATGAGCCGCCCAATTCACGCCATTCGTTCTGCAGTTCTTTGATTCGCTCGGCTTTGATCTCCGGCTCAATGGGCTGGTCCGCCAGGTGTTCCATCTGTTCACAGAGGGCGAGTTGTTTGGGTTCTGTTGCAAACCCCTGCCAGTCGCTCAGCTCCCGGAACTGGCCGGTGAGCAATTGCATCCTGGCCTGGAGCTGTTTTCGCTGGCGATCATCCACTTGCTGGAGCTGGTTCTGGGCGAGCTTGAGTAGCTGCTTGGATTCTTTGAACTGTTTGGCTTCCAGGGCGGCTTCCAGCTTTGGCAGCGTGTCATGCAGCGCCTCGGCCATGGCCTTCTGCTTGTCGTGGTTGCCGCTGGCCGGCTTTGCTGGCCGTGGCTTTCCGGCAAGTGTGCGAACCTGGGCAAGCTCTGCAGGCTGTGGAAAATCCGAGGGCCACTCGATCTCTTTGAGTAGCTCCGCGGCTTGCTGGCGATGACTATCGTCAGCCTGGTCGGTACCTGCTACCTGTGTCAGCTCAGAAAGAGCGTCCCTGGCCTGGGTAAACCTGCGAACGGCGCTGAGATAGTTGCGCAGCGCCAGCATTCGCGATTCGTAATCTTTTTGTTCCTGCTTCTCTACCTGGGTATCTCGGGTGGCTTCCAGCCATCGGTTTTCCTGGGTTTTTTGCAGGGCGTCCAGAGCGGAGGGTGAGGGCAGGGTGCTGGATTCCTGGGAGGTCAGGTCGTTCAGGGTCTGCTTCAGCAGCGCCAGTGTCTCTGATCGTTGCAGAGCCTGCTCCTGGTGGCGTGCTTCTTCCTGCCGCGCTTGCTCCATCTGTTTCAGGCGCTCCCGGCACTGATGCACGGCTTCCAGAAACTGCTGCGCCTGCTCGGCTGTGGCGCTGGCCTGAACCGTATTCCAGTTTTCCTGCAACGCTTCCAGCCGCGCCTGGTAGAGTTTGAGATCTTCACTAACGGCCTGGTCTTTGGCTTGGCTGATCAGGGTTTTGATTCTCTGGCGCACAGCGGCTTCGGCGGCTTGCTGTTCCTTAAGGTTCTGAAGGGCGTGCTTGACGGTTTGGTAAACGCTCTTGTCCCGGCCCTTGGCCTGCTTCTGGACTTGCTGCAGCTGGTGCTCGTCTTTAAGAGCGGCGGCAGCCTCAAGGCGGATGGCGGCGGTCAACCCGTCAATCGCCAGCGCGGCCAATTGGTTTTGGTCAAGATCACTTTTAAGCTGCTGCTCCTGCTGTTCCTTCAGGTGCTGTCTGGTTTCTTCCGGTGAGGGTTGACTGGGTTCAGATTTTGCCGGTGTCCGGGGTGCGGTTGCCGGGTTGGCCTTGCGGGACTTGAACAGTTTCTGAATGAATGCAGCCATATAAAGGTATCCTTCGGGATTGAAACCAGTCAGCAGTAGCGGCAAAGTGGGCCGCCACCGTTCATCGGCTCACAGGCGTGGGCCGGGTAGTTGAAAGAATCGGCCGCTAGTCTAGCGTTTTGGATGCATTTGCGGGAAGGGGCTTTATGGCAAAACACGAAAAAGAACAGGACCCGGAATACAAAGCCCGCTCTGTGGCACTGCGCTTGTTGGCTCGCAGGGAGCACAGCCGTTACGAGTTGGCATTAAAGCTTCGCCAGCGGCGCATTGAAGACAACCTGATTGATATGGTCCTCGATGAGTATGAGCACGAAGGCTGGCTGGACGACAACCGCTTTGCCGATGTGTATGCCAGGCAGAGAATGGACGTTGGCTATGGTCCATTGAGAATTCTGGCAGAGTTGCAACAGCGGGGCGTGCATCGCAGCCCGGAATGCCTTGACGAGACCACGGAGGAAGATTGGTGTCTGAGGGCTATTCGCTTGCGTGCCAAGCGCTTTGGTTTGGGGCGTCTGAATGATGATTTGCCCGAGAAGATGCGGCAAGCCCGTTTCCTGAGTGGCCGAGGCTTCTCGGCATCTCAGGTAGAGCGGGCGCTGGAAACGCGCGAGGAGGACTGGGGCGATCAGCCCTCCTGTTGAGCCTTGATGCCCGTTACAGGGTAGGCGGGATCAGCCCAAGCTCCGGTGGTAAAGCTGCCCGCAGATCCCGGCCCGGATTCGTGACCTCAGCGGATTCGGCTTGTGTTTCCACTCCGCTGGGCTGATCAAGCCAGACCACTTCCTGGTCATCCGCAGGCTGCGGTTGGTCGGGCTCTGTAATGCGGGTCAGCACATCGTAGTAGCGGCGAATGTTCTGGACGTAAACCACAGGCTCATGGCCCCGGGCATAGCCAAAGCGGGTTTTGGTGTACCACTCTTTCTGGGCCAGCAGCGGCAGAAACTCCTTAACATCCATCCAGCGGTCCGGATTCTTGCCGGCGGATTCTGTCAGCCTGCGGGCATCTTCCAGGTGGCCATACCCGACATTGTAAGACGCCAGGGCAAACCAGGTGCGATCCGGCTCGGGTATCCGCTCGGGAATCTTGGCGTGAACCATCTTGAAATAGCGGGCGCCACCTTCAATGCTTTCTTCCGGGTCTAGGCGGTTATTGATTCCAATGTAGCTGGCGGTGGTGCGGGTGAGCATCATCAAGCCCCGGACCCCCGTGGGTGACACTGCATTGGGGCGCCAATGGGATTCCTGGTAGCCAATCGCAGCCAGAAGCCGCCAGTCTAAATCGATGTCTCTGGCATAATCCTGGAAAAGCGTCTGGTATTTCGGCAGTCGGTTTTCCACGTGGTGCATGAACGTACGCGCACCCACATAGTTCAGCCGGTCCAGGTGCCCGTAGAAGCGCTCGGCCAGTTGTGCCATGGAGCCGTTGGCACGGGCCCGGTCCACGAATTCGCTGGCAGCGTCTGCCAGTGTCTCATCCTGGGCAATCGGGAACAGCCAGACCAGGTCCCTGGGCTCACCCAAAGCAAACCCTTCCTTGACCATGGGAAAGTAGACATGGTTCAGGTCCAGCTCATTCGATGAAACAGCAGCGTACGCAATTTCTCCGGTCTCCACCCTGGCCAACAGCCCGGCAGCATCCAGCCCGGGGTGAACGTGCCGGTGGACCCGGGCGCCGTCAGGGTCATCTGCCGCCAGGTGCTCATGATTACTGTCTGCGAGCAAGTGCAGGGTTTCGCCGTCAAGGTCGGCTAATGAAGACGGCCGTGGAAAGTTCCGGTTATAAACCACGACCGATTGCGCCTGCACACCAATGGGCACAGCGCGATACTTGCGTTCCAAATCGGGCCGCTCTGCCATGCCGGCCAGGCCGATATGGGCGTAGTTACGGGAGAGAACGGAGAGAATCTCGGTGTTGTCTTCCGCTACCCGAACCCGGAGTTCAACTCCCAGCTCTTCAGAAAACCGGCGAGCGAGCTCGTAATCGTATCCGGTCGGTGCGTCTCGACCCTCGTAATAGATAGAAGGGGCTACCCGGGTAATAACATGAAGCACGCCCTCATCCCTGACTTCCTGAAGCGTGGTCGGGCGGGAACATCCGGTCGCGGATAATGCTGTGGTCAACACTAACGCCAGCGGTAGACTGGTACTGCGAAGATGCCTGAAAAATCGCGACAAATCCCTGATCTCCATGTAGCTCAATGTTCAGGAGGTTGTGACTGAATCACTGGTTTTCCTGTTTTATGATGCCTGAGGCTTTCCTTGCGCCTGTCTAATGATCCCCTGAGACTTTCACCGGGTCAATTAAACTGATTAATTACTGTGCAAAACAATGTTAATTGTACAGCGGTTAAAGAACCGACCTTACGCTGTATCCTGAGATCGGTTTCAAGTATCATGGCCGCCTTTCAGACGTCCCCCGATTCGCGCGATACAGGTTGATATCATGCTTGAACTTCGCGGCGCACCCGCGCTCTCGCCTTTCCGTTCCAGAAAGCTGCACTCCCGGATTCAGCAACTTGTTCCTGATGTGGAGCACGTATACGCAGAATTCATGCACTTTGTGGATCTCGATGCCGACCTTTCCGATGCGGAACAGGCAATACTTGACCGCCTTCTGACCTACGGGCCCAGCGTTGAGCTGGAGCAGTCAGATGGCGTTCTGTTCCTCGTCGTCCCGCGCCCGGGAACGCTCTCGCCATGGTCCAGCAAGGCCACCGACATTGCCCGCAACTGTGGCCTTCGGCAGATTCGAAGAATCGAGCGCGGTATCGCTTACTACGTGCGGTCCTCGAGCAAGCTCGGCCTTGAACAGCGCGAGAAGATTGCAACCCTGTTGCATGACCGAATGACCCAGAAAGTATTTCATGAGACGGGTGGGGCAGAGCTGCTGTTCAGCCATGACGAACCCAGGCCCCTTGGTCGGGTGCCGGTGCTGGCTGGCGGCCGGGCCGCTCTGGTTGAGGCAAACGGGCGCCTGGGCCTGGCTCTGGCGGACGACGAAATTGATTACCTGGTGACCGCATTCACCGAGCTTGAGCGCGACCCGACTGATGTCGAGTTGATGATGTTTGCCCAGGCAAACTCGGAACATTGCCGCCACAAGATCTTTAACGCGTCCTGGGATATCGATGGCGAAGGCCAGGAAAAGTCCCTGTTTGCGATGATCAAGAACACCTTCGAGATGAACAGCGAGGGTGTGCTCTCCGCATACAAGGATAACGCTGCGGTCATCGCCGGTAGCGAGGCCGGCCGCTTCTTCCCGGCGCCGGAAACCGGTGTCTACGGTTACAACCGTGAGCCGGTCCATATTCTGATGAAGGTGGAAACCCATAACCACCCGACCGCCATCTCGCCGTTTGCCGGTGCCGCGACAGGCTCCGGTGGCGAGATCCGCGATGAAGGCGCGACCGGCAGAGGTTCCAAGCCCAAGGCTGGCCTTGCCGGCTTTACCGTGTCCAACCTGAATATCCCGGGTGACGAGCAGCCCTGGGAGTTCGGTTACGGCAAACCGGACCGGATTGCCTCGCCGCTGGATATCATGATTGAAGGTCCTATCGGTGGTGCCGCCTTCAACAACGAATTTGGACGACCCAACCTCGCGGGTTATTTCCGGACGTTTGAGGAGAAGGTTCCAGGCGCGGCGGGTGAGGAAGTGCGTGGTTACCACAAGCCCATCATGATTGCGGGCGGTCTGGGTAACATTCGCGAGAATCACGTCGAGAAGGGCAATATCCCGGTCGGTGCCAAACTGATCGTGCTGGGCGGTCCCTCCATGCTGATCGGTCTTGGTGGTGGCGCCGCCTCCTCTATGGATTCCGGTTCCAGCAACGAGAACCTGGATTTTGCTTCGGTTCAGCGGGACAACCCGGAGATGGAGCGCCGTTGCCAGGAAGTGATCGACCGCTGCTGGCAGATGGGCGAAGACAACCCGATCTGTTTTATCCACGACGTGGGCGCCGGTGGTCTCTCCAACGCCATGCCTGAACTGGTCAAAGACGGTGGCAGGGGCGGCAAATTCGAATTGCGTGATATCCCGAGTGACGAGCCCGGCATGTCGCCCCTGGAAATCTGGTGCAACGAATCCCAGGAACGGTACGTGATGGCCGTGGCGCCGGAAAACCTGGACCTGTTCGATGCCCTTTGCCGTCGTGAGCGCTGCCCTTATGCCGTTATCGGTGAGGCCACCGAGGCTCATCACCTGGAACTGGGCGACTCCTACTTTGACGACAAGCCTGTCGACCTGCCAATGGAAGTGTTGTTTGGCAAACCGCCAAGAATGCATCGCAGTGTTGCCCGGTCGTCATTTACCAAGCCGATCTTTGATTCCACGAAAATCGACCTTCATGACGCTATCCGTCGTGTACTTCGGTTGCCTTCAGTGGGCTCCAAAAGCTTCCTGATTACCATCGGTGACCGCACCATCACCGGTTTGGTCGCGCGCGACCAGATGGTTGGTCCCTGGCAGGTGCCGGTCAGTGACGTAGCGGTTACCGCCGCGTCGTTTGATGTGCGTACCGGTGAAGCCATGGCCATGGGTGAGCGCACGCCACTGGCGGTGATTGACTCCCCGGCCTCGGGCCGTATGGCCGTAGGTGAAGTGATTACCAACCTGGCGGCAGCAGCTATCGGTAAGCTCTCTGACATTCGTCTGTCGGCGAACTGGATGGCCGCAGCCGGTCATCCGGGTGAAGACGAGAACCTGTACGAGACGGTAAAAGCGGTTGGCATGGAATTGTGTCCTGCCCTGGGGATTACCATTCCCGTGGGCAAAGACTCCATGTCGATGAAAACCACCTGGGAAGAGGACAACGGCGAGCAGAAGAGTGTTACTGCGCCGCTGTCTCTGATCGTCAGTGGCTTTGCGCCGGTAACCGATGTTGCCCGCACACTCACGCCTCAGTTGCGATCGGATGCCGGTGAAACAGACCTTATCTTGATCGATCTGGCGGCAGGCCAGAATCGACTTGGTGGCTCCGCACTTGCTCAGGTATACCGTCAGGTTGGTGCAGTAGCGCCTGACCTGGACGATCCCGAGGACATCAAGGCATTCTTTGCCGTTGTGCAGGGCTTGAACGCCGACGGCCAACTGCTGGCTTACCATGACCGTTCAGACGGCGGTCTGTTTGTCACGCTGGCGGAAATGGCGTTCGCTGGCCGGACAGGCGTGGACATCAAGCTGGATGGCCTTGCCGAGGACAGCTCCCAGTTTGCCCGTGAACTGTTCAACGAGGAACTGGGTGCGGTGATCCAGGTTCGCCGTGACGACACCAGTTTTGTCCTGCAACAGTTTTCCGCCGCAGGTCTGGGCGACCATACCAGTGTTGTCGGTACGCTGAATGACAAGGATCGTGTGCGCCTGACATTCGGTGGTGACACCGTGGTGGACCAATCCCGTACAGAACTGCAGCGACTGTGGGCGGAGACCAGCTACCAGATCCAGTCGCTGCGAGATAACGCGGACTGCGCCCAGGAGGAGTTCGATAACCTGCTGGACGAGAACGATCCGGGCCTGAGCGTTGAGCTTGGCTACGACATCAATGAAGACGTTGCGGCACCGTTTATCAATGCCGGAGCGCGCCCGAAGGTTGCCGTGCTTCGGGAGCAGGGCGTTAACGGCCAGGTTGAAATGGCCGCGGCGTTTGATCGGGCCGGGTTTGAGGCAGTAGACGTTCACATGAGCGATCTGCTGTCTGGCCGCATTACGCTGGAGGCATTCCAGAGCCTGGTTGCCTGTGGAGGATTCTCCTACGGTGATGTACTGGGTGCCGGGGAAGGCTGGGCCAAGTCGATTCTGTTCAATGATCGGGTACGTGATCAGTTTGCCGCCTTCTTCAACCGTCAGGACACCCTGGCGCTGGGTGTTTGTAACGGTTGTCAGATGCTGTCAAACCTGCACGAACTGATCCCGGGGAGTGAAGGCTGGCCGCGTTTCGTACGTAACCAGTCCGAGCAGTTTGAGGCTCGCCTGGTCATGGTGGAGGTGGCTCAATCGCCGTCTGCGTTCCTCGACGGCATGGCCGGCTCCCGAATGCCGATTGCGGTCGCCCATGGCGAAGGCCGGGTGGAGTTTGCGTCCGGCAACTCGGCTCAGTCACTTGCAGACAACGAGTTGGTGGCCTTGCGTTACGTGGACAACAGGGGTCAGCAGACTACCCGCTACCCCTATAACCCGAATGGTTCCGAGGCTGGGATCACGGGTGTTACCACCCGCGATGGGCGCGTGACCATCATGATGCCGCACCCGGAACGTGTATTCCGGGCGGTGCAGCACTCCTGGCGGCCAGACGGGTGGCAGGAAGATGGCCCCTGGATTCGCATGTTCAGAAATGCGAGGCGCTGGCTTGGCTGATTAAGCCGGCCAATTCCGGTGCGTTGGTAACCGGTCTGCAGAGTGTTCCTGGTGGGGCATTTTCGGACCGGTTTTTTTGTGCCCAACGCTGAGTCTTGCTGCCCAAAAAGTGAGCAAATAAAATATGAAAAAAGCCCTTAAAATTGTCAGTCAAGACCTTGACTAAACAACTTTATGCACATTCCTGGTGCTTTGCTGACTGAACTGTGAACAAAGTCCAAGAATTACGTTCATTTTTTAGTCGGTCACCTTAAGCTACTGAAAAATATAGCAAAAAAGAAATGGGCGATTTTGTCGCCAATTTGAGGGGAGGTCAGTAACTATGGGGGTTGGAGGCAGATTCCCAAAAACTTTCCCCAGAGTTATCCACAGATTCTGTGGGTAAGTTCGTAATGCCTTGTTCCGGATAAAAGTTGACCAGTTTGAGGGTGTCTATGTACAAGCTTTGCTACTTCGTACCGGGGAGTCATCTTGAGCAAACCAAGCAGGCATTGTTTGATGCTGGCGCGGGAAAAATCGGTGATTACGACAGCTGCGCATGGCAATGTGAGGGTCAGGGGCAATTCCGGCCCCTGGCAGGAAGCGATCCGTATCTGGGGAGCCAGGGGGAGCTTGAGCGTGTTCAGGAGTTCAAGGTTGAGCTGGTGTGCAGGGACGAGCTTATCAAGTCCGCCCTAAATGCTTTGAAGCAGGCTCATCCTTATGAAGAGCCCGCCTATGAGGTGTATCGCCTGGAAGCGTTCTGATCAGGCTTTTTTCGCCATCGGGTGGCGAATATCAGTGACATGGACGTTATAGGAGTCAGACTTCATGTCCACAAGGAACAGCTCAAGCGTCTTGCGCACCGTGGGAAAAGATATCTCATCCCAGGGAATATCGCGTGGTTCGAACAGCTTTGATTCCAGGGATTCTTCGCCTGCGCCGAACTGGCCGTCTTTAAGCGCGGCACGGTAGAACATGTGCACCTGGTTGATGTGCGGAACATCAATGATGGAATAAAGCCCCTGAATGTCGACTTCCGCCAGTGCTTCCTCCCGGGTTTCCCGGGCTGCCGCTTCTATCGTCGTTTCTGCATTTTCCATAAAGCCTGCCGGCAGCGTCCAATAGCCGTAGCGGGGTTCGATGGCTCGGCGACACAGCAGGATTCTGCCTTCCCAAACGGGAACCGTACCGGCAACAATCCGCGGGTTCTGGTAATGTATGGTCTCGCAGCTGATGCAAACATACCGGTGCCGATTGTCGCCTTCGGGAATGCGTTGCTCAACCGGTTGGCCGCAAGTGCTGCAATACTTCATCGTTTTCCCCGTATACTGAGTGTCCGTTGGTAGTCAGTTTAACGATCCGGGCTGCCTGTGTCTCACTCAATATCAGGAAGTTGCCGGAGCAAAGAGTGCAAGACCTGTTAACCGACCGATTGTCGAATTACGCGCCCAGACAGCTGGCATTGGACTACCCTGAAGCCGGTATCCTCGTGCCCATAACGGATAACCAGCGCGACCCGGAAATGATTTTCACCCTGCGGTCATCCAATCTCAAAACGCATCGGGGCCAGGTGGCTTATCCCGGCGGCAAGCGGGATCCGGAAGACGCTTCCCTGATTGCCACCGCACTTCGTGAGACCCACGAAGAGATCGGACTGCCCCCCGATCAGGTAAAAGTGATTGCGCCGCTGAGCCAGGTCATGTCCTTGCATCGTATTCTTGTTACACCCTACGTGGGCGTGGTGCCAGGCGATCACCCCCTTGAGCCGAACCCCCATGAAATCGAAAGTGTCTTCCGTGTTCCGATATCCTGGTTTCTGGAAGACCGAAGGGAACGCACCGATACCCTCAGTTTTCTGAACAGTACGCTGTACGTACCTTGCTATCGCTGGGAGCGGTATCAGATATGGGGGTTGTCGGCGGTGGTTCTGGTCGACTTCCTGAATGCTGTGTACGATGCCGGAATCGATATCCTTGAGCCACCCCGTTGAATTAGCCGGAGAGATTGATGTTTTACAGAATTGATCAGCACCAGCCAGAGAAAGAAGGCGATGGCCAGTTCGTTGCCCACAATGCCACGGTGATCGGGCGCGTAAAGCTGATGGAAAAATCCAGCATCTGGTTCAATGTGGTCATCCGTGGTGATAACGAACTGATTACGATCGGCCCCGAGACCAATGTACAGGATGGCTCAGTGCTGCATACCGACCCCGGCATTCCGTTGACCCTCGGGCGCGGAGTGACTGTCGGCCATAAAGCCATGCTGCACGGATGCCAGATCGGCGACTACACGCTGGTGGGAATTAACGCGGTCATTCTTAACGGAGCGAAGATTGGCAAACACTGCCTGATCGGAGCAAACACTCTGATCCCAGAGGGGATGGAAGTACCGGATGGCTCGATGGTGGTGGGCTCTCCCGGAAAGATTCGCCGCGAACTGAACGATAATCAGAAAAAGATGCTCGAGTTCAGCGCAATGCATTATGTAAAGAATGCCGAGCGTTACCTGGCAACGCTGACAAAGGTGGATATCTGAAGATGAAGGTGGCCGACAAGGTTCGCTCGCCATGCGTGAACGTTTGCGCGCTGGACGAAAACGATATCTGTATTGGTTGCCAGCGTACGGGCGATGAAATTCTGCGCTGGACCATCATGACCAATGACGAGCGGCGGGAAGTTCTGCTGAAAGTGGCAGAACGGGAAAGACAAGTCGCACTCTGACAGTAACAGGACATCAATGTTTATGACTGGTTCAAAGAAGACGGTGAGTATTGGTACGCCCTTGAAGCCCTCCGCTACCCGCGTGCTTTTCTGTGGCGCTGGCGAACTCGGTAAGGAGGTGGTCATAGAGTTGCAACGTTTCGGCGTAGAAGTGATTGCAGTCGACCGCTACGAGAACGCGCCCGCCATGCAGGTTGCACATCGGAGCCACGTTATCGATATGCTTGATGGTGTAGCGTTGCGAGCGATCGTTGAAGCCGAAAAGCCTGACCTGATCGTCCCGGAGATTGAAGCGATTGCGACGGCTGAACTGGTCCGTCTAGAGGAAGAGGGCTATAAGGTGGTGCCCACCGCCCGGGCGGTAAATCTGACCATGAATCGCGAAGGTATCCGCCGGCTTGCCGCCGAGGAGCTTGGGTTAAGTACATCAGAGTATCGTTTTGCTGGTACCAGGGAAGAGTATCTGGCTGCCATTGATGAGGTCGGGTTGCCATTGGTGGTAAAGCCTGTGATGAGCTCGTCCGGTAAAGGTCAGAGTACGGTGAAGAGTGCAGCGGATGTAGAGGCTGCCTGGGAATATGCCCAAACCGGTGGTCGGGCTGGCAAGGGCCGGGTGATCGTCGAAGGCTTTGTGGACTTCGACTATGAAATAACCCTGCTGACAGTGAAACATCGGGATGGCATTTCATTCTGTGATCCGATCGGCCACAGACAAGAAGACGGTGATTATCGTGAATCCTGGCAGCCACACCCTATGTCCGATGCCGCCTTTACCCGAGCAACAGAGATTGCGCGGGCAGTGGTCGATAATCTGGGTGGCTACGGCATCTATGGTGTTGAGCTGTTCATTAAGGGCGACCAGGTATGGTTCTCTGAGGTTTCACCAAGACCTCACGATACCGGCTTGGTCACATTGATGTCCCAGGATCTCTCAGAGTTCGCATTGCACGCCCGCGCCATTCTTGGGATGCCCATTCCGGCTATTCGCCAGCAGGGGCCAACGGCCTCGGCAGTCATCCTGCCGCAAGGCGATTCCGGTAACGTCGTGTTCTCTGGGCTGGAGCATGCCCTGGCAGAGCCGGATACCCAGGTTCGCCTGTTCGGTAAGCCAGAATTGAAGGGGCGTCGCCGTATGGGTGTTGCCCTTGCTAAAGGAAGCACTATAGAAGAAGCGCGACAGCGTGCGATCAAGGTAGCGCAACAGGTTAAAGTGGAGCTAAACTGAGTGGGTAGATGAGGGCTTTCGGTGGGTAGGAAAATGGCCTTCCGAAAAAAGTTAAAATCTACCGTTGACTCCTCGGCTGAGGTCTGTAGAATGCGCATCTCGCTTGAGGGGCTGGCCACTGAGAAGAGGCAAAACCTAAGCGATAACTGCTTGAAAGCGCTGAAGAAAAAGTTTGAAAGATTCTTCAGAAAGCGGTTGACAGGAAGGCGGTTCAGTGTAGAATGCGCACCTCGAAACAAGCAGTAAGCCGGTGAGTTTTTCGGCAGTTTTCGGAAGCGGAAACAGGGAAAAATAAACGGTTGACAGGGCAGCGGAACGATGTAGAATACGCGGCCTTGATTGAGCAACAGCTCAAACGCTCTTTAAAAAGTTAACCAAGTAATTCGTGTGGGCGCTGGCCGAGGTATTTCGGATATGAAATATCAGGACAGTGACTCGTCGAAATTGAGTTTTGTCTTGAGCAAGAATTAAGAACTTTCGAGTTCTTGTATGATTTAAACTGAAGAGTTTGATCATGGCTCAGATTGAACGCTGGCGGCAGGC
>Ga0209075_1002603_pt1 | contig 15761 bp, 11 predicted proteins | sample Stecom2011_FD_187523 | JGI IMG/M metagenome (GOLD analysis project Ga0209075, IMG submission 187523) | Agricultural soil microbial communities from Utah to study Nitrogen management - Steer compost 2011 (SPAdes) (version 2) | ecosystem: Environmental > Terrestrial > Soil > Agricultural land...
GTAATCATGGCTACTGGTTCTATCGTTGGTGTGGCTTACTTAACTGAGCTTTTCGTTTCTTGGTATTCAGGAGTTGAATATGAAGCATATGCATTTATTAATAGGGCAACTGGACCTTACTGGTGGGCTTACTGGGCAATGATGACATGTAACGTTGTGTCTCCACAATTAATGTGGTTCAAAAAGCTAAGAACGAGCTTAACATTTACTTTCCTTATTGCAATTGTAGTAAATATTGGAATGTGGTTCGAACGTTTCGTAATTATTGGAACAACACTGCACAGAGATTACCTTCCATCTTCTTGGAGTATGTTCTACCCAACGCACATTGATATCGGGATTTTCGTAGGTACAATCGGATTGTTCTTTGTATTCTTCCTATTGTTTACAAGATACTTCCCTGTACTCTCATTGAACGAGATCAAATCTATTTTGAAGTCTTCAGGTCAATCTTACAAAGATGGTGATGCTAAAACACCGGCTTTCTCAATCGAAGAACAACACTTGGCAGAGGTTAAGTTATCTCCTTCTTCAAGTGCATCTACCAAAGCTTCTACTCAAGAAGTAAGTTCGCCATCAGGTGCAGATTTAGAAGCATTAGTTAAAGGGCTAGGTGCCGCTGATGAAAGTCAAAAAGATGACTTAAAAGAGTTGGCTGGATTAGGACCTGCAATTGAAAATAAATTGAACGAGATTGGTATTTATTCTTTCGCTCAGCTCGCAAAACTTGATACTACTGCAGATTTAAGTCCACTTACGACTTACCTCGGATCGGCAGGAAATCAAGCTAAATTAGAAGCTTGGAAAATAGAAGCAGAAGAGAAATTAAAAAACGATAATAATTAAGACATGGGATCGAACGTAGTTTTTTATGCAATGTATAACGATGACGATGTGCTGAAAGATGGTGCAAAGAAGTTAGTTGCAAAAGGAGTTAAAGTATCAGAGGTTTTCTCACCATTTCCAGTGCATGGAATTGATCCAATTATTGGAATTAAGGAAACAAGATTAGGAATTATGTCATTCTTATACGGATTGACGGGATTGACCCTTGCTTTATTAGGTATGTGGTATATCATGATTTCGGATTGGCCAATGAACATTGGGGGTAAACCAAGTTTTTCTTTCTTGGAGAACATGCTTGCTTTCGTTCCAATCGGTTTTGAAATGACGGTATTGTTTGCGGCACATGCAATGTGTATTACTTATTTCTTGGCAAATAAGACTATTCCTGGAATGCCAGCAGAAAATCCTGATCCACGTACAACAGATGACCGTTTTGTTATGGAGTTGAGATTAAGCGAAAACCAAAAGTTCTCAGAAAAAGAACTTGAGTCAATGCTAATGGAAACAGGTATTGTAGAATTAGATCAAAAAAACATTAAATAATTTGCCATGAAGAAGAAAATTAAGGCAATATCAACAAAAGCTTTAGTGCTAACATTTGGAATTGGGACACTTGTTTCATGTATTTCAGATCCTGACTCTCCAGGTTTAGAATGGATGCCAGATATGTATCGTTCTCCTGCCATAGAAACTTATGTTGATTACGGTTGGGTTAAAGAAGTTGTTGATGTTAAGGCAACAATGACAGCTTCAGCTAAGCACCCTCCAGTTTATACAATTCCTTATCAAGGAAAAGTTGAAAACTTAGACATTAATTTACCGTATCATCGTCAAGCAAGTAGTTTTGCTAATGTTACACATGGTTTACAAGAAAAGCATGGTTGGAACTTAAGTACTGAAGCTGCTGGAGATTACGAAGCTGCTGCTGCAGATAAGAATCCAATTGCTTTAACTGAAGATAACGAAAAAGCAATCTTCGACCAAGGAAAAGAACTGTTCAACATTAATTGTGCGCACTGTCACGGACCGAAAGGTGATGGAAAAGGGCCAATGGTTGAAAGTGGTGCTTATATGGGTGTACCTGATTTCGCAAATCTAAAAAACCTTCCTGATGGACAAGTGTTCTACTCGATTTACTACGGTAAAGGTATGATGGGAGCACACGCATCATTATTGAAGAACAATGAAATTTGGACTGTCGTTCACTATATCAATAAACTAAGGTTGGATGATTATAGTGCATCAACTATAGTAAAGGAAGAAGTTGTTTCTGATTCGACAAACGTTACTGAAGAACAACAATAATAGAGTTTTATAATTAAGAAAATTAGTAGATAAAATGGATTATCAAGTTTCAAATAAGGCTAAAATATGGACCACAATCTTAATGATTGTAGGGATCGTATTTACAGGAATCGGAATTATTGCGGCCATGGGTGATGGAAATCTAGGCCAAAAGTTCATGGGAAACCTATTATCAAATAGTTTCTTCTTCTTCTCTATTGCTATTAGTGCAATGTTCTTTTTAGCACTGCAATACGCTACAGAGGCAGGATGGTTTGTGTACATAAAAAGAGTAATTGAGGCAATTACAGGATTCTTACCAGTTGGTATGGGCTTGTTGTTAATTACTTTCATCACACTATCTTTTATGAATGGAGCACACATATATATGTGGATGGATCCGGAAGTTATGAAAGAAGGTGGGTCGCATTACGATGAACTTTCTTCAATGAAAGGAGCTTATTTAAATCAACCTTTCTTCTGGGTAAGAACGCTTTCTTATTTAGCGATTTATTACATTATGTGGAATGGATTCATGAAGCGTTCAGTTTTACAAGATGAAAATCCAGCTGACGCAATTGATATCCACTTTAAGAATTACCGACGTGGTGCCTTATTCCTAGTGTTCTTTGCTGTGTTTAGCTCTACAAGTTCTTGGGATTGGTTAATGTCTATCGATATCCACTGGTTCTCTACTTTGTTTGGATGGTATGTATTCGCTGGTTCTTGGACAAGCGCAATGGTTGTTATCATTATGTTGTTATTGTATCTGAAGAAATTAGGATACTTACCAAAAGTAAACGAAAGTCACATTCACGATATTGGAAAGTGGGTATTTGCAACTTCATTCTTATGGGCTTACCTTTGGTTCTCTCAATACATGTTGATCTGGTATGCCAATATTCCTGAAGAAACAACTTACTACCTCATGCGTGTTGAACATTACAAATTACTTTACTTTGGAATGTTTGTCATTAACTTTGCATTCCCAATGTTGATTTTAATGTCAAGAGATGCAAAAAGACATGCAGGTATTCTTACTTTTGTCGGGCTAGTAATTTTAGCAGGACACTGGTTAGATGTTTGGATTATGGTTATGGGTGGATCTATGGGACCAACTGCTAGTATCGGTGCAATGGAAATCGGGATGGCTGTATTGTTCTTAGGTTTATTTGTTCGCGTAGTTTTGGTTAAATTATCACAGTCTCCTCTGGTTGCTAAAAACCATCCTTTCATGGATGAGTCTTTACATCACGAGATATAAGTTTTAAATTTAGAATTAGTTAATATTTAGAGAGATGGGTAATAAGTTAGTTATAATATTGGTGATCATTTTTGGCGTTTTGGCCATTGCACAACTCGTGCGTGTAAGTGAACTAACAGCAAAAGCCACCAAGCGAAAGGAAGAAGAAATTCCTGAAAATGAGAATAAGTTTAATGGTAACATGATGATTATTTTCATGATTGCACTTTATGCTTCATTCATTTGGTTAATGCTAAAATATGGATATGTTGATTTAGGTCCTGCGGCTTCAGCACACGGTCAAGAAATTGATTGGTTGTTTGACTTGAACTGGATCATTATTATTACTGTGTTTTTCCTTACCAATACATTGTTGTTTGTTTTTGCCTACAAATACCAAAGAAAAGAAGGTGTGAAGGCGTTTTACTATGCACACAATAACAAACTTGAAATGGTTTGGACAGTTATTCCAGCAGCAGTACTTTCAGTGATTATTATTTTTGGTTTGCAAACGTGGAACGAAACAACTGCTAAAGCGGGTTCTGAATACGAAGATGTTGAGATATTTGCCTACCAGTTTGCCTGGACTGCACGATACTCTGGAATGAATAACCAATTAGGTAAGTTTGATTATAAACTAACTACTGCTGAGAATCCTTATGGGATTATGACCAAAGATAATATTGAACGTTCTTTAGCTTTAATGAAAGTTGGAGAACCTGGAAATAGTGGGGTGGAAATGATTGAAGCTCAATTGAACGATCGTTCTATTGCTATGTCTTCTAAAGATCGTAAGGCTTTAGAAACTGAATTGGGTAGAAAAGAACGTATGTCTAGACTTTTAGAGGCTATGTCGATCACTTATGATGCAGATTCATTAGATCCATTAGCATTTGATGATGTTATTGTAGAGGACAGTTTAGTTCTTTTGAAAGGTCAAAAATATAACTTCCATTTCCGATCAAAGGATGTTATTCACAGTGCTTATTTCCCACATTTCCGTGCGCAAATGAATACTGTTCCTGGTTTAACAACATATTTTAAGTTTCAACCTATTTATTCAACTGACGATATGAAAAGAAAGTTGAATAATCCTGAATTTGAATACGCCTTACTATGTAACAAAATTTGTGGAGGTTCTCATTATAAGATGAAAATGTCAATCAAAGTTCTTGAACCAAAAGAATACTTGGAATGGCAAAAAACAAAATCTACATATGAAGGAACTCCTTGGATTACCGGAAATGAAGATAAATTACTCGAATACTACGAGTCAATCGCAAATAGAGTAAAAGAAAATTAATAGTATTATCAATTAGTAAATATTTTTAAACATGGCAGCTGCAGCTCAAGAAGCAATTCACGAACATGATCATCACGAAGAGAGCTTTGTATCAAAGTATATCTTTAGCTACGACCATAAAACAATCGGTAAACAGTTTTTAATTGCCGCTATTTTTATGGGGTTAGTGGGAATGATGTTGTCTGTATTTTTTAGAATACAATTGGCATGGCCCGGTGAATCATCAGACCTTTTAAATATGTTCTTAGGAGACCGTTGGGCTCCAGATGGAATCTTAAATCAAGATATGTATCTTGGATTAGTAACCATCCACGGTACAATTATGGTTTTCTTTGTACTTACAGGTGGACTTAGTGGTACTTTTTCAAACGTGCTTATTCCATTACAACTTGGTGCCCGTGATATGGCCTCAGGATTCATCAACATGATGTCTGCTTGGTTATTTAATATCTCATCGGTAATAATGTTGGTTTCATTATTTGTTGAATCAGGACCTGCAATGTCTGGATGGACAGTTTATCCTCCTTTATCTGCATTGCCTCAAGCGGTTTCTGGATCAGGATTAGGAATGACACTTTGGTTGATTTCATTGACTATTTTCATCGCTTCTTCTTTGATTGGTTCGTTGAACTACATTACAACAATCATTAACCTTAGAACGACAGGAATGAAAATGACTAGAATGCCTTTAACTATTTGGGCGTTCTTAGTTACAGCAATCGTTGGTGTATTGTCTTTCCCAGTACTTTTATCAGCAGCATTGTTGTTATTCATGGATAGAGTGCTTGGAACTTCTTTCTACCTAAGTGAAATTATTGTCGGAGGTGAAATGCTCGATAATGTTGGTGGTTCACCAATTCTTTACCAACACTTGTTCTGGTTCCTTGGGCACCCTGAAGTTTACATCGTTTTACTTCCAGCATTAGGTATTTCCTCAGAAGTTATTTCTACAAACGCCCGTAAACCAATTTTCGGTTACCGTGCGATGATCGGTTCATTATTAGCGATTGGATTCCTTTCGTTTATCGTATGGGCGCATCACATGTTCGTGTCAGGTATGGACCCCTTCCTTGGAAGTGTCTTCGTATTTACAACCCTGTTAATTGCTATTCCTTCTGCAGTAAAGGTATTTAACTACCTAACTACACTTTGGAAAGGATCAATTGTTTTCACTCCAGCAATGTTATTTGCAATCGGATTAGTGTCTACATTCATCTCTGGTGGTGTAACAGGTATCATCCTTGCCGATTCAGCATTGGATATTCAAGTACACGATACTTACTTCGTTGTGGCCCACTTCCACGTTGTGATGGGACTGTCAGCTATCTTCGGAATGTTTGCAGGGGTTTACCATTGGTTCCCTAAAATGTTCGGTAGAATGATGAACAACAGGTTAGGATATGCCCACTTCTGGACAACAATAGTGAGTGGTTACGGAGTTTTCCTTCCAATGCACTTTGTAGGTATCGGAGGAACGCCTAGAAGATATTATGATAACTCAATCTTTGACACATTTAACCCTACAGCAGGAGAAATGATTCTAGATTTGAATATTATCATTACGGTATTCGCTATAATTGGAGCCTTTGGTCAGGTGTTCTTCTTCTTTAACTTCTTCTATAGTATTTTCAGAGGGCCAAAAGCACCGCTTAATCCATGGAGATCAAACACATTAGAATGGACAACACCAACAGCAGTGCCTGGTCACGGAAACTGGCCTGGGGAATTGCCTGTGGTACACCGTTGGCCTTATGATTACTCTAAACCAGGAGCAGATGAAGACTTCATTCCTCAAACTGTTCCATTAAAAGAAGGTGAAGAGGAGCATTAAGCTTTAAAAACAAGAATATTTATGAGCCCAGTACATTGAGTGTGCTGGGCTTTTCTTATATTTGAAAGACAAATTATTGACCGTGGAAGAAGAAGATTTTGATTACAGATTAGAAAGTGAAGGAGCTGACACCGACTTTGATAGGGTTTTGCGACCAAAGTCATTAGAAGACTTTACTGGTCAACAAAAGATCGTTGAAAATCTTCAAATATTTGTTCAGGCCACCAAACAAAGGAATGAACCCCTCGATCATGTTTTACTTCATGGACCACCAGGACTTGGAAAAACAACCCTTGCCAATATTATTGCCAACGAATTAAATGTTGGATTTAAAGTCACTTCAGGGCCCGTACTCGATAAACCAGGTGATTTAGCAGGATTATTAACCAGTTTAGATGAAGGAGATGTTCTTTTTATAGATGAAATCCATAGATTATCTCCTGTTATCGAGGAATACCTTTATTCAGCGATGGAAGATTTTGTAATCGATATAATGATCGATTCGGGTCCAAATGCGCGTACTGTTCAAATTGCGCTGAATCCTTTCACTTTAATTGGAGCTACAACGCGTTCAGGGCTTCTTACAGCTCCTTTAAGAGCAAGGTTTGGTATCAACTCCAGGTTGCAGTATTATAATGCTAAAACCCTAACGATGATTGTTAACCGATCTTCTGATTTGTTAAATATCCCGATTACACATGAAGCTGCTTACGAAATTGCGAGCAGAAGTAGAGGAACACCTAGAATCGCCAATGCATTATTAAGACGTGTTAGGGATTTTGCACAGATTAAAGGAGATGGAACCATTAATATTGAAATTACGCACATAGCATTAACCGCTCTGAATGTTGATCAAAATGGTTTAGATGAAATGGACAATCGTTTATTAACAGCTTTAATTGATAAGTTTAATGGAGGTCCAGTTGGAATAACAACCCTTGCAACTGCTGTTGGTGAAAATGCTGGAACGATAGAAGAAGTATATGAACCTTTCTTAATTCAAGAAGGATTTTTGGTCAGAACTCAAAGGGGAAGAAAGGTTACTCCAAAAGCCTATGAACACCTAGGAAAAACTCCTAATGCTTCTCAAACAGGGCTGTTTTAATAAAAAAAGAGGAGCCAATTGGCTCCTCGGGGTTATTTTTTGTAGAATACTTTTTTTAATACCGTAGGGTAAAGGTGCCCAAATTCAATCATACACCACTCTTTAAAGGACTGTAGGTCTTCTGACTTACTAATCCATTGAACAGATTTCTCAAGTTCTTTTTGAAACAGTTGACGGTCAAAACTAACCTTTGTCAAAATGTTTTTACTTAACTCAATCATAACATTATTCTATTTGGTTCACCACAATATAGCAATTAACCACCTTATAAAACAAGAATAAATTGTTAAATGTGTGAATTTGTCAATAACTTTAAATCTCCTTAACAAGTAGGAAATATTGTTTTAAACCCTTTTAATTAATTTTAGATTTAACAATGTAAACACGTATTTTTTGACTCTATTTCAAAAAATATTAAGTATGTTTAAGTATATGAAACCATTTCGTTTAGTACTCTTCTTAATATGTGCATCCAGTTTTACTCTCTTGAGTCAAAACGAATCGGAATATGAACGTCTTTTACTAGAAATCGAAAACAGTACCTATTATGATTCTACTAAAGTTTATGAACGCGGTAGAAGAGCTATACAAATTGCGAAAGAGAACAATGACTTATCCAAGGTTGCAAAAGTGTATCAGTATTATGGCAATTATAATTATTTACTGGGTAAAATAGATTTGTCTTTCGCTTATTACGACACCAGTATTGTTTATGCGAGCGAAGTGCATGATTCTACTCTTATATATGCAACTAAAATTCGACGAAATTTCTTAAATGTAGAAACAAGAGCAAATGAAGCGTCAAGAAAATTCAAAAACTATTTTGAAAAAGTTAAAGAAAGAGGAGATACCAACAGCATGGTAATAAGTTTGAATGGATTAGCTACGTGTAGTGAGTTAACCAACAAACCTAATCAAGCTTTAAAATATTACTTAGATGCATACGAGATTGCTGTCGCTGCAGATGATACATTCCTGAAAGCAATGCTGTTGAGTAATATTGGGCTGATTAAATTTAGTAATAAACAATATGACAAAGCATTACAAGATTTTCAGTTGGGAATTGAGTTGGCTGAAAATCTAGAAAATTACCGCCTTAAATTTTATTTAAATACCAATATTGGTCTCGTCTATGATCGGCTCGACATGTTAGAAGAGTCTATCATTTATTTTAGGAAATCTTTAGATAAGGCGAATGAACTAGGTTTTCCTTATACCAAAGCAATTACTCATCTAAACCTTAGTGCGGCCTATCAAAAGTCCAATGAACCGAATCTGGCTTTTTTGCATGCTGACTCTTCTTATCATTTGTTTATTCAGCAAAATTACCTTCAGCATATCGCTAAACCTTTTATTATTAAAGTCGATTCATACCTTACAAAAGGGGATTTCGATCAAGCTTTAACACTTATCGATTCTGCTATTTATTATTCTAAACTCAACGAAAACTTGGATGATGTATTGGAGTCATATAAATTGAAATCTAAGATTTATCGAAAGATGGAGTTGTTTGAAGAAGCATTAGAAACCTACATGATGTATTCAGAAACGAAGGACAGCACAGAGGAGGTCAAGAACCAAAAACAATTTGCTGAGCTTCAAGTGATTTATGATACCGAAAAGAAAGAAGCTGAACTAGAACACGAAAGAACGCGTATATCTATTCTAGAAAAAGACAACAAGCTTTATCAATCACGTGTGTTTAACGTGGTTTTCTTTAGTGTGATCATCTTGTTAATCGGTGTGGTTTTCTTTTATTTGCGTTATATACAATCCAGAAGAAAGCAACAAGCCTTGTTTAGCCAACAATTAATTAGTCGAATAGATGATGAAAGATCAAGAATTTCTAAAGACCTTCATGATGACATAGGACAGTCTTTATCTGTTGCTAAATCAAAAATTAACCTCTACAACAAAGGTCAGTTAGACAGTGTTGAAGACATGGAAGAGTCATTAGGAGAATTAATTCAACAAGTTCGTGTCCTTTCTCATGAATTGCACCCTTCCTTTTTGGAGAAGATAGGCCTTAAAAGAAGTATTATTTCATTGCTTGATAAAATTGAGAAAAGTACGCAGTTGATCACCAGTTATAAATTGTTTGATGAAATTGATAAATTGGATTTGCATATACAAAATCAATTGTATAGAATTACTCAAGAAAGTATCAATAATACCATTAAACATGCAGAAGCAAAATCGATAAAGGTTACGCTTAAAACTGTTGGTAACTCTTTTTTTTATATTTATAGAGACAATGGAAAGGGCTTTGATTCTTCTCTTGATTTAGGTTTTGGAATTTCAGCAATGAAAGAACGAAGCAATAAGATAGGAGGTAAATTCTCCTTGTTTTCAGAGCCTGGAAAAGGTGTTAAAATGATTATTAAGTTCCCAAAAAAATAAGATATGCTTTTTATTATTGCAGACGATCATCCGATTTTCAGAAGTGGACTTAAAGCACTTCTCCAAAATGCTTATCCCAATGCGGAAATATTGGATTTTAACAATGGAATTGATGCTGAAAAGGCCATTTTAGAAAAAGCTCCCGATTTCAGTTTATTGGACATTGATATGCCCGGCAAAAACGGCCTTGAGGTATGCGAGTCCGTAAGCGAAATTAGCTCTTCAAAATTGATTATACTAACCATGTATAATGATGGAGAAATGTTGAAAAAAGCATTAGACAGTGGAGCAAATGCATATTTAGTAAAAGACAATACCTCCGATGAACTTGTTGAGTGCATTGAAAGTTTAAAACGTGGAGAGTCTTATATTGCTAAGTCTATGCGTAAGTCGCCAAAAGTACAACAGGAGTTGAAGCACTACAATGAAGTAATGAGCAAGTTACAAGAGTTAACAGAAGCAGAATTTAAAACCTTAGCCTTGGTTTCTCAAAAATATTCTTCTAAAGAAATTGCAGAATTACTGTTCATCTCTTCAAAATCTGTTGAAAATTATAGATCACGTATCTGTAAAAAACTGGATATTGATACAAGTAAAAAACGATTAATTGTTTGGGCTATAGAAAATAAAAATATTATTGACGAACTGGAGAAGTAATGATGAGTGCGGTTTTTGTGTTTTAAGAGAATGCCCTGACCAAAAATGCGTAACTTTGCCAAAAAAAACATGAACTTTTCAAGTAATTTAGGAGTACTCAGACTTCTGGCGCTAATAGAAGGAATATCCTACCTAGCGCTCGGTTTAACAATGCCATTAAAGTATTATTACGAAATGCCTATGCCAAATAAAATTGTTGGAATGGCGCATGGATTTCTATTTATTGCATACTGTATTATGGTATTTCTTGTGAATCAAGATAAAAAATGGAACCTTAAGATTAACTTCTATGCTTATCTCGCTTCACTTATTCCTTTCGGAACCTTCGTTGCAGACGCAAAAATCTTCAAAAAAGAACAAGAAAAAGAGGTAACAGCATAAATTGAGGGGTTACCCCCCTATTTTGGTGGGGTAATCTAGAGTAAGTTTGTAATGCATTAATTGTATAGTACAACACTACACTACTTAATTTAACTTAGTACTACAAGTAATCGCCGAGTTTCGCACAAAGCTCGGCGATTTTGTTTTTATACTGCTTTATGTTTGGACCAAAAAAAAATTCATTTGGTCATCGAAGATAGGACATTAAAATTCCCGGAAATATTCAGATGAAGGATAAAAGTTGTTGTAAAAAAGATAAATATCTGCTATGCGCTTAATTTTGAGGGGGTAGCCCTCTATTTTAAAGGGTTAAACTGTTTTATATTTGTAATGCATTAATTATAAAACGCTTTACTACTTTATTTAACCTAGTGTTACAAAAAAACGCCGAGTTTCGCACAAAACTCGGCGTTTTGTATTCATATATATCTCATTATCTTTCAAATCGGAGTTTTTTAGGATCAAGACTAATTGTTGGGGATTAGGCATTCAAGTTACAATTCATATTATTTATGAGATTGCTTTTCACGCGTTGGGTTTACACCAAGGACTCAGTCCTTGGTTAATACACGTCGTTCCTCTGGAGCTAATAGAATAAATACACTTTTTCATACATTTGTTTTATTAGATTCTTATAAAATCAATTGAGAAAGGAACCAATCCCTCCCCAACTTTTGAGACTGATTCGTTTTTTACATCTAAAACAGAAAAAACTCAAAGTTCTTTCACCTCTTATTTAAACGTTAATTTCTTATAAAATACCCTAAAAAGGGGATGTTGAATTCATTTCAAAAGTCATAAGTTTGTACCCGAAAACATTCGTTATTTTAATTGAGTCTAAATAAGGTTAGGGTTATGAAAATTATAAAATATCTTCAAAGGAATATAACAGTATTTATTTCAGTACTGTTTATAGGTTTAACAAATCTATCCATCAGTCAAGTTGGAGCAGTTTATGGAAGAGTAACTTCGGTAAAAGTTAAGCCTGTTGCAAATACTAATGTATCGATAGTAAGCTTAAATAAAGAAACTGTTACAGATGCCAATGGTAATTTTATATTAACTGAATTACCTTATGGTAAATACATCATTGATTTCATGAGTGAGGAATATGTTCCTGAACAACTCGAAGTTTTGGTGGACAAAAAAAGTACAGAAGTAAATAAAACGCTTTCTTTTCCAGTAAAGGTATTGGACCAATTAGAAGTTTTCGGAAATAAGGAAACTCCACCGGAAAAACTGGACGCAATCACGAGGTTGCCATTACTTCCAACAGAACAAATTCAGAGTATCTCTATAATATCTGAGAAACTAATTGAACAACAAGGAAACTTAAGTATTTCAGAGGCGACACGAAACGTTGCTGGAGTATATACTTATGCAACTTTTGGTGGTGTTCGTGAAAGTATGTCCTCAAGAGGGTTTAGAGGTATTCCAGTATTGAAAAACGGTGTACGTATTCATACAGATTTTAGGGGAAGTGGGTTTTCCACAGATTTCTCAGGAGTAGAGTCTATTCAAGTATTAAAAGGAGCGAACTCCGTTACAATGGGAGCTGCAACAGATTTAGGAAGTCCTGGAGGAATAATTAATGTCGTTACGAAATCTCCAAAATTCCAAAACAGAGGAAACGTAACAATGCGTATTGGTTCATTTAATCAATTCAGACCTACTTTTGATGTTGAAAATGTACTTGGAAAAGAAGGAAGGGTTGCATTTAGAGTAAATGGAGCTTATGAAAACGTAAGAACTTTTCACAATATTAAAGGTTTAGGACAAGAGAAATTCTATATCAATCCATCTTTGGCATGGAGACCAGACAGCAAAACAGAAGTTATTTTCGAAATGGATTACCTTGATGATGTCAGGGCTTTCGATCCTGGAACGGTAAACTTGTCTGCTGGAAATACAGAAAACGATATTTATGAATTGCCATTGGATAGGTTCTTAGGATTTAAAGGCAACAACGCAATTCAAAAAACTACAACATATACGGCAAGATTTAGAAGAGACATTGCTCCAAAACTGTATTTAAGAGGTGCTGTTTATTTGTCAAACTATAGCTCAGATGCTGTTGTTTCATCTCTCAGTGCTATAAATAGGAATGATAGTTTAGGAATAAACATGTTTGAAAACACAATGTATAAAAGATCAATTGGTAAGAACAACTCAAGACATGATAAAAGCTTAGTTGTTCAAATGGACCTTGTGGGACATAAGATTGAGACTGGAATTTTTAAACATACTTTCCAAGCAGGTATTGATTACCGTACAACAAACCTAACAACAGAAACTTACAACTCTATCCTTGTAGATACAATTGATGTTACTGAAGATGTGAGAAATAACTTAGCAGGTGATGTTGGAGACTTTTCTTTAACAGATACACAAGAAACATCAACCAGTTCAGTAGGCGTTTCGGCGCAAGAAGTTTTGCAAATTGGTGAAAGGGTGAGGTTATTTGGTGGGGTACGTTTTGGAACTTCAAATAGCTACGCACCTTTTGCAACTTCAAATGTAACTGAAACATTTGTTAATCCGATTGCTGGGGCAATGGTCAATGTGTGGAAAGAGGTAAGTGTTTTTGGATCTTATACCAACAGCACGAATCCACGGACTGCAGATAGAATTGATGTGGATGGAAATCCGCTGGGGAATGAAACAATATCCCAATATGAAGCAGGAATTAAATCTTCTTGGTTTGGCGATAGGTTAAGGTTTAACGCTACTTATTATTTCATCACTAATAAAGGAATGAATATTCAAGCAGCAAAAGAAAACCCAAACACTGGAGTAATCGAATTACAAAACTATTATTTCAAAGGAGGGAATGACGAAAGACAAGGTGTAGAAATTGAATTAGTTGGACGTGTTTTAGAAAACCTTGAGTTGATTGTTGGTTACTCATACATCGATGCGCAATTTAAAGAGCACACAACATTTGTTCCAGGTTCTTCACCAAACAATACCCCTTCTCATACTTTGAATGCATACATTAACTATTCATTTGCCAATGAAGCTTTGAAAGGATTATCAGTAGGAGCAGGTTTCTACTATTTAGGAGAAAGACCGTATAACGATTGGACACAAGGAAATGTTGCTTTCCACGGAATTACTCCGAATCTTGAGCCGTGGAATAACAAAGCTTATTCTTTATTAAATGCTCAAGTTAACTATGACTTTAAACACATTTCAAATTCAACACTTAAAAACTTTAATGTTCGTTTACTCGCGAACAACATCATGAATACAGTGGGCTATGATGCTTATAGAACAAGTTTTATCAATAGAGTAAATCCAAGAAACTTCTCTGTAGTTATTGGATATAGATTTTAATCAGTGGTTATCATAAAAAGCAGGTCTCTAAAAAGTCATGCTTTGTTATAGAAATGTTAGGTGTCTCAAAAATGAGTGTAGTGCATGATGTTGAAAACAACGCCGCATTTTCCCAGTCTTGAGACACCTATTTTTTATGATGTTTTTTTACTTAAACAGTTCCTACCAATTCCAATGCGACTTTCCTAGCTTCACCATCAACCTTTACATAATCTTCATATTTTGGTTTCAGAATATTCTCTATCGCCATCATTGTTTTCTCATTGATGCTTGCAATATCTAAGAAACCAATTTTCTTATCTAAGAAAGCTTGAACGGTAATTTCATTTGCTGCGTTTAAAGCACATGCAGCTGTTCCCTCCATTTCCATAGCACGGTATGCAAGGTCTAAGTTTTTAAATACTTCTCTATCTGGTTGTTCAAAAGTCAAATTAGGATAATCCATAAAGTTAAACCTTGGATAATCTGTTTTTAAACGTTCTGGATACGTCAATGCATATTGAATAGGCAACTTCATATCTGGTAAACCCATTTGAGCTTTCATACTTCCATCCTCAAATTGTACTACAGAATGAATGATTGATTGCGGATGTACAATCACATCAATTTGTTCAGGTTTCAAAGCAAAAAGCCATTTCGCTTCGATCACTTCCAAACCTTTGTTCATTAATGTGGCAGAATCAATTGTGATTTTAGCACCCATTTCCCAGTTCGGATGTTTTAAAGCTTGTTCTGGGCTAACTTCTTTCAGTTGCTCAGTTGTCCAGCCTCTAAAAGGCCCTCCCGAGGCTGTAAGGTATATTTTTTCAATTTTGTTGTGGAATTCACCTGTTAAACACTGAAAAATGGCTGAGTGCTCAGAATCTACAGGGTAAATATTAACCCCATTTTCTCTGGCCATTTTGGTGATCATTTCCCCAGCAACAACCAAGGTTTCTTTATTGGCCAAAGCAATTGTTTTCTTTGCTTCTATGGCATGCATGGTCGGTTTTAGTCCTGCATATCCCATAAGGGCAGTCAGTACAATATCAACATCACCAAATTCAACCACTTGACATAAGGATTCTTTACCTCCGTATACGTGAATATCATGATCTTCAAGCGCATCCTTTACCTTCAATAGGTGATCTTTGTTTACAATTACAACAGTGTTGGGTTGAAATTTTAAGGCCTGTTCAATTAATAAATCAGCATTGTTATTCGCTGTGATTACCTCCAAATCGAACAAATCAGGATAAGCTTCAATAACTTCTAAAGCCTGTGTACCAATAGATCCTGTGCAACCTAAAATGGCAATTCCTTTTGTCTTTTTCTCCTCTTCTTGATAGCCTGTATTCACGATAAAATAGTTTAGATGACGAAAATAGTCAATTAC
>Ga0209075_1002604_pt1 | contig 15758 bp, 11 predicted proteins | sample Stecom2011_FD_187523 | JGI IMG/M metagenome (GOLD analysis project Ga0209075, IMG submission 187523) | Agricultural soil microbial communities from Utah to study Nitrogen management - Steer compost 2011 (SPAdes) (version 2) | ecosystem: Environmental > Terrestrial > Soil > Agricultural land...
GCAGAGGCCGCCATGCTGGGCCAGCCGGTGTCGATGCTGATCCCCGAAGTGGTCGGCTTCAAGATGACCGGCAAATTGCGTGAGGGCATCACCGCAACGGATCTGGTACTGACCGTGGTGGAAATGCTGCGCAAGAAAGGCGTGGTCGGCAAGTTCGTCGAGTTTTACGGCGACGGTCTGAAAGACATGCCGGTGGCCGATCGCGCCACCATCGCCAACATGGCGCCGGAATACGGCGCCACCTGCGGTTTCTTCCCGGTGGACGATCAAACCCTCACCTACATGCGCCTGACCGGCCGTGAGGAAGAGCAGCTGGCGCTGGTGGAAGCCTATGCCAAAGCCCAGGGCCTGTGGCGGGAGCCGGGCCACGAGCCGGTGTATACTGACACCCTTGAACTGGACATGAACGAGGTGGAGGCCAGCCTCGCTGGCCCCAAACGGCCCCAGGATCGGGTGGCCCTGAAGAACATGAAAGCCTCGTTTGAATTGCTGATGGAAACCGCCGAAGGTCCGGCGCCAGTCCAGGAGGACAAACTGGAATCCGAAGGCGGTCAGACCGCGGTTGGTGTAGACAACAGTTACCAGCACCCATCCAGCCAACCGTTAGAAATGAACGGTGAGAAAACTCGTTTGGACCCGGGTGCCGTGGTCATTGCGGCCATTACCTCCTGCACCAACACCTCCAACCCCAGCGTGATGATGGCGGCAGGCCTGATCGCCCAGAAAGCGGTCGCCAAAGGGTTGAAAACCAAACCCTGGGTGAAGACCTCGCTGGCACCGGGCTCCAAGGTGGTGACCGATTACCTGGCGGTTGCTGGTCTGCAGGATGACCTCAACGCGCTCGGCTTTAATCTGGTGGGCTACGGTTGCACCACCTGCATCGGCAACTCCGGCCCGCTGCCGGATGCTGTGGAGAAAGCAGTGACCGAGGGCGACCTCACCGTTGCCTCGGTGCTGTCTGGCAACCGCAACTTTGAAGGTCGGGTGCACCCGCTGGTGAAAACCAACTGGCTGGCGTCACCGCCGTTGGTGGTGGCTTATGCCCTGGCCGGTAATGTGCGGCTGGATCTCACCAAAGACCCGCTGGGCACGGACAAAGACGGCAAGCCGGTATATCTCAACGACCTCTGGCCCAGCCAGGCGGAAATCGCCGAAGCGGTCGAGAAAGTGAAAACCGACATGTTCCGCAAGGAATACGGTGAGGTGTTTGAAGGCGACGATATCTGGAAGTCCATCAAGGTGCCCGAGAGCAAGGTGTATGAGTGGAGCGACAAGTCCACCTACATCCAGCATCCACCGTTCTTTGAGGGGCTGCGTGAACAACCGGATGCCATCGACGATATCAAGGATGCCAACATCCTGGCCCTGCTGGGGGATTCGGTAACCACCGACCATATTTCCCCGGCTGGCTCGTTCAAGGCCGACACCCCTGCCGGTAAATACCTGCAGGAACGCGGGGTGGAGTCGAAAGACTTCAACTCCTACGGCTCACGCCGGGGTAATCACGAAGTGATGATGCGCGGCACGTTTGCCAACGTGCGCATCCGCAACGAAATGCTCGACGGCGTGGAGGGTGGTTTCACCAAGTTCGTGCCCACCGGTGAGCAGATGGCCATCTACGATGCCGCCATGAAATACCAGGAGCAGGGCACGCCGCTGGTGGTGATTGCCGGTAAGGAATATGGCACAGGCTCCAGCCGGGACTGGGCCGCCAAGGGCACACGCCTGCTGGGTGTGCGAGCCGTGGTGGCGGAATCCTACGAACGTATCCACCGCTCCAACCTGATCGGCATGGGTGTGATGCCGCTGCAGTTCCCGGAGGGTACCGATCGCAACAGCCTGAAACTGACGGGTGAGGAAACCATCAGCATCGAGGGGCTGTCTGGCGAGATCAAGCCGGGCCAGACCCTGACCATGACGGTGACCTACAAGGATGGCTCCACCAAAAGCTGCGAGCTGAAATCACGGATTGATACCGCTAACGAGGCAGTTTACTTCCAGCATGGCGGCATCCTGCACTATGTGGTTCGGGAGATGCTGAAAAACGCCTGAAAGCCGGCGGGGAAACTGGGTATTGCTCCCGGTTTCCCCGTTTTTTGAGCCTGACTGGCCGCCTGACTATGGGGTGTCAGAGTTCAGGTGACGCCACCGGGAGTTCCAGCCAGAACGTCGATCCCTCGCCCTCTGTAGATTCAAAGTCAACGGTGCCGCCCATCTGGGTCATGATCTCCCGGGTGATTGCCAAGCCCAGGCCCGTACCTTGCTTGCCTCGTGTGTTTGAACTGTCGAGTTGAGCGAACTTTTGGAAAATGCGTGGGCGGAAGCTTTCGGGAATGCCAGTGCCATGGTCGGTGACCAGAATTCGCAGGTGATTTCCGTGAAGCCGGGTTGTTACCTCAACCCTGGCCCCTTCCTCGGAAAACTTGGCAGCGTTTGAAAGCAGGTTGCTCAGGGCCTGGCCAAGGCGTTGCTTGTCGAAACACGCTTGCAGATCGTGCGCTGCCTGCTGAAAGTGAACCTGTATTTGCCGGTTTCCAAGGTATGGCTCCAGGGTTTCAATGGCCCCTTCTATCACAGGGCTAACCGGTTGTTGGGCCAGATGCATGGGCATGCGCCCTGACACCAGCTTTTCAATGTCCAGAAGATCATCAATCAGAGCCCGCAGTTGGTCAGCATTGCGGCGGGCAATGGTGAGCATCTGAATGGTTTTTCCGGACAATTCGCCGGTCGCACCACCAAGAATAAGCCCCAAGGAGCCGGCGATGGAGGTCAGCGGCGTTCGAAGTTCGTGGCTGACCGTCGAAATAAACTGGTTTTTGAGCTGTTCGGCTTTGTGACGTTCGTTGATATCGACGATGTAGCCGTGCCAGAGAATACTGCCGTCCCGCAGCCGCTCGGGGTTGGCCTGGCCTTCTACCCAGTGCCAGCTGTCGTCCTGCCAGCGGATTCGGTACTGATGGTGCCAGCTTGTCAGGGTTTCTGCCGAACGCTGGATAGACTCGGCGACGGCCGGCAGATCATCCGGGTGGATGCGCGCGAAAACCTGGCTGGCGTCGGCCGCTGCCTGTGCGGAGGTGACATGATAGATGTCCTGAATACCCGCGCTGGTGTAGGGAAAGGTGCTGTGACCGTTCGGCCAGAGTCGGTACTGGTAGAGCATGCCTGGTGCGTTGGCGACCAGCTTGTCGAGGATATCCGCATGCTGTTGCTGCTGGATGATTTCCGCAACCCACCGGGCCAAGAGGTTAACAAACATCTTTTCCGTCTCGGTGAACCCCGGTCTGCGTGGCACGCTGGCTGAAAAATTCAGGGTGCCAACGATTTCACCGTCCACCCAGATGGGTGCCGCCAGGTAGCTTTCCAGCCCGAAGGTTCGGTAGCAGGCGTGGCCGCTGTATCGGGAACGGGCCATATGGTTGATGGCCAGAACTTCTCCCTGTTGTAACAGCAGGGAGCAATAGGTTCGTTCGAGCGGCAGGGTCAGCCCGTTCTCCAGCGTGTCTTCCTCCCGTTCATGGTGCCAGCGGATGGTGTAGGCGCGCCCGTTTATGTGGCTGACAATGGCGGTTTCCGTTCTGAGAAAATGATTGGCCGTCTCCAGCGCCCGTTCCACGCGCTCAGACTCGCTGCCTTCGTTGTCCAGGGCGATCTCATTCAGGATGTTTAGGGCCCGGGTTCGCTCCCCGTAATAGCTGCCGAGTTCCTGATACTGGAACTCCCGTTCCACCATGTCGGCCAGGTCCCGGAGATTGTGCTTGTCCTCCGCTGAAAATGCCCGGGGTTTGCGATCAATCAGGCACAGCGTACCCAGACGATTTCCGGAGCGGTCTTCGAGCGGTGCGCCGGCGTAGAAACGGATAGACGGTTCGCCGGTGACCAGGGGGTTATCGGCGAAGCGGTGATCGTTCAGAGCGTTCTCAACAATGAAGGCGTCCGCGCCCAGGATGGCATGACCGCAGAATGAAATATCCCGGGCGGTTTCCCGCACGCCAAGGCCATAGCAGGATTTGAACCACTGCCGGTCTTTGTCCACCAGCGACACCAGCGCGATGGGTACGTTGAACAGTCGGGATGCCAGGCGAGTGATTCGATCAAAGCGTTCCTCCGGGGGCGTGTCCAGCAACTGGCTTTGCTCCAGAGCAGACAGGCGCTGATCTTCATTGGCCGGTTGTTCAGGAATCTTCATAGCGACTCTCGCTCTGAATCAGTGGGCGCTTGCGGAAGTTCTACCCAGAAGTGGGCGCCCTTTTGATAAAAATAGCCCACCTGGCCATCCATGAGTGTGGCGAGTTGCTTGCAGATGGCCAATCCCAGCCCGGTACCGGCCTTGGCTCGGGCGGAGCCGGCGTCGGCCTGGGCAAAACGCTGGAATAATTTTGGCAGAAACCGCTCTGGTACCCCGGCACCTTGATCGGCAACCACAAGGCGCACGCGCCCGTTGTCTGCCAGGTGAGCGCTGAGCGTCACTGTCGTGCCGGCGGGGGAGAATTTGCAGGCATTGCTGATGAAATTGTCCAGAATCTGCTTCAGGCGGTAGGGGTCAGCCATAACCGCTGTCGGTGGTGGCGTTTCCTGAATCAAACGGATGTTGTGGACCTCGGCCAGAGACCGGTTGCCCGATTCAGCGTCGTCCAGGATATCGGACAGGAGCATGGGGCCCGTCTCCACCGCCAGTTCTCCGGCCAACGCCTTATTGAAGTCCAGAAGATCCGAGATCAGCCGCTGCAGTTGTTCGCTGTTGCGCTGTGCCACGTTGACCATGCGGCTGGCTTTGTCAGGGAGTGGCCCGGCGGCATTGGATGCCAGTAATTTAAGAGACCCGTTAATTGACGTCAGCGGGGTACGCAGTTCATGGCTGACATTGGAGACGAACTGGTTCTTCATTTCATCCAGCGCTTCCCGCTCATCCAGAAGTTGATTGAACGCTCTGGCCAGGCTGCGGATTTCCGGGGCACCGGTTTCCGTCAGGCGGCCGGGGTTATCCATGTGTCGGGTCATAGCCCTGAGCCGCGCGGCCATTCGTTCCAGTGGGGAGGTGGTCGCCTTGGACAAGGCCAGCACCAGCGCCAGCATCACAATCACCAGCATCCCGCTGATGGCCACAAATTTCTGAAACGAGGCTCTCGCGGGGGCTGTAGCCTGTTCGTAGGGCACCGCCCGCAAAAACAGCCAGCCCACCCGTTCCAGGTGTTTGGTGGCGTAGATCCATCGCTGGCCATCGGTGTCTTCAACCACGCCACTGGTGATCCCGGAGAGCGCGGCATCAATCAGCGCCGATTCGCCGGGTGCTGGAAGCTCCGGCATCAGGTTCTCCGGGTCAATGGCATCCACCCGGGTGAAATGCTGGGTATCCAGTACTTTGAACAACGCGTTGGGTGTCACTGACACCGGCTCCGGGAGCAGCGCGGTGTTATTCAGGTTGATACTGCCTCCGGCGAATCCCAGAAAGCGGCCATCATCGGCCCTGATGGGGTAGAGAAAAGATACCAGCTGTGCGCCGGTGGTTCGGCCAACAATCGGCTGACTGATGTAAGGTTCTCCGCTGGCGAGCGCTTCCCGAAAGTGGGTCCGATCAGCGTAGGACGTGCCCAGCCGGTTCGGTACGTACTGGTTTTCAGCGATGGCCACGGCGTTTTCATCGAACACCAGGAGCCCGAGGTCAAATTGCTCTGCAAGAAGTGACTGGCGCTGAAGAATCCGGTTCAGATCGTCTGTCGGTACCAGCCGGGTGCCATCGGTAACCTGGGCAGCGAGGGTGGCAAGCCTGCTCAAGCGAAGCTGCAGGTGCTGGTTCACGCGGTCTGCGTAGGCCTGGGCTTCCAGTTGCTGGCGTTGCGTCAGCACCTGTTCGAAGTCGGCAACCAGCTCGCGATAGGCGGTAAAGGCCAGCAAACCAACGGTGAGCACGGTACTGCACACAGAAATGATCGCAAAGCGGCCGCCAAAGGACAGGTTTTTCAAAAGCTAACCCCAAGTGATTGTGGCCGAACCGGAACAAACATGGTTTGATGGCAAAGAGTCTAAAATACGTGATAAAGCCGCGTCAGGATATCAGGCAGAAAGTCTATGGTGGAATCAGGAGCAACCAGTACGGTCAGTGATCGGCTCGCCGCTTTGCGTGAGCGATTTCTGGTGCGGGCGCAGGCAGAATTGCAAAGTCTGGAAGAGCAGGCGTCTCGCCTGGATACCCACAAACCAGATCAAGAAAGCCTGGCTGATATTGCCCGCCGTCTGCATCAGTTGGCGGGGTCTGCGGGCACCTTCGGGCTGCCAGCGCTCGGTGACGCTGCCAGAATCCTGGAAAAACAAATGCTGCCGGACGCAGACGGCACGTTACACCGGCCTGCTGATTTGCTGTCACAGGTGTCTGCGTTGGCGGAACTGCTGGACACATCACCCGCTGCCACCGTTGCTACCGCACTTCCTGTGTCTTCAGAATCACCAGTGGGCAGTCAGGGGGTCCGTGTCCAGGTGGTACTCGTCCTTGATGATGGCACCGACGCCCAGGCCTTAACCTCTGCCCTGGAGGGGTATGGGTTTGAATGCCACGATCATAAATCGGTCGATGAACACTTGGCAGAACGCCTGGCTGCTGCTGTCACTCAGCCCTGCGCGATCCTGTGCTCTGATCATCAGCTGGCATCGGTGATTGCCCTGCTTCTTTCCAGCTCTGATGCTTCAGTCCAGCGCCTGCCAGTCATTTGCCTGAGTGAAGACACTTCGTTCAGTAACCGATATCGTGCCGCTGCCCAGGGGGCGGTGGCCTTTTTTGGGGAACCGGTTGATTTGCCGGAGCTGACAGAGCGCATCGAGTACCTGGCCATTGAGCGCAGCATGCATATCCATGGCCGTGTGCTACTGGTTGAAGACGATACGGAACTGGCAGAACACTACAGCCTGGTGCTCAGGGCTGCTGGTGTCGAGGTGTGTTGGGTCAGAGAGCCGACAGAGTTGATGGTACAGTTGTCCGAGTTCCGGCCCGATCTTGTGCTGATGGACGTTCAGTTGGGCGGCTACTCCGGCGTTCATCTCGCCCGCCTGGTGCGGTTTGACCCCCAGTGGCTCAGCCTGCCAATCATTTATCTCTCCTCGGAAGATGATCGGGATGTCCAGCTTGAGGCGCTGTCTCGGGGTGCCGATGAGTTCCTGACCAAACCGGTCTCGGATGGTTATCTGGTGAGGTCGGTACTGATCCGGTGTTTTCGGGCGCGCCAGTTGTCGCGCTTGATGAACAGGGACAGCCTGACAGGGTTGCTCAAGCATTCCCTGATCAAACAGGAAGCCGACAAAGAACTGTCCCGATGCCTTCGGGAAGGCCGTGATGCCTGCGTGGTGATGTTGGACATCGACCACTTCAAGCAAGTGAACGATACCTACGGCCACCGCTGTGGCGATACTGTGATCAAGGCCCTGGCCAACCTGCTGCGTAACCGGTTGCGAGAAACCGACAGGATTGGCCGCTACGGCGGAGAGGAGTTTCTTTTGGTGCTGCCCGGGTGTGGCACGGAAGACGCGCAACAGAGAATGGCAGACATCCGGAAGAGTTTTGCTCAGTTATCGTTTAACTGCGGCGGTGAGAGCTTTCAAGTCACCCTGTCGGCGGGGATTGCCCTGGTTAACTCTTTCAATAGCGGAGGTGATGCCATTGAAGCGGCGGACCAGGCCCTGTACGAGGCCAAGCGGGCAGGGCGAAACCGTGAGGTTGTTGGCAGTAAAGATGATACTGAGAGCCCGGTGATTTAATGAACGTATTGGTCCTTGAAGACGACGAACTGGTCGCTGAATTACTCGAAACCGTGATTGCCGGCAGTTACCCGGGGGCAACTGTGCGCCTCGCTGCAACTTTGGCTCAGGCCTCGGCAAACGTCGCTGCTGAGTCGTTTGACCTTATTGTTACCGACTGGAACCTGCCGGATGGCTCTGGCCTGGAGCTGGTGCGCCAGGTACGTCAGCAAGATGCGGACGTACCACTGGTGATGGTGTCTGGTCGGGCTGACCGTGAGTCCGTTCTGAAAGCGGCGCATTATGGCATCAGCGGCTACATCACCAAACCGTTCAGTGTTGGCGTGCTGCATGAGCGGCTGGCAGAGCTCCTGAAACCGGAAGCGCAGGCCGAAGCACCGAACCTGGCGGCAATGCTGAAGTCCCGACTGGAGCAGTCCGTTCAGTTACCGAGCGACCAGAGCCCGGATGAAATCCTGGAACTGATTGAACGGGCGGATCAGCTGTCACCATCCCAGTTGGCGGAGCGCTGGCGCGAAAAAACCGCGCTGGTTACCCGGTTGTTGGATGTCGCCAATGGCAGCTCGTTTCGCCGCACCGGTAAACCCGTTGAAACGGTCAAAGACGCGATCACTTTGCTGGGGGTTGCTATGTCTTTGAATCAGGCGTTGGCCTTGTCACTGGATGTCAGCCGAAAGTTTCAGTTGCCGGCGCTGTCCGTGTTGGCAGAGGGGTTTCAGGAAAAGGCTGTCCAGGTTGGCAAAGAAGCCCAGCGAATTGCTATTACCCTGAAGCAGCCGCCGGTGATGTATCAAAAGGCCGGGCTATTGAGCCGTGTTGGCGAGTTGGCGGTGCTGCACGTGCTCAACCAGTTTGTCGCCCAGGGCGGCGAGGTCTTCGATGAGCTTGCCCGTCAATGCCTTGAGGAGTGGGCGCAGCCCTACGGCAATCGGTTGAAGGTACAATGGCGCCTGCCGCTGGGCCTGCGGGACATGATCGGCGCGGTGCACTTTCTACCCCGTGACAGCACCAAGGAAGAGCGACTCATTATGCGGGCTGCTGCCTTGATGGCGGACGGCCAGCAGGGTTCCGAGGAATGCCAGCGGTTATTGCGCCGGCTCGGGCTGGATGACAGCTCACGGACTCTAGATCAGGGAGAGAAACCATGAATGGTAGTCAACCGGCGAGAATTCTGTACGTTGAGGATGATGCGGATATCCGTGAAGTGGCTGAACTGGCACTGGTTGACGTGGGCGGCTTTGAGGTCCGGTTGTGCGAGTCAGGCGAACGGGCACTCTCTGAAATCGATGAATTTGCCCCAGATCTGATCCTGCTTGATGTGATGATGCCGGTGATGGATGGCCCTGAAACCCTCCGGGCGCTTCAGCAACGGCCTGGCGGATTGCAGGCACCGGTGGTGTTCATGACCGCCCGGTTGCAACCCTCAGAGGTGGCTTCGTATCTCGCCATCGGTGCGATTGGTGTCATTCCCAAGCCCTTCGACCCGATGACCCTGGCTGATGAGATTCGTGCCTTGATGGGGGCTGGCCGATCCTGATGCGAAGGCGCCGGTTTTAGGGTAGGCTGGCGCCCCGAAATGAACTTGTCGCCGAGGTAATTATGTCCTCCCCGGAATCCCCAGATGAAATCAAAGCACGGCTGAACCTGGAAACCTCTCGCATTCACTGGCATGAACTGCAGACCTATTATGCCCGTGGCCAGGTGGTGCGTGTGGCTCCTGATCTGGACTTGCTGGACGTTGCCAGCGAACTCGCGGCAGACAATAAAGCCCGCTTTGAACAATGGCTGAGTGGCGGGCAGGTTGGCGATGTGGCTCCGGATCTCGCTCGCGCCTGGTATGACCGCAATGCCGAACTCTGGGCGGTGGTCATTGCTCCATGGGTGCTGGTGCAGGACCGTGCCGGTCAGAACCTGCATTGATCCTCTGTTTTGACTGGCCCACGGCCGGTTTTCCCATTTTCTTGACCAGCCCGTGAGGGGTTTATGCTGACTGGTGCATTGCTCATTCTGGCGCCTTTGTTTCTTGGATTTGCCTTCGCGCTGTCCAATCGCCGATTGATGACGGTGATTCATTACACGGTGGAAGCTCTGGTCTATTTCATCCTGGCGCTGCTGGGGCTGGGTCTTGGCCAGATGGATGGGTTGCTGGACCAGTTGGGAACCATGGCCGGCCAGGTGGCCGGGTTGGTGATCGTGCTACTGGTGGCCAACATGGTGGGCCTCTGGCTGTTCCACCGTTGGCAGCCGATGTCCACGGGAGCGGAAGCGGGGCAGGAGAGGCCGAGTTACCGCCGGTTGTTTCTCGCCGGTCTGAAACCGCTGCTGGCGGTTGTCGCGGGCGCTGTGGCCGGCTACTTCCTGTTTCCGCAACTGCCGCTGGTTGACGATGTCGCCACCTGGGCGCTGATGCTGTTGCTGTTCCTTATTGGCCTGCAGTTGCGCAACGCCGGGCTGTCGCTGCGCAAATTGCTGATGAACCGCCAGGGTTTGGGAATTGCCCTGGCGCTCGCGTTGAGTTCTCTGCTGGCCGGCCTTGTTCTGATTCCCTGGCTGGATGTGCCCTGGCACCAGTCCCTGGCCCTGGCATCGGGCTTTGGCTGGTATTCGCTTTCGGGCATTGTGATTGGCGATGCTCTGGGGCCCGCCTGGGGCGGGGTGGCCTTTCTGAACGATGTGTTGCGGGAGATCATAGCGCTGGCGCTGATCCCTCTGGTGATCGGCTCGCGACCGGCCATGGCCATTGGCTATGGTGGCGCCACTGCCATGGACTTTACTTTACCGGTAATCCGCAGCAGTGGTGGCCTTGCCTGTGTGCCGGTGGCGATTGCCTCGGGCTTTCTGCTGTCGTTTCTGTCGCCGGTGTTCATGGGCGTCTTCCTGGCTTTGGGGTAAACGGCAGGAATCACCCTAAATTCAGAATTTGAAATTGACCCGGTGCAATGCTTTGGTCAGATTTACCGCTATAGTGGCTACGTATTAGTATTCGAATAATCGATGCCGCCCCGGAGCCTGAATGAATCGCCGCCAATTTCTGCAACTGACCGTTGCCGCCCTTCCGGCTCTGGGGCTGGCCGGTTGCTCAGCATCTGCACCGTTGCGTACTGGCATTCATCCCTGGATTGGTTACGAACCGCTCTATCTGGCGGCGGACTTTGGCTGGTTGCCTGATTCGGTCCAGCTGGTCAAAGGCTCGGCGGCCAGCGAGTCCATGGCGGGCCTGCTGGCCGGCGAGCTGGATGCCGCCGCACTGACCCTGGATGAAGCGTTAAGGGTATACGCCGAAGGCGTCCCCTTACGTGTGGTCGCGGTTACCAACGTCTCCGTCGGCGCCGATGTCCTGATGGTCAAGCCCTCCATCACCAGCCTGACCGGGCTGCGGGGCCGGCAGATTGCGGTCGAACTGGGTGGCGTCTCCGGGATTATGCTGTTCTCAATACTGGAGCGAGCCGGCTTGAGGACAGATCAGGTCTCGCTGGTTGACCTGCCAGTGCATCGTCACCTGGAAGCCTGGCAGAATGGTGATATCGAAGCGTCGGTTTGCTACGAGCCGACCGCTTCGGTGCTGGAACAGGCCGGAGGTACCCGGTTATTCGACAGCAGCCAGGTGCCTGATACCATCTTTGACACCCTGGTGGTCACTGAGACAGCTGCACGCCGAAAAGCCGGAGCGGTGCGTGATCTGGTGCACGGATACTTCCGGGGCCAACACCATTTAGTGCGCAGCATGCATGACGCGATATACCGGGTAGCGAACCGCCAGGGGGTAACGCCGGACTCAGTGCGCCGGTCCCTGGCCACGGTGATGTTGCCGGAATTGGCGGCCAACCAGCGTTACCTGGCGCATCATGGTCGCATTGAGGCGGTAGCGAAACGATTGGCCGACATACTGGTTCGTGAAGGGTTGATGGCCAGGCACCCGGTATATGAGCGGCTCTGTGATCCGTCATTCCTGCCCCGGAGTGTGTCGTGAGCGGGTGGTGTTCGCGCAGTTTTTTGCTGATGCTGGGCCTGCTTGCGGGGCTGTGGGCGCCGATGGCGGCGTCAAAAGGCTCGGTCACTCTGGGGGTGCTTTCGTACCGGTCTGAACCGGTTATCCAGGAACGTTATAGCCTGTTGGCCGACTATCTGAGCCAGGAAACCGGACTAGAGGTCCACCTGCGGGTGTTCAACCAGGACGACCTGAACCTGGCCCTGGCCTCCAACCGCGTTGATTTCTTTCTGACCAATCCCAGTCACTTTCTGGTGATCCGCAGTGAGCGGAGCCTGACTGGCGTGCTTGCCACGTTACAGCGTGGCTGGGCTGGTCAGTCCACCGGTAGTATCGGTGGCGTCATCCTTACCCGTTCCGAACGCCATGATATCAACCAGTTGGCAGACCTCAGAGGTAAGAGTATTGCAACCCCGGGTATACATTACCTGGGAGGCTTTCAGGCCCAGGCGCTGGAATTGAGAGACGCCGGTGTGGATATCCTGCGTAACAACCGGACGGTGCACCTGGGCAACCATGACCGGGTGATTCGGGCGGTGCTGACCGGCGACACCGATGTTGGATTTATCCGAACCGGCATCTACGAGGAGTTGATCCGGGAAAATCCGGCACTGTCGGATGACCTGAAGATAATTCATGTCCAGCCGCTGGCCGGATTTCCGTTTGCGGTGTCTACCCGGCTCTACCCTGAGTGGCCGCTGGTGTCCTTGCCCCATGTGGATAGCCAGATTGTCCGCCGTGTGGCGTCGGCCCTGTTTGCCCTGGAACCCGAACACCCGGCCGCCCGGGCGGCTGGTCTGGCGGGGTTCTCTCCCCCTGCAGACTACCAGTCAGTTGAGGACTTGGCCCGTACTCTGAGGTTGGCGCCCTATGATCAGGTGCCAAGGGTCACCTGGGTGGATGTGTTGAATCAGTATCGGGTATGGGTGCTGACGGTGTTGGTGCTCTTTGTCTTGCTGGTCATGACCAGTCTCTGGCTCAGTCGCAAGAAACGCCAGTTGGCCATCGAAGAGCGGCGCCAGCGTGAGCTGATCAGTAGCTGGCCCCAGCCGATGCTGATGATACGGAACGGAGAACTGATCAATTGCAACCGGGCCGCTGTGGATCTGGTGGGTTACACCTCCGAGGCATCGCTTTTAGGTAAAGGCTTGCCCGCCTTCTCGCCCCATGCGCAGCCGGATGGCACACCCTCCCTGCAAAAAGCGGATGCACTGATTCGGCGGGTAACGACCGGAGAGGTGGCCCAGTCAGAGTGGGTGTTCGTGGGTTCGGACGGTTCTGATGTCTGGGTGGACATGACCCTGGCCCCAGTCTACGAGCATGACCAGGAGACCCCGTCGATACTCTGTTCCTGGTATGACATCACCCGCCGAAAGTATGCCGAAGAGCGACAGCGACTGGCCTTGCGGGTGTTCGAAAATGCCCGGGAAGCGATCTTTATTACCGATGCCCATGGCGTTGTCATGGATATTAACGAAGCCTACTCATCGATCACCGGGCGGGACCATAAGGTGGCGGTGGGCAGCCTGCCGCCGATGCCCATGGACGAAGGCAGTGCCATCCTGATCGCGGCGCGTAAGCACGGCGTCTGGACTGGCGAGTTTGCCAGCCGGCACCGGGATGGCCACGCCATAGTGCTCAGTCTCACCCTGAGCAGCGTGTTCGATGACCAAGGGGAGCTCAGTCATTTTGTCGGGGTGTTCAGCGATATTACCCAGCTCAAGGAAACCGAGAAACAGCTGCGCACCATGGCGCACTTTGACTCTTTGACCGGCTTGCCCAACCGGGTGTTGTTCTCGGACCGTCTGCATCAATCCATGGCCCAGGCCCGCCGCCAGAACTACCAGTTGGCGGTGATTTACATCGACCTGGATCATTTCAAACCCATCAATGATGCCTTCGGGCACGACGCAGGGGATGGCCTGCTGGTAGAAATTGCCCGGCGCATGCGGGCTACCCTGCGGGAAGAAGACACCCTGGCCAGGCTGGGGGGCGACGAGTTTGCCGCCATTGTGGTCAATGTCGCTGACCAGCAAACCCTGGAGGCGTTGTTGGCGCGCTTATTAACCAAGATCGGCGACCCGGTATGGGTAGCAGACCACAGCGTTGAGGTGTCTGCCAGCCTGGGTTATACCCTGTACCCGCAGAACAGCGAGCTGGATGGCGACCAGCTATTGCGCCAGGCAGACCAGGCCATGTACCGCGCCAAGCGGGAGGGCAAAAACCGCTATTGCAGGTTCTCCGATTCCGGCAACTGATGTTGGAATCCATTGAGTATTTCCGTCGCTGGCCGCCACTTCAGAGACTTGCTCCACTGGTCATTGAGTCGCCGGACTGAACTCAGGATATCCAGTGCCTGGTCCCCGAGGGCGGTGCTGAAGTCCTGCCGTACCATCATTTGCAAGGTGGCGTTTTTCAGTTGGTGGTAGGTGCCCTCGGCATCAGCCAGCAGCTCCGCTGTCGGGCCTTCCGATGCCACCAGTTCCCGGATCGTGTTCAAATAATGCTCTAACGCCTCGGCCTGCCCGGCAAACTCGCTCCGGTGGCTCAACGCCCGCAGTTGCAATAACCGGGTGGCCAGGTCGGTGGCCTCGGCCAGGTAGCGGCAGGTGCGAATACTGATGGTCAGGGCATCCACCACAGACGGGTGCATTTTTTCGGCCCTGAGCCGGCCTATGTAATCTGTGATCGCCCGGTTCAGATTGCGAATGGCGTCCGCTTTGGGCCGTATATCGGCCTCCGTCAGGCTCTCCCGGTCAAGGCATACCCTTAGCAGGCCACGGCTATGGCCGATCAGTCGTTTCATTTCCTGGTCCACTGCCCCGATGGCCAGCTCCGGTGTGGTGATCAGGGTATCATCCAGATAACGGGGCTCGGCGTTATCTTCTTCCTTGCTCCGGAACAGCCGGCCCAGAAAGCGGGCAAACGGTTTGGTAAACGGCAGCATAATGGCCGCGCCCAGCACATTGAACAGGGTATGAAACAGGGCCAGCGATACGGCCGGGTTGGCTTCCAGGTTCAGCCAGTCGGTCAGCATCGCCACCGCCCACAGCATCACTGGCAAGATCAACAGAGCGATGGCCCCGGTAAACACGTTGAACAGGATATGGCCAATGGCCAGCCGGCGGGCGTTGGCAGTCGCTTTGAGGGCCGACAGGGCAGCGGTTGAGGTGGAACCCAGGTTGGCGCCAATAACCGCTGCTGCGGCATTGTCCAGTCCGATCAAGCCGCCCGCGGCAGCGGTCAGCACAATGGCCAGGGCGGCGCTGGAGGATTGGGTCAGCACCGTGGCCAGAAACCCGATGGCCAGAAAGGTAAACAAGCCATAGTCCGGGCTGATAATGCCGCCGTCGGTGAAGCCCCCGGCCAGGGATTCCAGTGCCGTCTTGAGAATCGACAGGCCCAGGAAAAACAGGGCAAAGCCCGCCAGCGCTTCCCCCAGGAACTGATTCCGCTGGTTGCGGCTGATCATCTTGACGCCGACACCGGCCGCCAGCAGCGGCAGCGCCAGGGCTTCGATCTTGAACCCGAAGCCCACCAGGCTGACCAGCCACGCGGTCATGGTGGTGCCGATGTTGGAGCCGAATATAACCCCCAGCGACTGCGCCAGGGTCAGCAGGCCGGCGTTCACAAAACCGATGGTGGCCACGGTGACCGCTCCGGAATGCTGAACGATGCCGGTGATGGCAAAGCCGGCCATCAGGCCCCGCAGGGGGGTCCTGGTCCAGGTGCCTAACAGATGGCGCAAATGGTGGCCTGCGGCGTTCTTCAGGCCGTTGGTCATCATTTCCATGGCCAGCATGAACAACGCCAGGCCACCGAGAATCTGGAACACGGATGAGATCATGGTTCGGTTATCGTTTCAGCGAATAGGCTGGAGTGTAGCAGAGCTAAGGAAAGAACGTCCTCAGGCTGTTCTGGTAGGTCTGGCTGAGCACCTGATCCAGGGGCAGCTCTTTGACCTCGGCAATCTTTTCCGCGATGAACGGCAGGTAGAAGGGCGCGTTCTCCCGGCCACGGTAGGGTA
>Ga0209075_1002605_pt1 | contig 15748 bp, 7 predicted proteins | sample Stecom2011_FD_187523 | JGI IMG/M metagenome (GOLD analysis project Ga0209075, IMG submission 187523) | Agricultural soil microbial communities from Utah to study Nitrogen management - Steer compost 2011 (SPAdes) (version 2) | ecosystem: Environmental > Terrestrial > Soil > Agricultural land...
TTTAGCGGGGACTTCCAGCCGTTTAAAGTAAGATTTAAATACGCTCCAATTTTGTGCATCCATAATTGTAAAAGTACAAAAATAATACCCCTTAATTATGGATGCCAGCCTAACAGGGCCCAAAAAAATCGGCTTCGGCTTAAAAGCGAGCGGCCTTGGCTGTGTCGTAAAGGCGTTTGCATTCAACCCAATGATGGGGTCAATATCCCCGGATTATCCATGTAGAATAAGATCAGCAGCGAGGCAAGGCCATGGTTGCGGATTTTAGCGCATAAAGCGCTCTCGCTTTTGCAGATTCAGGATGCCCCAGAGCAGGGAAAGCACCGAAATCAACAGCATAAAAGTGCGATTGCGTGTAATGCTCTGTTCCCACACCAGTTTGTTCCCTGCATCCGGAGCATCAAAAGGGTTGAAAAAAGCACTCCAAACAGCAACGGAGGGGTTCTGGCTAAAGGCCGAATGAACAAACCAGGCCAGAATGGCTAAAATTATGACCAAAACGGCTGCACCGTGGCCGTTGCGTATGATGGTCGAGAAGAAGAACCCAAGGGTTCCGAAAAAGGTCACCGGGACCATCAGTTGCAGGGAGAGGTAAAAGAAGTTGTGGCGCAACAAAAGAAAATAGTCCAGGAAGGCCAAGCCCAGAACCACCGCCCAAACCATGAGCAAGATGATGAACATACGCAGCATCCAGACTTTGAAGCGGTAGTTGGGAATGCTGAATAAGACTTCGAGAATGCGGACGTCTTCATCGTTTTGGATCCCATAGATACTGGGAAAAAAGATGAGCAGCAGAGCAGGGAAGAGGAGCTGATTGTATAAGCCAGCCACAGTGGGCAAGGTTGGGGAGAAGAGACTGATGCTTGTTATGAGCAAAAAAAAGAGCATCCCTCCTCCCAAAAAATAGATGAACTTACTGCCAAAAATGACGCGTATGTTGTAACGAATCAGATCGGGCAGAATTGCTGCCAGAGACCCTAAGGCAGGTAGTTTGTTGACCTTGCTCATGCGCCTGTTTTTTTAAGTAACCAAAGATACGAATCTTCTAAAACGGCCTTTACCGCTATGGCGCGGTCGTCGGGTTGCTCCGCCGAGAGACAGCGCAACCTGACTTTGTCGCCGTCCTTCATGTGATATATAACTACAAATTTGCGCGTCAAGGCCTCCAGTTCTTCAGGGGCTACTTCCATTTGCCAAACTTTGCCATCGGCCAGCGACATCATGTTTTGTGGTTCTCCCCAATAACGCAGCGAACCATTGGACATAACGGCGACCTGGTTACAGGAGCTGGCAATGTCTTCGATAATGTGGGTAGAGAAAACGACAACGCGCTCGCGGCTCAATTCCACCAAAAGATTCCGGAAGCGGATCCGTTCCCTCGGATCGAGGCCAGCCGTAGGTTCATCCACCACTAAAATGCGCGGCAGGTGCAGCAATATCATGGCAATGCCAATGCGCTGTTTCATACCGCCTGAGTAGGCCCCAATTTTATCGGCGCGCCGTTCCCACATGTGCACCGATTTCAGTACATAAGTCGCCCGCTCTTCGCGCACCTCCTTGTCAACAAGGCCTTTAAGAATGGCCTGGTAATTCAGGAATTCCCAAGCGGTCATGTTTTCATAAGTCCCAAACTCCTGAGGCAGGTAGCCGATCAGGCCCTGAAGTTCTTCCCGGTGATGGGCGGTGTCGTGACCGTTGATGAAAATTTTGCCGTAACTCTGATCCAGAATACCACAAAGGCTGCGCATGATGGTTGTTTTTCCTGCGCCGTTGGGTCCAAGTAAACCAATCATTCCGTTGCTGAGCTCCAGCGATACCCCCTTCACCGCTTTAAAGGGCGCTTTGCGTGGTTTGGCCCACGGAAGCAGCAGCAGCAGCTTAAGTAAACCCCGTCGCAGTTTCTGCATCCTGCCGCTTATGTTTTCGGTCGACAGGAGCCCGGCACGGGTTTTTGCAGCGCTGCGAAGGATGGCTGCCAGCAGCAGCCAAAGCACAAAGAGACTTATGGCGCCACCGCTGTCTTTCCAGGTTTGAAGCATAAAAACCAGCAGCATGACCGGATAACCCAAACGCCAAAAGCGCCCTGCCCAGCTTAAGAAACGCCGATTGTTCAGCAGGTGCCGGTCCGACAAGTGAAAGCGGAACCTGCGCTGATGCAGGTAGCGGAAAAAGTTGCTCAGCACAGAATAAGTAAGTACCCAGAAAAACAGTTGCCAAAAACCCCGCTCTACATAGCCAAAGGAGAACCAGCACAGAAAAAGGAGGGCTGGAATTTGCCAGATGAGGGCTGCGCGGAAAGCCTTCGTATCGAGGGCTTGCTCCTGAATGCTTTTTCGGAGACGGAGCCGCTGCTTCCATTCTCGTTTAAAGCGATTGTCGCGCCCATATACTTTTACCAGATGGCGAATGGTGATGTGAATCTGTTCCTCTGCAGGGATGAGTTGGCTGTTTGCACGTCTCAGGCTGTTTTGTACAAACCACAGCAACCAGGGCAGGCCGGCAATCAGCAGAACGGTTGCGGCCATTTGCCAGATAACAGCCAGAGAACTGCCCCACCAAATTCCTGCAAATCCCAGAATCCAAAGGCTGATGAGCCCCGCTTTAAGCGAAGCAGACAGGGAGCGAATCCAAGTGAGGGCTTGTTCCAAACCCAGTCCAAAAGCCGGAATAAACACCAGCGTCAGCACCGAGCTGAAGCAGAGGCCACCAATCACTGTAATGGCAAAGGGCGCACCCAGGGCGCCAACGTACTCCCCTTCGCCCAAACTGAGCGGCAACATGGCCACGATGGTGGTGCCTGCAGTGATCAAAATCGGCCTTAATCGGGCCATGCCTGCCTCCATGTAAGCCCTAACGACCGACACTCCTGCCCGTCTCAGCTGCATGGAATAGTCGATCAACAATATTCCGTTGTTAACAACCAGTCCTAAGAGGATTAGGAAACCAATAAAGGAATTGAAACTCAGGAGAGAATGGCCTGTAAAAGTTAAGGCCAGCATGGATCCGATGGCGGCCAGAGGAACGGTAAAGAGCATAACTACTGGCGCTGTAAAGGATTCGAACACGGAGGCCAGAATCATGAAAATCAGCAATAAGGCCATTCCGGCCAAAAAGTAGTACTCTTTGGTTTTTTCCTCCCTGTGAAGGGCGACATTTACCCCTTCCCTGCTTCCCAGGCTCAACAAGAGCTCTTCCAGCTCTTTCAGCGCCAGCGCCTCCATTTCCCGGGATTGCGTAACTTCTCTTTTAAAATTGAAGCGCAGTGCCAATTGTTTTTCCTGATTTACCCGGTTGTATTGTGCCTCGATATTGCGTAAGGTAATTTCTGAGAAGGACTCCAGATCAGCTGTCTCCCCCGAGGCCGTCTTGATTTTCAGCTTTTTCAACTTCTCCAGATCTGGCGATTGTGTCGCTTGCAAAGAGTCATCCCGGGCATTTTGGAGCGACAAGATGATTTCGTACTCCTGATCGTCTGATTTAAAGGTGCCACCAGAATTGGTCTGAGGCGCTAAAGTGCTCAACTGCATCGCCAGTTGCCCGGGTTGAACCCCATTTCGGCCCATCCAGAAGGGGTCGATTTCGAGAAAGGCTTCCGGACGTTGTCGCGACCCGTCCATCCAAACCCATTCCAGGGAGCTGAGGTTCTCGTTCATGAGTTTCATCAAATCATTGGCAGTAAGCAGTAGGTCCTGGTAATCTTCGCCGCTGATCACCACTTTGCGCTCCTCATCTCCCAATCCCAGCATATTCAACGCTCCTCCGCCGCCTCCCATGCCGCCCCCACCACTACCTCCGGCAGCTCCGTTAGAATAGCTTATTGATCCCATGGGCCATGGGCCGGCTAATTTGGACTGAACCTTCGATCTGATTTCCCACAGCTGCAAATGCTGAGCTGCCATTAATTCGTTATCCACATCTATGGTCAGCAAAGCACGATCGTCGTAGATTTGACTGGTTACCTCAAAGGGCAGGGCCAAGTCCCATAAGCGTTCCTCCATGGAGCGGACCATCTGGTCGGTTTTTTCGAGGGTGGCGCCTTCCGACATATCTACAGATACTTCCAGCTTAGTACTTTCAACCGGCTTGTTGCCGGCAATGCTCAGGGTAAAAGAAAGCGCTGTCACCACCAAAAAGAGGGCCAGTCCACCCAAAACCAGCCGGGCTGGATTGCGCAAACCGGCTTTAAGCAGGTGCACATAAATCTGCACAAAATGATTGTGTAAGGGCAAACGAGAAAGTCGCCACCTTTCCCCCTTCTGTCTGCTGAGGATGGCGTGCACGATGGTGGGAATAAGAACCAGCGACACAAGCAAGGAAACCAACAGGGTAGCGACGATGGAAACACTAATGTGACGCGCTATTTCGCCAAGTATTTGATTGGAAGCAAAAACAAAGGGGACAAATACCACCAGGGTTGTAAAGGTTGCGGCAGTTACCGAGCGCCAAATCTGGCTGGTGCCCTTCACCACCACCGTTTCAGGATCTTCGCCGCTTGCAGCATGGCGGTAAATGTTTTCCATCACCACTACGCCGTTGTCGACCAGCATGCCAATGGCCAGGGCCAGACCTATGAGGGTAAGCATATTGATGGAAATGTCGGCAGCGTAGAAAAAGTTGAAGGCCCCAAATACCGAGACCGGCATAGCCAGCATAATTACCGCCACCAAAGGAAGATTGGAGAGAAAAATCCATAGAATAAACACTGCCAGGAATCCCCCAACTAAAGCCAGCTCGATGATTTGGTCGATGTTGCTTTCAATTTCTTCGGCGCTGTTGTGTTGAATGTCGAGCTGTAGGCCTTTCGCTTCAAAATCGCGGTTAATGCTGGCCAGCTCATCTTTTACCTTGGTGGACAGCTCGATCAAATTTACCTGAGATTCACGCACCAGCGACAGCGTAACCACATCCAGTCCGTTCACCCGGCTGTAAGAGTCGGGCTCCTGGAGGCCATAGCTGATTGTTCCGAGGTGAGACAGCAGCAGCGGTCCCTCTGCTTGCATCACAATTTGACCGATGTCGGTCGGAGAGAGGTACTCGGCTCCGGCATTTACAAAGAAGCGTTTGTCCTTCGCGTTCAATTCCCCAACAAATATTTTTTCCTGCTGGCTTTGCTGAATCTTTTGGCGGACCTCATTCATGGTAAGTCCGTGACTTTCGAGTACTTCTGGCTGAAGTTCCACCGAGATGGTTTTTTGTCGCCCCCCAAAAACCTGTACCGATGCAATGCCATCCACCGCCAACAAGCGGTCGTTGACCTCCTGCTCCAGCAGGGTTCTGATTCGGTCGGCTCCCCCTTCTCCGCGAACCCTGAGTTGCATAAATTCTGTGTTGATCTGTTCCAGATCAACACGAACCACCTCTGCCATGAAGCCTTCAGGCAGTCGGTTTCGGACCGCATTTACCTCTTCGCTCAGCTTCAGATAACTGTAGCGCATATCGGCCTGTTGCGCAAAATACACCGACACCATGCCCCCGTTGGTGGTCACCCGCGATTCAATTTTTTCTACCTTATCGAGGCGGGCAGCTGCCCCTTCGAGGGGAACAATGGCTTCTTGCTCCACAAACTTAAGATCGCGCTCTACGGGAGCCATCAGCTGAATAAAAAGTACGGGCATTTCCATAGCAGGAAGCAGCTCCACCGGCAGGGCGCGGTAGCTGATGACACCCAGCAAGCTGAGTCCCACAAAGAGCATACTTACCAGTACTTTTCTGCGAATCAACTGCCTCATCATGCTTGTTCTCCTTTAGGTGCAGTTCGATCAAACAGTTCGTATAAGGCGGGAACAACCACCAGGGTCAGGAGCGTGGAGCTGAACAAACCGGCAATTACCGCAATGGCCAGGGGCGACCTTAAGGAGGCACTTTGGCCAATCGACAAAGCCATCGGAAAGAGGGCCAGCATGGTGGTGAGGGTAGTCATCAGAATGGGACGAAGTCGATCCTCCGCTGCCTTCATAATGGCTGCTCTCAGCAGAAGACCCTCTCTTTTGTACTGATTGATGGCATCCACCAAAATGATGGCATCGTTTACGGCTATTCCCCCCAGCATAACCACCCCAATCAAGGCCATTACGTTGAAGGAAATACCCAATATCCAAAATGCCAGGATGGTTCCCACTCCTGCTAAAGGAATAGACAGAAGAATGGTAAAGGGATGAATCAGGGACTCAAACTGGGCTGCCATTACCATGTAAACCAGTACGATGGAAAGCGTTAGTGCAAACAAGAGTTGCGCAAAGGATTCTTTGCGACGTTGTTCATCGCCACTTATCCGGCTGCGGTAGCCCGTCGGCAGGCCCAGCGTGGCTACCATGACTTCTGCTTCCTGCACCACCTGGTTAAAGGGCTTTTTGCTGTTGAGGTCGGCATATACTTTCCCGACCCGACTTTGATTGTCTCTTAATATTTGTCCCGGCTCCCTGCCAACCACCACCTCGGCCAGCTCGCTGAGCAGGTATTGTTGCCCCCCCTGCAGAATTTTCAAACCTTGCAATTCGCGTAAGGACATGTCTTTTCCGGAGACCTGTATGTCTGTACGGTCGCCAAATTGTTCGATGGAACCGGCCTCCTGCTCTTGCAATGCGGACCGCACCTGATCAATAATGCGCTCGATGTCCAGCCCCAGTATCCCTGCTTTTAAACGATCAATACGAATATCTATCTCAGGGGCTTCCTCCTCAAAAGAACTCGTAACATTAAGCAGGTCGGGCGACTGTGCCAAGACGGCAACCAGTTGGGTGGTCAGACTTTCCAGTACTTTGGTATCGGGCCCCTGCAGTTCCAGCACAAAGGGTGCCTCGTCGTCACCTGCCAAGACCTGCAGGGCTGGTTGACTCTGCGAATAGCGCAGCTCCAGGCCGGGAATGTCCGAAAAGAGCTCGTTCAGATGCAAAATCAGTTCTGCCGGAGAAAAGTCCGCCTCATCGCTGAAAGTCATTTTCAGAAAACCCTCATTCTCACTGCGGTTGAAACTCTGGTTAGCCCCCGCAACAGAAGGGCCTGCATGGGAATAGATCCATTTTAAGTCGCCTTGTGGTACCAGCTGCTGTATGGAGCGTTCCATAGAGGAAAGTGTTTCATTGGTCCGCTGCAGTCTGGTTCCGGCAGGCAGGGAGATTTCGAGCTTGAGCTCATCTGAGGCAGCGGAAGGTAAAAAAGAGGATCCGATCAGGGGCAGCAAGGCAAAAGTGCCCACCATCAGCAGCAACGTGAGTCCCAACACCCAGGCTTTATGGTCCAAAGCTTTTTGCAGCAGCTTTTGGTAGCGTTCAGAGCGCAGTGTGTGGCCTATTTTTATGCGGCTCCTTTTTCCAATAAGCTTGGTGCTCAGGAGCGGAACCACCATCAGGGCCACTGCCAGAGAGCAAAACAGGCTGAAAGCCACAGTCCAGGCCTGGTCCTTAAAAAATTCGCCAGAAATGCCCTGCAAATACACTATGGGCAGAAAAACCACTACCGTTGTCAGGGTGGAGGCCATTATGGCCGAACCCACGCCGGCCGCACCCTCCACTGCAGCTTCTTTAATTCCTTTGCCCAGCTGAAGATGGCGGTAAATATTCTCGAGAACGATTATGGCATTGTCTACCAGCATGCCCGCACCCAGGGCCAGTCCACCCAGAGTCATTAAGTTAAGGGTGAGGTTGTTGAAATACATTAAGCCAAAAGTGGCCACCACCGAAAGCGGAATGGCCATACTTACCACCAGGGTGGCTCCCCAGTTGCGCAAAAAGAGGAACAGAACCACCACCGCAAAAAAGATCCCAAGCAGGGCGCTGTCGCTGACTTCGGAAATTGAAGCAGCAATAAATTCGCCCTGATTTTCGACAATATCGATGTGGATGCCCGGATGATTGCGGGTAAAATCATCCAGGGATGCAAAAACTGCACTTACCATTTCCACTGTGTTGTAGCGGTTCTCTTTATAGATGTAAAGACCGAGACATTCTTCGCCATTCATGCGTACAATGCTTGAAGGACGGCCTTCAAGCAGTTCAACTTGCGCCACATCTTTCAGAAAAACCGGCGTTCCTGCCTGGCCGGAACTGGTATTGGCTCCGGCCATTTTTACAATGAGTTCATTTAGGTCGGCAGGCTGATTAATGGCGCTGCTGCCTCTAACTACAAAGCGCAGTCCATTCTCTTCAATGTATCCGCCACTCACATTTTGATTGAACCCATTAATGGCGCTGGCAATTTGTGAAAGGGTCAGGTCGTAAGCGCGCAGGCGTTCGGCATCGGTTTGCACTTGTATCACCAGCTCGCGCTCACCTGCCATGGCCACATCGGCCACTCCTTCGAGACGAACCAGTTGGGGCCGCAGCGCATTTTGAACCAATACCCGCAACTGATGCAGGTTTTTCCCCAGCGAATCGGACAAAGCCAGCTGAATAACCGGATCGGCATTCGGATTGTAGCGCGAAATATTCAGGTCGTTTACATCGTTGCGAGAAGCATAGGGCGCCAGCACCTTTTGTAACTCCAGAAAGGCCTGGTCCATCTCGTTTTTCCAGGCATAGGAAATGGTAATCCTTGCCCTGCCCGCCATAATTTCAGAACCTACATTGATCACTCCTTTTTGTCGCACCACCAAAGCCTCAATGGGCATCACCAGTTGCTTTTCAATTTCGGCGGGGGGGCGCTCTCCGGCATCTATTTCCACAAACAGGCGCGGGTTGTCGATATCCGGCATAAGGTTGGTTCCCAGGCGTGAAAAGGAGATAAGGCCCAACAAAAGTACGGCCAGTACCAGCATCGAAACGGTGACAGGATGATTAACGGAAAATTGGGGTAAGCTCCTCATTGTATTTAATTTGCAATACTGTTCAACGATTACCTGATGTCCTTAATTCTCACTTTTGACCCATCTCTGAGCGTTTCAAATCCTGTTATCACCACCTGCTCACCTGCTGTTATTCCGTTCAGAATTTCTATGCGGTCCTGAGTCTCCAGTCCCGTTTGCACCAGTCGTTTTTTGGCACTTTCGCCCTCCACCACAAAAACAAAGCGGCCGCCCATCTGCGAGAGCACTACCTCGGGGGCCACCGTAAGTACACTGTCCTTTTGCTGCACCACAATAGAGGCATTAACAAACATCCCCGGGCGAAGCATTTTTCCGGCATTGTTTACCCCAAGGCGGCCTTTAAAAGTTCGGGTAGCCACATCGAGAACGGGCGAGAGTTGAGATACCGAGCCCTGTATGGTGTCGTTGGAGGAGGCATAGTTGGTAATAAAAGCAGGCTGACCGGCTGCAATTTTTCCAAACGCCTGAGCCGGAAGGGTAATGTCCAAAATAAGCTGGTCGTAATCCATAATCTCAACCATATTTTGGCCCTGTTCAATTTTTACCCCTTGTGAATAATAAGGCAGGGAAGTAATGATGCCGTTGAAGGGCGCCTTTATCAGCATCTTATCCAGATTAAGCTGCGCATTTTCGTACGTCTTTTGAGCCGTCACCAGATTTTTCTCGGCATTGACCAGTTCACGACGTGTTACGCCACCCTTCTCAAACAAGGCCTGGTGTTTTTCAAATTCCTGTTCCGAGATCTCCAGGTTAATCCGTTCACCTTCAATGTTGGTGGTATTGCGGTAGGCCTTATCCTCCAGTTTTATAATAACCATTCCTTTTTGAACCCGGTCGCCCATTTTAAAAGCTTGCCCGGTTGCGGGATTGGTTTGCAGAAGGTAGGTCCCGCTCATTTCGTTTTTCAATGCCACGCTGGCTGCCGGCATAAGGTCACCTGTAGTGCCGATCACTTCTTTGATTGAACCGGAAGAAACCGTTTGCACGGTCACATCAACGGCAACATCCATCGAGAAACTGGAACTGCGATTTTGGCAAGCGGAAAACAGCAACAGTAGGGAGGCGGCAACAACAATTGGTTTCATAATGCGAGTGTTCATTAGTATTTAGTACTCAGAAGGCTTAATAATATTGCATATCGGGCACCACACTTTGGCCCGATTCAAAGTCATAAAGGGTTTGAATTTTCAAATTCAGTAATTCCAGCTTATAGCTGATCTGCGCCCTTATCAGGTCTGTTTTCTTTTGGGTAAGCTGGTTTTGGTAGAGATTGAGGTCCATACTGGTAAGGTCGCCATTTCTGTATTTCTCCAAATTAATGGCGTAAGTCAGTTCGGCATTTTCGAGGTTTTTCTCTGCAATTTCGATCTGCGCCAAAAGGTTGTTTAAGTTCCTGTGCAGCTGTCGAACCGATAAAATAATGTTGATGCGCTCGTCGCTGTCGTTGATCTCACGTAAGTTCTGAGCCGCTTCAACCGCCCTGAGGCGCGCCTTTTTCTCGCCCCAGTCCCACAGCGGTATTTCCAGCGAAAACCCTATCGATTGGTTGCCCTTTGGTTTTTCAAAAACACGTTCCAGTGCTTCGTTTTCTCCAAAAAGGCCAATATCCACCCCAATGTTTCCTCTGAACTCGTTCATGGCCTTGGTGCTGATTATCTCAAAGCGTCCCGTTTCTAAATCAATTTGGCGCTGGCGCAGCTCCAGACGACTGTTCAAAGCATGATCCAGGGCATCCTTCAATTCGACCTGCACGGGACTAACCTTCACTTCTGCTGCCACCTCCAAATCAAAATCAAGCTCTATACCGAGGAGCTGTTTCAGACGATCTTTAAGGTTGGCCAGCTCTACTTCCTGGTTTTGATAGTTTGAGCGGCTTGTCATCCAATCGACTTCTGCCTGAAACAATTCCTCACGCGCCACCAGGTCGGCATCCACCTTATTCTTAATGATATTTAAGCTCTCCGAGCGATTTTCAAAATCCTCCCGTGAAGTATTCAAGGCCATTTGGGCCTCGTACACCTGATAAAAGGCACTGGACACCGAACGCTCAACACTCAATTCCTGTAAAGCATAATTGATTTGGGCATTTTCAAGATTGTATTCCAATTCTTTCAGTTCCAGCTTGGTTCGGTTGTACGTAAAAATCGGCTGGTCGAACGATAGCGACAGGTTGTTGCTGAAGCCCTTAAACGGAGGACCGCTATAAGAGCTGGTGCTTTTCGAATCCTGATACATGAGTTGGTTCGTCAGCGAGATGCTGCCATCGGTCAGCGCTATGGGTTGATGAATGGTAAAGGAGCCGTAGCTGTTCATACTTTCAGAGTTGTACCACTCTGAAAGCAGGTCGTTGTACTGGCGGTTTTGGTTGTATTGGAAGGGGGTGAGGTTGAGCCGAAAACTCGACTTCAGCGAAGCGCGACGGGCAATTAAATTTTCCCGACTCTGCGTAAGGTTTAAACGGGCCCGTTGAATATCGGGGCTTCCCAATTTGGCTACCTCCAGAGCGCTTTCGAGTGTTAACACCTCCTGGGCTTTTACAAAAGTAAAAGCCTGCATAGAAATAATAAGGAAGACAAAAAACCTGAACCTTTGCGTATGAATCTGCTTCATAATTAACTGCTTAATTGCTTAACTCTCATTTCGTTTTTATCCACTTAACCGCATCTGCGGCTACATACGGAAAGCCCGATTTGTCCGACAACTCAATTACCGCCTCCCCTTTTCTAAAAAAGTAACGACCCAGTACCACCCAACCCTCATGGTCATTTATCGGTAGTGTTTCCACTTCGTCGACCCCATTGGCGTGCCTAATCTTGTACCGAAAGCCGCCCCTGGCGTTTCTGTGCTGCCATCCCAACTGCAAGCCATAGGGAATAAAAGCTTGCACCTCATAAACACCCTCTTCGGGCAGGCTGGCCTCCCATCGGGCAAGGTCGTTTCCGTTTCCCGAACTTTTTAATACCGCCGATTTTAACAAATAGCCGTGGTAGTTTTCTCCCAGATTATTGGTCCACACCCCTTTGGGGTCCCAGGCGTAAAAAGAGTCGTATTCCTTTGCTTGCGCCCGCTCACGTTTTAATAACCACTCCTTAAGCGTACGTACTTCTGTCAAACTGGCAATGGAAAAACCCGGATCTTCATTGTCTACAATTATCTCGTTGGGCACCGTGTTTCGTGTCTTCGCCGAATCCAGAAAATGTACCCCCTCAATGGGCAGGCTTGCAGCTGTTTTCTCGAAATGCTCAAAATAGAAAGTGTTTTGGGGTGGAATGTTTTGAGCCACACTGGTATAAACCGTTGTGTTGCGCGGTAACTGGTCAAAGAGCATATCAATACGCACCTTACTGTAGGCCGGAATCAGGTGCAATCGGCTGTCCACATTCTCCTCGTCGTTCATCCTCTGGTAAGTCCATTGCGAATGTGATTGGTAGTTCCTTTCTGAGAGATCCAGGAAATTCGTTTTGGTTTCCACCAGACCATCAACAGGGCCCAGGTTCGACAGGTGGATAGCTACCAGGTATTTGTTCTTATCGCCTGCAGCCACCTCCTGGGTTTGGGCCCAGCCAAATTCAAAAGCTGGAAGTGCTGCGTCCTGCTGAATGCTCTGGTACCTTTTAAAAGGGTCAATGGACAGCTTAACGTGCTCCAGCCAGTCGGCTGGCTGGCTGGTGCGGAACTTGTAATCGTTAAAGGCCGTACCCATTTCCTCGCTAAAGTCGCCCTCTTCAGAAAGTGCCGAAAACTCGGTGAAAAAGTGAATACCTCGCAAATGCAGAATTTGGGTAATCGTATCCTCGGCAGTTCCCTGACTCAGCCATTGCCCCAGCGTTTTTTTACGCAAGGCCATAAGTCCTGCATATTGATTATGCGCAGAACCCCAGCTGTTGATATGCCCACGCTGGGCTTTGGTCCGCAGTGCTTCTTCAAGCATTATTTGAAAGATGGGCCAGGGCTCTTCCTCAATCTGATACACGTAGTGAAAATACAGCGGAAACACCTGGGCCCTGTTCCAGCGGGGTAAACCGACTTTATAATGCTGGCCCTGCTGATATATATATCCATCGGGATAAATAAAGGCATTGGCCGCCATGAGCACAAACATGCGCGCCTGCAGTTCTTTCTCATTGCTTTCCTCGCCACGCTGTTTAAATTCCTTTTCAAGATCGTTACGAATGCGGTCAGGGTTTAAAAACCACGTTACCCCACCATACTCAGGCAGCAGAATAAACTCCGGGTGCGTATGGTCGGTAGCCGAAGTCCAGGCCTGCAGGTAAGAGTAAAAGTGAGCCGGCACCTCCATGATTTTCAGTCGTTTGAAGGGGTATTTCACCTTCAGTCTTCGTTCGTACTGATCTTTAAGTGCCCCGATGAGTACCGGCAGCGTATCTCCAATTTGGTCAAAGTTGTTTCGAATCAGTCCATTGTCTACATGGAGGCCCAATTGATAGTTGATGCCATCCACCGTAAGCGAGTCAACCGCATAACTACCAGACAAAAGGCTCAAGGCATTTAAGGGTTCGTCGTTTACAAAATGCGTATGCCCATCGCTGTACTGCGCAGCCCCTTGTGAAAACACCGGCATATTGCGGTCAGAACTGTAGGTGAGCGAGTAGGCCGTGAAAGGGGCTTGCTTGCGGTAGTGGCGCCAGGCCACTACCGGATACCAGCCGGCCTCGCGTGTCAGCAATACAAAGTCGGGCTGCACAAAGGCGTATTCCTTTCCTGCAACCAAAATGTCGTAGCGGTTGAGCATTTGGCGACTGCTCTCCTCCACGTAAGGATAAATGGCTTGTTGATCTGGTGCCCCACAGTATTTAATGCGGCAATGCAAGGAGGAATCTGCTTTTGCAGCTCCCTGATCGTATGCCAGCACCAGCAAGCCCAAATCCCGATGGAAGTCCACCCGCTTTTCGTCGATGAAAACTTCGTTTACCCGAAACCCCGGATTTAAGGCCAGGTAGAGCGAATCTCCCTGTAGTCGACTTAGTTTTAGTGTGGCCTCCGTCTCCATTTCCTCGCCGAGGTGGCGAACGATGAGGCGACAGGAATCAATGTGTGCCAGCGCCCTTTCGGGCAAGCGGCCTTCTTGTTGTCGAATGCGCTCTCGCAGTCGCTCACCCCGCATACCTGTGGACAGCGTAAGAAATACAAAAAAGGCGGCTCCAGTCAGAGCTAAAGCGCTCAACACAAGCAGGTAAGTCGCTTTCCTTTTTGCCCCCGGAAGTCGTGGAAGGGTATAGGCCGTGAGGAAAATGCCCAAGAGGCCCAGCAAAACAAAGGTCCCTCGTTGCAGCAAAAGGCTCGGCAAGTTACTGAAGCCAGTAAAGCCCGAATACTGAACCGGCAGATAAAAGGCCATAAAATCCCATACTCCCCAGTGTTTGTTTTCGAGGTAAAACAGCACTATGGCCCCAAAGCCAAGCACCAACACAAAAGTTACGGCCTGATTGCGCAGCAGCACCATCAATAAAAACGAGAAACCCAGAATAAAGAAGAGGGCAGGGACAGAGGAAACAAAAAAATGGAAGAAGAGCGGAGTCACAGCAAAGGGAACATCCGGCGAAAGCAAGGTAGTAACCGCCGAAAGGAGCGACACCAGTATATTTATTCCCGAGAAAACCATTAAGGCGCCCCAGGTTTTACCCAGCACATACTCCAGGTTGGATACCGGACGTGTATAAAACACTTCCGTGGTATCCATTTTGCGCTCCCGGCCCAGGAAATCAGCCGATAAAAAGGAGGCAATTACCACTTGAACAATGGTGAACAGAAAGAAATTCATGTAGGTAATGTTGCCGGGGGCGAAACGTCCCTGCCAACCAGTGCCACCAGCTATATGCAATACCGCAAACAGGTTAAACAACAGCAGCACGCTGAGAATCAGGATGGCAAAGACCCGAAACAACCAACTGCGCCAAAGGATGCGCGCCTCAAAGTTCCCAATTTTGGAAATGTGATACAGCTTTTCCCGAATCATACCAAGTCCCCCCCCTCCATAAAGCAGACATAGGCATGCTCCAGTCCCGGATCAATCAGGCGGGCGCCCTCCACCGGCTTATCCTTTGAAATCATTTCCACCTCATAGCCATTCAGCGATGGCACAGTTGTAATAACCGGGTATTTTTCTTTTATCAAACGCAAATCATCGAAAGCCACATCGGCCTGCCAAACCATACCCCTGGACCGGGCCACAAAATCATCGGGACTGCCCTGATAATGCACCTCGCCGTTATTGAGCAGAGCCATAGCGCGACAGGTACTCGAAATGTCGGCCACGATGTGGGTCGACAGTATAATGATCACCCCCTTGTTGCTCAAATTACTCAGGATGTTGCGGAAGCGGATTCTCTCTTCGGGATCCAGGCCAGTTGTCGGCTCATCCACAATAAGCAACCTGGGGTTGCCGATAAGCGCCTGAGCAATACCCAAGCGCCGCTTCATACCCCCCGAAAGTTTATTGGCAAAACGGTCGCGCACCGTTAAAAGGCCCACCTGATCGAGTAAGCGATCCACCTCAGCACGCCTTTCCCTCTTATTTTTGAGTCCCGCCAAAGAAGCCGCATAATCCAGAAATTCCCACGATTTCAGCTTCGGGAAAAAGCGAAAGTCCTGCGGCAGGTAGCCGATCATTCGCCTGATTTCTTTGCGGTTTTTTGAAAGGGAATAGCCGTCCACACTTACCTCACCCGAGCTGTAATCCTGCAGCGTAACCAAAATACGCATGAGGGTAGATTTGCCCGCCCCGTTGGGACCCAACAAGCCAAACATGCCCTCTCCAATGCTGAGGTTAACGTCGCGCAAAGCCTGATGGCCATTGTCGTAGGTCTTGTTTAAATGCTTAATGGTCAGCTCCACAACATCTTGTTATTAAAGGTGTGTGCAGCACTTACAGAAAGAGGGGCCAGCTGTTTGGGGCAGAGTGGCATAGGAGGCGTTTTAGGGGTTAAC
>Ga0209075_1002606_pt1 | contig 15747 bp, 13 predicted proteins | sample Stecom2011_FD_187523 | JGI IMG/M metagenome (GOLD analysis project Ga0209075, IMG submission 187523) | Agricultural soil microbial communities from Utah to study Nitrogen management - Steer compost 2011 (SPAdes) (version 2) | ecosystem: Environmental > Terrestrial > Soil > Agricultural land...
GCCTCTTTAAAATCCACCGTATCATGATCGGGGATAATAAGTAGAATTTTGTCTCTGCAACTTATCTTCAGCTGCTGTATGAAATATTTGTTATAAGCTCCTCCCCCGGTAACCAACATAGTGGACGGGGTGCCTCTCCCTTTATAATAGCTTGAGACAACCTCGCTGATACGGCGACTGAAATGCTCCACCAAGGTGCATAGCATATTCTCTGGTCGAGTCTTAAAACGACCGAGCAGCGGAAGATAAACTGCTTCAATATCTTCTCTTCCCAAGGATTTAACCTTGTCCTGATGATAAATAGGAAGGTTTTCGAGCTTCTCCAGCAACTCGGGGATTAGTATGCCTTGCTCTGCCAATTTTCCCTGATCATCATATTGTAATCCTCTTTCGTTGGCGAAGCGGTTTAGTAGAATATTGAATGGGCTTACATCAAAGGCCTTTCTCCCCATAGAAGTCTCCATAGAGATGTTTGCAATGCCCCCGAGGTTTAGGCAATAGTCATACTCTCCAAAGAGGAGCCTGTCTCCAATGGGGACAAGAGGGGCGCCCTGTCCTCCCAACATGACATCTAATGACCGGAAATCGTTGATCACGGGTAATCCGGATGCATGGTGTAGCGCCCAACCATTTCCTATTTGAAGGGTGAGCCCCTTGTCCGGCTGGTGAAAAACTGTATGTCCGTGCGAGGCAACGGCATCAGGGGAAAAGCCGTTGTCTTCACAAAATGACCTGACACGCTGTCCCATCCATTTCCCGAACAGAATGTCAAGGTGCGCAAGTTCTTCTCCAGCAAAGCGATGGGCTAGCTTTAGGCTTTCCTCTAGGGAAGGGGGGAAAGGGGTGGTTTCGGATTTTATGATTTGGAAGGACCAGCTTTCTTCTTTTGTGAATTCACAATAAGTGATATCGAGGCCATCTCCGGAGGTCCCTGACATCAAACCGATCATCTTGTACTTTTTTGGGATGGTCATGAGGTTAAAGTTTGTTAAATACAGGTGGGTAAAGATAAATTTTATGGTGGAATTGCCTTGATTTTTTTTTTAATGGTTAATTTTAGAACCTGTTAACCGTAATTGTTCTGCTGTTGCTGATATAAATAAAGGACGATGGGGAGCTTTGAGGGGGCGATTTGAACATCATAAGAATAAAAGATAATTTAGCGGTCCGTCTAATCTACCGCTATCACATTCAATACTAACCATGAGGAGCAATTGGTTTTAATTTAAGTTGGTGGTTCTAACTTACTTTGAAAGCTTAACAAAAGACTACATATTTGCGATCTCCAATTCGATCCTTTAAGGGGGAAATTGAATATTTAAACTACAATGTCAATAAAAAATAAACTGTCTTTACTCGGCGTTTTTTGCGCTACTTTCATACTGAACGAAGGTTTTTCACAATCTAGCTCTTCCACATATAGCTCATTTGGCATAGGGGATTTCAACAATTCAGGACTTACCCATAATCAAGCTATGGGAGGTTTGGGGATTAGCTATGGGAATGGTTTTAATGTTAATCTGGTGAACCCGGCACTTGCTGTTAAGAACACAGCTTTTAATTTTCAAGCGGCCTTTAATTATAGCAGGATATCTGCAACTTCTGATGTTCAAAAACAGCAACTGGACGGAGGTGGTTTGAACTATGTAGCCATGTCATTGCCGGTTGCTCCAGGGAAGTGGGCCGTAGGATTAGGGCTGAATCAGATAAGCAGCGTCAACTATAATCTTTCCGCCACGAGTGCAGTTGAAAACTCTGATCTTTTATCTGTAAATAATATACAGGGCGATGGCGGGATTACAGAAGCGTATCTACAGACAGGTTTTCAGCTTTTCAAAAATTTTAATGTGGGGATACATGGCTCCTATGTTTTTGGATCCACCATAAGAACCAATCAACTGGTTCTTACAGACGAGGCATCAGGACCTGTTGGCGTGTCTACTGAATATTATGAAAGGCTGACACTGAGTGATGTTGCGGTGAAAGGCGGCATACATTACCTGCAGAATATTGGCAACGAAAAATATTTAAACTTCGGTGCTATTTACCATATATTTGGAAATATAAAAGGTGTTGAATATGCCAAGGTTGCGGATCTGGGTCAAGCGAGCGATCCGAATTCCAATGGAGATATTCTGTCAGACAATGTCAGTGGATCAATTACGTTACCTAATAAATTAGGTTATGGCGTATCTTTTGAGAAAATCAATAAATTTGTCATAGGACTGGAGGCACAACACCAAAATTTTAGCGAATATAGGAACTTCAATGGAGGATCAGATGACCTTCAGGATGCTTTCAAGGTAGGTCTGGGGGCTCAATTCGTGCCAAATATATATTCTATGGACAACCTTCTAGACAGAATAACATTTCGTGCAGGAATGGAATATGAGAAAACTCCATATTATATTTCGGGGAAAAGCATCAACGATATTGGCATCAATTTTGGAGGATCGATTCCGATGAACAATTTGTCAATGATGAACATTGCGTTGAAGTACGGAAGCAGGGGGAATACCGAAAATGGATTGGTAAGAGAGAACTACTTCAAGATTTCACTTGGAATTTCTATCAACGATAATACATGGTTTTATAAAAGAGTATTTGAATAAATCACAACTATGAAAATGAAAATTGCAAACTTGGTGGGATTGATGTCCTTTGCAATAATAGGACTTGCACAAGCACAAGACAACTGGAAGTGGCCTGCAGATGCTGCAGCTGAGTCCAAGGCTCGGGAATACAATGCGGCCTACAACGATCTCAAAAAATCGGATCAATTTGTGGCTGCCACTAAACCCCTCAATTGGCTTTTGGTAAATGCTCCAGACCTGAATGAAGCCTTGTATATTAATGGTGTAGAGGTCTACGCTGGTGCTGCTGAGGCTACTAGTGACGAAGCGCAAAAGAGAGTTTATCAGGATTCTGTCATTGCCCTTTATGAAAAACGGAAGGAAATATATGATAACGAAGCCAAATGGATTGAAAATAAGGCATACTATGCCTATTCTTTCTACAAAGGGGACAAAGAAAAAGTGGCTGATGCAGCATCGATGTTTGATCATGCTTTGGAATTGAACGGAAGCTTATCGCCGGGCTTAGTTGGGGCGTATTTTGATCTGATTTATAGAAATTATGCTTATAACAAAGCCTATACGCCTGAAGAGATACTTGCCAAATACGAACAACTAACCGGAATTTTGGATGAAGCTGCTGAGAAGGGTGCCGATGTTTCTGCTTCTAAAGGAACCCTGGATCAATTGCTGGTCCATATGGAGATTATAGATTGTGAGTTTATTGAGAAGAACATGGGGCCGAAATTAGCTGCGGACCCTGAGAACATGCAGTTAGCCCAGCAGATCTTTCAGTACTCCATTCAGTATAAGTGTACTACTAGCCCGTCATTTATGACTGCTTTAGAGGTTATTGATAAAAATGACCCTACCTTTTCTACTTCCCAAGTTATCGCCAGAAGGTATCAGCAAACAGGTGATTTTGATAGGGCTGAGGAAATGTTTCAAAAGGCGTTAACATTGGCTACCACTAACGAGCAAAAAAGTGAAGTACATTTGGACTTGGCGAAATTGCAGTCCGGTCAGGGTAAAAAATCACAAGCCCGAGCTTCTGCATTGAAAGCTGCTGAAGTAAGTAGTTCAGCAGCGTCAGATGCTTGGACTATCATTGGAAACCTCTACCTGTCTTCTACAAACGACTGTAGGGGAGGCCAGAGTCGAGTAAAAGATTATTCCATATTCATTGCTGCATATGATGCTTTCGCAAAGGCTGGCAACAACCAAGGCATGGCCCAAGCTAAAGCGAGATTCCCGTCTAAGGAAGAGATATTTACTGAAGGGTTCCAAGTTGGAGAGTCTATGAGTACCGGATGTTGGATTGGACAGACAGTTACTTTGGCGACTAGGGATTAATTTATAGTGTATTATACAATAAGAAAAGGCGGCTCTTCAAGGCCGTCTTTTTTGTTGTATAACTTTGTTTTAGATAACTCGAATTAATTGGTAAATTTGCGACATGAAGGTGCAATGTTTCTTTTGTTTATTATTGATCCTATTTGCCTCTTGTAGGGAAGATATAGATAAAAGCCAACTAGAGTTCTATGAAGGACCGATGAGAATAGGCCATGATATAGAACTGCTGCACAGTGACTCGGCCATCGTGGTGATAAAGCTTGTAGCCGCCAAGCAACTGGTCTTCAAAAATGGCGATACTCAGTTTCCCGAAGGGATTCTGATCAATTTTTATAACAAAGAAGGAGAATTGAGCAGTACCATCAGAGCGGACAAAGGGTATCATGAGAGAAGGACAAATCTGTATCGTGGGGAAGGAGATGTAAGGGTGCATAATATCACCAAAGAACAGAAGTTATCTTCAGAAGAACTTTTTTGGGATCCAAACAAAAAGATAATCTATACTGACAAGTTTGTCACCGTGGAAGAACCAAATAGGTTAATAAAAGGTACCGGAATGGAAGCGGATGAGGGGTTTAATGAATATCGATTTGACAAGCCTACAGGTGAAATCGAAGGTATTCTGGAAAGAAAGTAATCGAATGAGAATAATTGATGTAGTTTTGTTACCGCTTGCGGCAGCATTGGTAATCGTCGGGGCGCATATGACCATTACACAGGGGATAGTAGCTTCCTATCCTATTTTTATGATGGCGGTTACCTTGTTGTTTTGGTATAAATTCCGAAAAGCCAAGCAGACTGAAGGGGGCACACAAGCAGGGTCGTCCCTCAGAGAAAAGAAGAAAAAAAAGATTAAGTAATGGAATATCAGTATTTAGGGGTTGTTCTTCTTTCACTCTTGTTTTTAGCCTTATTTTCAGGATTGGAGATTGCTTTTATTTCCGCCAATCGCTTACACATTGAGCTCCAAAGCAAGATGGGAACTTTGAACGGAAGGATTTTGGCCAATTTGATGAACAAGCCTTCTCAATTTATGGGTACCACGCTGATCGGCAATACGCTGTCCTTGGTGTTGTACGGCATCTTTATGGCTTATTTGTTCGAACCTCTGATTGTTTCCTTGCTTCCAGAAGGACTGAACAGCCCTGGAGCTGTGTTATTTATTCAGGTGCTCTGGTCTGCTCTACTTGTATTAATCGTGGCCGAATATGTTCCCAAAAGTATATTCAGACTGAATCCAAATGCACTGCTTTCGTTTTTGACCGTCCCCTTTCTTTTTATCTATTATCTGATGTATCCACTGGTGTGGTTCATCGGTGGCTTGTCACGATTTATCGTCAGTAATATCCTAAAATTAGAATACAGCCAGGATAAACCGGTTTTTAAGATTACAGATTTAAACAGTTTCATCCAAGACAACCTAAAGACAGAGGGGGAAGATGCTCATTTAGAGATCGATACGGAGATTTTTGATAATGCCATAGAGTTCAAAAGCATCAGGATAAGGGATTGTATGGTTCCTAGGACAGATATAGTGGCGGTGGAATTAGAAGACAGCATTGCTGAACTAAACAAGATATTTATTGAAAGCGGCCACTCCAAAATCGTCATTTATAAGGAGAATATTGACGAGGTGGTGGGTTATTGTCATCATCTCGAACTTTTCAAAAAGCCAAAGACCATACAGGATATCCTGACACCTATTATCATTGTTCCGGAGTCTGCTTTAGCCAATGAATTGTTGGTCCAATTTATTTCTGAAAGAAAAAGCTTAGCTTTGGTGGTCGATGAGTTCGGTGGCACAGGCGGGATAGTAAGTATGGAGGATGTGATCGAACAGATATTTGGTGAGATAGAGGATGAGTATGACAGTGAGAGTTTGTTGGAGCAGAAGCTCTCCGAACAGGAATACCTTCTAAGTACCCGGCATGAAATAGATTATTTAAATGAAAAATACAATTGGTCATTGCCTTCTGGCGACTACGAAACACTTTCTGGTTTTATACTTTCCTTAACAGAAAATATCCCTAAAAAAGGCGAATCGGTGGTGTATGGGCCATTTACCTTCACCATGGTGGCAAATCAGGAACACAGGATTGATACCGTAAAACTCAAGATAAACTCCTCATCATTATAGAACAGCAATTTATTCCCAAAGGAAAAGTTTTGAAATTACCTTTGGATGTAATTATTTTGCGACACTTCAAAAACTAGAAGAATGGCTTTAATTAAAAAAATCAGACAAAGAACAGGTCTTGCGATTGGCGTAATTGCGGTAGGTTTAATATTTTTCGTCGTAGGAGGAGATTTATTGGGACCCAATTCCACCCTTTTGGGCAACAGCGGAAACGTGGTAGGTGAGATTGCAGGGGAAGATATTTCTTACGAGGAATACGTGCAAAGAATAGAACAAGCCAAACTTTCCTTCCAGCAAAATACAGGTAGAAATCCTTCAGAAAATGAATTGAACAGCATAAGGGAGCAGGCATGGCAGGCCCTCATCGTAGAACGTGTTTTTTCCGAGCAATACAAAGAGTTAGGACTGAAAGTCAGTGACGAAGAATTGGTGGACATGGTGCAGGGAAAAAACATTGTCCCCGAGTTGCGTCAGCAGTTGACCAATCCCGAGACAGGTGAATTTGATCGCCAGCAGCTGATTACCTTTTTACAGTCTTTACAGGGAGCGGACCCCCAGCAACAGGCTTTTTGGACCCAGCAAGAGAGGATGTTCGCCGATGCCAGATTGAGAATCAAATACGACAATTTGTTGGGTACCTCTGATTATGCCACAAAAGCTGAAGGAAAGCTGGAGCATAAATCGGCTACTATGTCTGCAGATGTATCGCATTTGTACATTCCCTATTATGCAGTTGCGGATTCACTGGTTCCTGTTTCAGACAATGAGCTAAAGGATTATTTAAAAGCTAACAGAGAGAAATTCAAAGTTTCCAATTCTAGGAACTTGGAATATATCCAATTCGGCCTGACGCCCAGTGCAGAAGACTCTGCCACAACCATTAATGAGATAAGAAGGTTAACAGAGGAATTACGCGGTTCAGATACCGATTCCTTATTTGCTTTCAGAAACTCTGAAGGGGGGCAACCGTTTAGAACTATTTTGCCTGGAGAGCCCCTTCCTCCTACACTTTCTTCAAATGTAGAGAGCCCGGAAGTTGGACAAGTTTATGGGCCTTATCTTACCGACAGATCTTCTTATGTGTCATTTAAGATTTCAGCCAAATATGATGGTACTCCTCGAATGAGAGCAAGTCATATTCTCTTAAGTACCCAAGGATTAGAAGATGCTGCTAAAGAGGCAGTAAAGATCCAAGCTCAAGATGTATTGAATGAAGTCAAGGCTTCCGGTAATTTCGTCGCGGCAGCCCAGCAATACGGTCAGGATGGAACAGCCCAGCAGGGAGGTGATTTAGGATGGTTTTCCGAAGAAGATTTTATCGAGGAATTCTCAGATGTGACTTTTAGCGCAAGATCCACTGGAATTGTTGACAATCTCGTTGAGACTGAATATGGTTTCCATATCATCAGTGTAACAGAGCTGCCCCAGACACTTACGTATAAAGTGGCTTCCATCGAGTTGGAATTGCTTCCAAGTGATGTTACTAGGAATGATATTTACAGAAACGCTGATTTTTTTGCATCTAGTTCCTCTAATATTCAAGAGTTCAGGGAAAATGCAGAAAAAGAAAATTACAGAATAATCAATGCTAATAATCTCACCTCCAATGCGCGTAGCATCAACAACCTTTCGGGCGCCCGGGAAGTAGTACGTTGGGCATTTACAGATGCATCTGTTGGCGATGTTTCTGAAATATTTGAAGTAGATAACGCTTATGTAGTTGCAGTTGTCACTGGCCGAACAGAAGAAGGATATGCCGAATTGAATGACGTAAGGGAAGAAATCGCTGTACAGGTAAGAAACGACAAAAAAGCAGATTATATTTCCAATAAAATAAAGGATCTAACCAGCCTCGAGGAAATGAAAGCTGTGTTTGGAGATGTAGCTTCTTTGGGCAACACTCCGGACTTGAAACTGACTTCATCAGTATTGCCGGGGGTAGGTTTCGCTCCAAAGGCTATCGGAACTGTTTTTGGATTAGGAACAGCTGGCGCAGTGTCTTCTCCTATAAAGGAAGACATAGGAGTAGTGGTCGTTAAACTGAACGCTCTTACCCCTGCAACAGAGATTGCGGATTATTCAAGGTATCAGAACCAACTTACAGCCAATTCTTCCCAGCGGATGTCCTATATGATCATGATGGCGTTGGAAGAGCTAGCAGAAGTAAAAGATTACAGGTACAAGTTCTTTTAACCTACCAATAAAAAGTCAAAGGTCCCATCCTCATTTGAGGTTGGGACTTTTTTTGTTATAGATTAAATTTTTCATCTCTCGTATTAATGGCTTAAATTTGAAACTATGAGCAAAGATTTTGATTTGGCGTCCTTTCAGGAGCAACTGGATGCACATACTGAGTTTCCGACCTTATATATGTTCAAATTTATTGTTCCTTTGGGCAAGGAAGAAGAAGTAGCTAAACTTCTTCCCAACAATGAAATGGTGCTTAAGAAGTCAGCCAAAGGGAATTATGTAAGTACCACCATTCAGGCCATGATGCCAAGCAGCGACGCCATTGTTGCGGTTTACAAACGTGCATCAGAAATAGACGGCATCATTTCACTATAATATAGATCAACTATGTGGAAAGAAGAAAATAACAAACTCAAAAAGTCCTTTCAGTTTAAAGATTTTACAGAAGCCTTTGCCTTTATGGTTAGGGTTGCTTTCTTAGCGGAATCGCATGGCCACCACCCGGATTGGAGCAATGAGTATAACAAGGTGTTTATCGAATTGACCACGCACGATCAGGGAAATACGATTACTGAAAAGGATAGGAAATTGGCAAAAGCCATTGATGATTTATAAATGGTGACCCCTCCTCCCACGCATTTGTATCTAGTGCCCACACCTATAGGCAACCTCGGGGACATCACCCTTAGGGCGATAGAAGTGCTCAAATCGGTAGATGTAGTATTGGCGGAAGACACCCGGACTACGGGGAAGTTATTGAAGCATTTGGAAATCCAGCGACCCCTTCAAAGCTACCATATTTTTAATGAGCATAAGACCATTGAAAGATTGGTAGAAAGAATGGGAAGAGGTGAGCAGATGGCCCTTGTCAGCGATGCTGGGACACCGGGTATCTCCGATCCGGGTTTTTTGTTAGTGAGAGCTGTCAGGGATGCGGGTTTGACGGTGAATTGTCTACCTGGGGCCACTGCTTTTGTTCCGGCTTTGGTGAATTCAGGCCTTCCTGCTGACCGCTTTGTTTTTGAAGGATTTCTCCCCCATAAAAAAGGGAGGAAAACCAGAATCGAGAACCTTGTAGGCGAGACCCGCACGATGATTTTCTACGAATCCCCCCACAGATTACTCAAATCCTTAATGCAATTCAGTGAAGCGTTTGGTGAGGACAGAATGGCCTGTGTATCTAGGGAGTTGACCAAGTTGTACGAAGAGAATATTAAAGGAACCTTGCAAGAACTTATTGCCCATTATCAGGAAAATCCTGTAAAGGGGGAAATCGTATTGACCATAGCTGGAAAAAATTAATATGGATCTAAACAACGTGTTGGAAGAAACCATTGCCGTCGGAAGAGAGGTAGGCGCGTTCATCAGGAAAGAAAGACAAGTCTTCGATCTGCGAAGGGTGGAGATCAAGGGGTTGAACGACATGGTTTCCTATGTGGATAAGGTTGCAGAGCAGATGATCGTGGATAGGCTGATGAAGCTTTTGCCTGAAGCTGGATACATTACTGAGGAAGGCACTAACACTACCAAAGGGGAAGTCTACAACTGGATCATCGATCCTTTGGACGGAACCACCAATTTTATTCATGATCTGCCGTTCTATTGCGTAAGCATAGGACTTCAAAAAAATGAAGAAATTGTATTAGGGGTAGTATATGATGTGACTAGGAGTGAATGTTTTTATGCCATCAAAGATGGTGGAGCCTATTGCAACGAAACGCCACTACGTGTAAGCGGAGCACCCGCCTTATCTTCCAGTTTAATTGCTACAGGATTTCCCTATGACTCATTGGGACAGACTGACGCCTTTGGTGAAGTACTAAAATCTTTAACAGAGAATTCACACGGTTTTAGGCGATTAGGAAGTGCGGCCCTGGATCTATGTTATGTGGCCAGCGGCAGGGTAGACGGATACTTTCAGCATAATCTAAAGCCCTATGATGTAGCAGCTGGAATTATCATTGTGCAGGAAGCAGGGGGGAAAGTGTCCGATTTTATCGGAGGAAATAATTTTATCTTCGGAGGAGAAATGGTGGCAACAAATAATGTCATTCACGAAGAACTACTCCAAGAAGTGAAGCCTCTCACCGGCAGTGCTAACTGAAAAATACAAACTCTTTCACTTCATTGCGTGAACAACGAATTTTGTTGTCAAATAACCGAATGATCAGTTTGTGATTTAACGAGATTATCATTAGATTTCAAGGCTTTACCGCATTGGGTAGTCCAACTTGATCATCCCCTGAAGAATCCGTTTCTTATTCACTTATTAATAGAAGAAAGGCGGCCTAATTCCGTTATATATTTATCGTGTTAAGAGGGATATGGATGATCCTTTTCGATTTGAAAGGATTCCAAGGTTCGGCTTGGAATGCTGCATAAATATTAAAAAAAAGGACCGTATGACTATATGTATTATTGGAGGAACCACATTGGCGGGAACTTTGGGAAACAGACTTCTTGACAGAGGTGTTGATGTTGTGTTTGGAGTAAGGGAAGAATTCAATTTTAAACCGGTAGAATGGAGAATACTGCAGTGGCAAAAGAGAAAGGTCACTGGGTACTGCGAAGCAATAGAGGAGGCCGATATAGTCTTGGTTTGTTGTGAAAATGAATATTTGCCTAAAGTCTGTGAGTGCCTTAAGAACCCCAAGAATAAGGAGAAGTTGGTGATCGATTGTACCAATGGTAAGTTTAAACCTGAATTAGGCTGTAATACTTCGTATCTTGAACAAACCTCTGGACATCAGAAAGTCGTCAAGGCATTCAATAACCTAGGTGTTGATTATCCACACTCAGATCCGTTGGGCCTGATAAGGGAAACCTATTATTGTGGGGACGAGCCTCATGAGAAAACAAGGGTCAAACGTTTGATTGAACTGCTGGGATTCAAAGCCATTGATGCAGGTAAGCTAGAGAATGCCTATCTCTTGGAGGCTGTATATCATTTGAGAAATGAAATTTCATTTATGAAAAATGGCAGCAAGGATTGCCAATTCGGCTTGATGACTGTGTAAACGTCTTTGCAGACCATTTTTTAACTTCCGCCCTCTCTGCTATCTGCTTGATTTTTCGCCCGTTGCTATTAATACGGCCATATTTTAATGCGGTATTGTTTTTGATTATCTTTGCTGAGATCCATAGATCGGATTTTGTACTTAAGCTTTGGCGTTATGAAAAAGACAATATTTATTATTTTAGCTGTTTTTGCGGTTTTGCTGGTTATTTTGATTGCAGTCCCGTTTATTTTTAAGGATAAAATTCTTGAAAGGGTGGATAAGGAAATCGCTGGAGCAGTGGACGCCAATGTTTTCTATGAATATGATAATATTAGTCTAAGCATACTTAAAAGTTTTCCCAGCGTCTCAGCTACGGTTAAGGAATTCGGCATATCCGGCAATGAACCTTTCCAAAACGACACGCTGCTTTATGTAAACGAGCTGCAGGTGGATCTGAATCTAAAATCAGTTTTATTTGACGATGTGCCAAAGCTTACCGCTGTTCACTTGAATGGGGGAAGTGTATACGTTAAAGTATTGGAAGACGGGACAGCCAATTATGATATTGCAGCGGCCTCGGGAGAGGAAACCAATTCCGATACCACCGGTTTTAATTTAGGGGTGAATCTTATTTCAGTCAACAACCTTGATTTCATATATGACGATCGCCAAATGAAATATTTCATGGCTCTCTCCGATCTAAATTTACGGGGCTCCGGGGATTTTTCATCTGATGTATATGATTTGTTGGCGAAAGCAGACGTCAATATTGCCCGTTTGGACTTTGAGGATGTCAACTACTTGAGTAATAAAGTTCTGGAAATCGATAGCCGCATCAATGTAAATTTAGAGCAGATGAGATTCGCATTTGAGAAGTCCGATATCTCTCTGAATGATTTCCTGTTTGGAATTGATGGCTACCTCGCCATGCCTACCGATGATATAGAACTTGATTTGTCGTTTGCAGGTAAGGAAAATAGCTTTAAAAGTATTCTCTCACTTGTTCCTGGAATCTACACTGAATCATTCGATGGATTGGAAACCTCGGGGTCTATGGATTTTAAGGGGTTTGTAAAAGGAGTGTACAATGAAACTACTTTTCCGGCTTTTGAAGTCAGTCTGTTAGTGGAGGATGGAATGTTTAAATATCCCGACCTGCCCCGACCTGTGAGCGATGTTAATATTAACGTATTGGTAAATAATACCACTGATAATCTGGATAATACCCAAGTCAATATTTCAGATTTTAACCTGAACTTTGGTAACAACCCCATAACAGGTCGTTTGCTGTTGAAGAATCTAGTCACCTATGACATGGACGGACAGCTGTTGGGCAAGTTAAATCTCGAAGAATTAACTTCTATCTTCCCATTAGAAGGGTTGGAGTTAAGAGGATCTCTGAACGTAAACGCTACTGCACAGGGACGGTATGACAGCATAGCGAATATTATTCCCAATATTGATGCAGTGGCGGTATTGAATAATGGTTACGTAAAAAGCGCGGATTATCCAGCTCCTATAGAAAATCTAAATGTTAATCTTTCTATCATTAGTAACACAGGAAGAATGAATGACCTTATGGTCGATCTCTCCTCTTTCGGATTTGATCTGGAAGGGGAGTCCATTGCAGGGCATTTGAAAGTTAACGATTTGGATCGCCTGAATTGGGACGGTGCTGTTAAGGGAGGGGTAGATTTGGGCAAGTTGGCGGCTATCTTTCCCATGGAGGATGTTATTATGGAGGGTAAGATTGCTGCTAATATCGATACTAAAGGCAGTTATGCTGATGTAGAAGCTAATAGATATGAACGGCTTGATGCAAGTGGTACGCTGGAAGTCAAAGACCTTTATTATACCGATTTGGATTTGCCCCAAGGAATAAGAATTAATACTGCTAAAGGGGATTTTAGTACCAACGCCATTAACCTTACAAGGTTTGATGCTAGAATTGGCGAAAGTCCATTGACGGCAAACGGTAGCCTTACCAATTACATGGCTTATTTGTTGGGCAACAATGGCACACTGAGAGGGAATGTCAATCTTTACTCTCCAAGATTCAATGTGAGTGAGTGGATGACTGGTACTTCTACGACTGAAGATACTACTTCACTGACAGTGATTGAATTGCCAAAGGACATTGACTTTTCTATGTCCGTTAAAGCCGATGAGGTGCTTTATGATAATTTGGCGCTGAAAGATGTCAATGGTGCGATGACATTAAGAGACGGGATACTTTCCTTTAACAATGCAACCATGAGTACCTTGGGCGGTAAGTTGGGACTTAACGGGTCTTACAATTCGCAGGATATCACAGCTCCTAGGTTTAACATGACTTTTGACGTAGCGGGTTTGAGTATCCAGGAAGCATTTAAATCCTTCAATACTGTCCAGGCTTTTGCTCCAATTGCACAGCACGTTACCGGTGACTTCACGACGAAATTTGAGATGTCCGGAATTCTGGGCCAAGACATGATGCCGGTTTTGTCCTCTCTTGACGGAAGCGGTCTGGTTAAAGTAGCGGAAGCAGCCTTGCGTGACAGTAAGATTATTGAAGGAATCACCAGTTTGACTAAGCTTAAAGATGGAAACACTTTAAGCCTGAAGAATCTTAATTTCTCCGCCCAGATTGTAGATGGTATGCTGCTTTTAAAACCTTTTGATGTCCGGCTCTGGGGTTATGAAGCTAATATTCAAGGCAGTTCCGGTTTTGATGGAACGATCAATTACTTGATTAATATGAATGTCCCGGTGGAAAAATTTGGCAGCCAAGCCACCGGCCTCTTGTCTAGTTTGACGAATACGGATGCTTCGACTGCCGTGATTCCGCTTGGTTTTAACCTTCAAGGTAATTATGCCAATCCCAAAATCAGCTTGGCAGGTGGGGATAATATCGAAAGCTATGTGGCCAATGCGCTTAAGTCACGTTTGACCTCAGCAACAGACCAGGTAAAACAAGACTTAACCACAGAATTTAAGGCTCGGGAAGACAGCGTTAAGCAGGAGCTGAGAGCTAAAGCGGAGGTGGCTCGGGATTCCGTGAAGAGCGAGGCCGCAAAAATTGTCAATCAAACTAAAGATAAGGCGGTAGATGAACTAAAAGGCTTACTCAAGGGCTTCGGTAACCGTAAGTCCAAGCCTGATACAATTCAGTAAATATTTTAAGATTCCTAGTCCTGTTGGATTCTTTAACCATGGTTTTTTGGATAGAGGAACTGAAGGGAAAAAACGGAAGAACTCCTGAAGATCTCAGCGGGTTTAAAGCTTCGTCTATCCCACTAAAAGATACCAGCCCAGTAAGGTTACAAAGGATAGCGGAATTCCAATACCTATCATCAAGGACGCTAACTTCGGGTTTAACCCATAGCTGATCGCGATGATGGACCCCGCGATCATAGGTGCCATGGCTGCCTCCAGCACGCTAACCTTGTAGATCAGCTTATCTCCAGGACTTTCTCCTAGGATAAAGCTATAAAGGACAAAGATGATTAACGGAGTTATTATCAATTTGAAGGCCAATCCATACCATAAAGCAGGTTCTTTGATCTCGCTTACATTTGCCTTGGTCTGAAGCCCTACAGAAATTAAAGCGATAGGTGTAAGGGTTAGCGTGAAGCTTTCCAAAATGCTTTGCGCAACTCCTACCGCTTGTACACCTATTAGATTCATTGTTAGGGCAATTACAAAAGAAAGGAAAGGCGGGAAGGATAGTATGCTCTTAGTGATGTCCCTCTTTCTGCTTTTTTTATTTCCGTAGATGGAAGCAACGATAATTGCAAAGCTGCTTACCAAGATAAAAGATCCAGGCTGATCAATTAAAATAGCGATTTTCAGTCCTTCGGCTCCGTATAGAGCCTCAATAATAGGGATCCCAATAAAGGACGTATTGGCCAATCCCGCGGTAATGATAATGCAACCAGTAGTACCACTATCCCACTTCTTAATTTTTCCTATCTGACTAAACACCGCCCAAGACATAAAAAATCCAATCCAGGCGACCAGGACAGGTAGAATTAGCTCAGTGCCAATGGCAATTCTCGGGATGTATAACAGTGCAATAGCAGGGAGAACGATGTAAATCAGGTAGCCATTTAAGGTCTTTGGCGCATTTTCGGGAAAGTCCTTTACGCGTTGCAATGCTATGCCTATCAATAAAGACACGATCACCAGTAATATATTTGACATTCTTCAAAGGGAAAGGTGTAGTTGATGCTCTTGGTGGGTTTTCGGCGGAAGAAATTAAATCATTCCAAAATTTCTTCTTTTTTCCTGAAAATACTCCCCTAGCTGTGGATACACCCAGCTTTCAGCTTCCGGTATGCCCCTCAAGGTGAGATCCGCACCGCCTTGGGCCGGGCCGTCCGCAAGCTCCAAAGTTTCTATGAGGAAAATGATCTCTTGTAAACTTAACGGGTCAGTTGATTTTTCGGGATTCAAAGTGTAGTCATTCCCATAAAAGTCAACCATCTCGAAATGGATTTCACCATCTATTGGCGTT
>Ga0209075_1002607_pt1 | contig 15747 bp, 16 predicted proteins | sample Stecom2011_FD_187523 | JGI IMG/M metagenome (GOLD analysis project Ga0209075, IMG submission 187523) | Agricultural soil microbial communities from Utah to study Nitrogen management - Steer compost 2011 (SPAdes) (version 2) | ecosystem: Environmental > Terrestrial > Soil > Agricultural land...
ATGTGGCGGCAAGTGTAACAGCAAGAATAATAAGCATTTGATAAAACAGAGTACTTGGAATTCCAAATACATGGGTGAGGCCTGAGTTAATTTGACCAACACCAAAGCCTATAGTTGTTGCCAACCCAAAAAGAGTGGTGATTACTGCCATGATGTCAATTAAATCACCCATCCATCCGTAAATTCTATTTCCAAGAATAGGGTAGAAAGCTGAACGCAAGGTCAAAGGCATCTTTCTGTTGAATGTGAAATATGCCAATGACAATCCAACTACAGAATAAATAGCCCAACCATGAATTCCGTGGTGTTAGAAAGAGAAGTTGATGGCTTCTTGGGCAATATTTACAGGGTCTTCTCCTGCTAATCGGGGTGGGTTTAAAAAATCCCTTACTGGATCAGCAATACTAAAAAGGACCAAACCGTTTCCTACACCAGCGCTAAACAACATGGCGAACCATGCCCAACGGCTAAATTCCGGTTTAGCTTTCCGTCCTCCTATTCGTATAGATCCAAACTTACTAAAAGCCATGTAGAGACAAAAAACAATGAAGAGGTTCACCGCTAAAGTGTAAATCCATCCGCCATGTTCTGAAACGTAGGTTTGCGCTATCCCAAAATAGTAATCAACTTGTTCTTTAAAAATAAGGGTAAACCCAACACTTAAAATAATGACTGCGATAGCAGAAAAGAACACCGTTTTATTAACGACCAGCCCGAGAAATTTTGAAGTATTATCTTTTCGAGTAACTTTTATCGACATCTGTTTTCTTTAGTTTTTTAAGCGGATAAAATAGAACAAATAGATATATTTAACAAGTTTTGAAGGAGATATAGTGTGTTTTCGCAAAATAAACGAAAAAGCTAAATTCAGCTTTTTCAATAGGAAAAACACTATAGTAGAGAACTGAATAGAGATGTTTTAAAAAAGAGTAAATCTGTGAAGAAGGCTTTATTATTCAAAATAAATGATTATTTTGCTTACTTAAATGTTCTTAACACAAAGAATTTGAAAACCTTACAGTATGCAAGACCTTTTTAACGAGTTAACGACTTATGAACAAACCTATTGGATAATAGCTATTGTTGGTTCTCTAATCTTCAGTGTACTGTTGGTAATGACTTTTATTGGAGGTGATATGGATAGTGATATGGCTTCTGATGGAACAGATTTCCAAGCTGATGATGGTGGTGTAGGGTTCCAGTTTTTTACTTTTAAAAACTTAATAGCCTTCTTTACAATTTTCGGTTGGACAGGTGTAGTTTTTATTGGCTCAGAGGTTTCGAACGGACTTGTTTTATTGTTTTCCGCTATTGCTGGTTTGTTAATGATGGTCGCTACTTCTTCACTTTTTTATTTTATGAATCGTTTAGCAGAAGACGGCACCTTAAAAATCAGAAATGCAGTTGGAGCTATTGGTGAAGTCTACCTACCCATTGGAGCGAATCGTTCAAAAACTGGAAAGGTTCAGATTATTGTTCAAGGCTCATTACGTGAATTAGATGCGATTACCGATGAAGATATAACTTTGGCTACGGGCACTGTGGTAAAAGTAGTTGATATAGTGAGTGCTGAACTCTTATTAGTAAAAACCCTTTCAAAAAACAATTAACACATGAATTTATTAATTGCCCAAATAGAAATCTTTAGCGGAATTTATTTACTTGCTGCTATCGTATTGATTTTGTTTGTCTTCTTGTTCTCTATGATGAGAAGGTACAAACGTTGTCCTTCTGACAGAATCTTAGTTGTTTATGGTAAAACAGGCGGTGGACAATCTGCAAAGTGTATTCATGGTGGTGCGGCATTCATTTGGCCAATCATTCAAGATTATGAGTTTTTAGATTTAACACCGATGTCAATAGAGGTGAATTTAACCAATGCCTTAAGTAAGCAAAATATTCGTGTAAACGTGCCTTCAAGATTTACAATTGGTATTTCTACAGAGCCAAGCGTAATGCAAAATGCAGCGGAAAGACTTTTGGGACTTACCCTTGATGCAGTTAAAGATTTGGCCCAAGAAATCATTTTCGGTCAATTGCGTATGGTGGTTGCATCTATGGATATTGAAGAAATCAACTCTGACAGAGATGTGTTTTTGTCACACATTACCCACGGTGTTGAAGCTGAATTGAAAAAAGTAGGTTTGAAATTGATTAACGTGAACATTACAGATATTCACGATGAGTCAGGATATATCGAAGCACTTGGTAAAGAAGCTGCAGCTAAAGCAATTAACGATGCGAAAATCTCTGTATCTCAAAAGGTGAGAGATGGTTCTATTGGAGAGGCTCAAGCGGTACAAGATCAACGTATTCAAGTTGCAGCAGCCAACGCACATGCTGTTGAAGGAGAGAATACAGCGAAAATTCAGATTGCAAATTCTGATGCAGCAAGAAGATCAAGAGAAGCGGAAGCGGAGAAATTAGCCAATGCTTCTGAGAAAGTTCAGGCAGCTCAAGCCTTAGAGGAAGCTTATGCTGCGGAGAAAATTGCAGAGGAAGCCAGAGCAAAACGTAAGGAAGCCGAGCAAGGAGCTGATATTATTGTTCCTGCAAGAATCGATAAAGAAAAAATGGAAATTGATGCTGAAGCACAAGCAGAACGCATCAGAAGAATTGCAAAAGGGGAAGCAGATGCAATTTTCATGAAGAAAGAAGCTGAAGCGAAAGGACTTTATGAAATTCTTACTAAACAAGCACAAGGTTTAGATCAGATTGTGAAAGCGGCGGGTAACAACTCGAAGGATGCGGTGTTACTTTTAGTTGCAGATAAACTTCCGGAGTTAGTGAAAACGCAAGCCGAAGCGATTAAAAACATTAAAATTGATAAGATTACTGTTTGGGAAAACGGAGGAGGAAAAGATGGTAAAACATCTACTTCTAACTTTATTTCAGGAATGTATAAAGCTGTTCCACCATTACAAGAAATGTTTAATATGGCAGGAATGCAATTGCCGAATTACCTAAAAGGTGAAGAATTAGAAGACGAAAAAGAAGCGAATAATAAAAGGGATTCTCAGTCGAAAGATGTAAAACCTAAAGGAGATAAGTCAGAATAAGCAATAACATTATTTAATAGTTTAAAAACCTCGTCAATTGGCGGGTTTTTTTTGTTTAGTGTTATTGTAGGTGTGGTTTATTAGTTTTTTTCGTCGCGCTGGGACTGATTATGGTCAAATGTTTTGCGTAGAGGCGGATGACAAATTATTGGGTTTAGCAAAGAAAATATCTCACAATGCATAACATTCATTAAACGTGAAAGCGTTCTTTAAAGTCTAATTAAATAAAGTGGTTGAAACCACTTTTGGATAACATATAAATTCAATAAGTGAGGGATGAATCCCTCACCTATTGGTTTTAGAAAATTTCGGGTGTTCTATAAATTCCGAGAATAAATTATCCTTCCCAATTGATTTTAAGTATGATAGAACGATATCTAATTCTCTATTGGTGTGGTATTTATCCCATACCAATAAATTCATCTTCTGAACTTCTAGCCGTTTCAACGGCTTCATAATCAAGTTAAATCCTAAATAATTTAAATCCTGAAGGGATGACAGCTGTTAGACAAGGACGTGAGTCCTTGGTTATTATATTTCGTCCCGTTGGGACTTAAAGGCTATTGTTTTTGGCGATTTTCGTTTTAATCGGGTGTTTATTTATCACAATGGCGCAGAATCTTATTACTCCTCCAGGGGTTTTAGAGGAGCTTTTAAAGTTTAAATAGAGACTTGGGTTGAATATTTATCTCAACCTTTTATTGTCTTTTTTTGTAATCATTTTTTGAATGAATAAATTACTAGGAATAGTAATTGACGCACCCTCTTTGCTTTTAACCGTTACAAAGAAAATACCGACATCGCTTATTTTTCCTTTTACAGGGTGGTCCACATCAAATATTTCTATTTCATCACCAATCTTTGCTGGATGATTAAAGAAGATGATCAAGGTTGCTGTGATATTTGAAATAATAGACCATTGTGCAAAAAATGCAATTCCTAAAACAGTTAATAAAGAAGAAATAAAGAAAAGTAATTCTGACTGTTCGACGCCCCAAATGAAAAGAAGTAATGTCAAACTAATCGTGATTAAAATCAGTTGGATTATTTTCTTAATGATTTTAACTCTAGTTTTTGATTTAGAATACTTTGCAGCTGCCCTAACCGTTGCTTTTTTTGTTACATATTTAAGAATGAAATAGGTTATTATAATGACTACTGTTTCAATAATATGCAGATAATATTCTTCCATTTCTATATTTGTTACTTAGAGATACAAATGTAGGTTTTTTTCTAGAGGTATACACAGGAACTTACTCGCTTTAACGGATAATAACAAACAGTCTTAAAAAGTTACTGTTTCCAACAAAAACAACTTCTAAAACCCGTGTTAATGGGTACAGTTATTTTATAACTTAATTATCTTAGTTGAAGTCAATTGCTCTCCATTGCTGAGAATTAAATGATATATTCCACGGGGAAACTTACTCAAATCAATGTTCTATTTGTTTAAATCTTTGGAATTTTAAAGTGAGTTTTGGATCAATCTGATTTTTTTTCACCTTCAAACTCATAAATATTAAATATTTCATAAACATGGTGTTTGGATTTTTGAATGTAACGATCATTCAATACATTAAGGATATTGTTCTTGGGATAAGAGAAGTCTGCCGATACATCCAGAAAAATTATATGATCACAATTCGTTAAATCTATTCCTTTGATACTATTTAATCCATAAACATTGTTTCTACTAAACTCAAGGTGCACTTCTTCAATGCTTTTTGCTTGTACAAAAAATGGATTATCGAAATAGTACATTAAATTCAAATCGAAATATCTAGGACAAAATATAATCAATGTATTTTCTTTTCTGATCTCATTTATTTTCTCAACTACTTGAAATACATTTCTTTGATTTGGAATATTGGGTTGTGATGTGAATATGAATAAATAAATTAACACAATGGGCAACATGAAGTTTGCCTTTTTAGAGGGTTTTAGGATGGTGTCTAATGAAATAGCAATGAACAGATAGAATCCAATTGAAATCATCATTAAATAACGAGAGTTAAACATTGATATAGTATAAGGAAGGCTATCTAAGGAGATGATAAACATCCCTAAAAAGGGAAACCAAAACCAAAATACAATCAGCTTAGTTTGGATGTTGATAATTCTACTTTTATGATTAAAAACAACTAATAAAACAAAGCTAAAAGCGATAAAAAGAAAGAAGAACACATAATTTTCTTCCCTTGTAAGTAGTAATAGATGAGGAGTTTCTACAAATATAGATGATCCTGTAAGAAAGAATAAGGGAAACAAAAAGAGGATGATGAGGTATTTTAATATTTTGTTTAAACCTGATTTAAAAACATAGGTTCCCGCAGCAAACCAAATAACAAATAGAATCAATAAATAAACCAGTGAGCTGTTGTTTGAAAACAAATGTATTATATCATGTAAATTTCCCAAATCAACAACTGGCTCGAGCCAAGTACCATTAGTTGATGAGTCTAAAAATCTATTGATAAAAACAATACTGTTTGGAATGTATAAAATAAAAATAGCGCCTGTGACAAGCAATACTGTTTTCCAATACCTAGTTCTTAATTCTTTATTTGCAATTAGAAATATAAATTGGATAAGTAATACAAAGAATCCAAAGTAGTGTGAATAAATTAAAACGACATTGATTAATATGAGTTTTATAATGGTTAATCGTTGCAAATCTCCATGTATTATAATCTTTAGATAATAATACATCGACATTACAGAAAGCAGTCCTACAAGAGCATAAACCCTTGCTTCATGTGCAAAATAGATTTGATAATTTGAGAAAATAAACAAAAGAGCTGTATAAACTGCGACTCTAATGTTGAAGAATGATTTCCCTAATTTGTAAATATAAAAAACGGTGATTGAGCTAAAAATCAAAGAAAGTAATCGAACGGCTGCTGAAGAAGTTCCGAAAACCTTTATCCAGAAGTGTAAAAGCACCTCATAAAGTGGAGGGTTATTTCCACTTGACAAGTCATTAATTATGGTTTGTAAATCTAGTTTAGCATAAAAAATACTGAAGGGCTCGTCTCCTGCAATAGATGTATATGATATATAATAACCTTTAAATATAAAATTGAATACTATTAATGAAAAAAGCAGTATCGTATTATAATCTAGTTGTTTAATATATTTTTTAATCATATTCAGGACAATGAAACTAGTGTTTTGTTTCCAAATATATTATTATTTATATTAATCAAACTCCAATCATCAAAAAAGCCATCCCGAATCGAGATGGCTTTTTTTAACTTAGCACTACTTATTATAACTTATTTCTGAGGCTTGTCCAACCTCCACCATTATGGGCTTCATACCCAGCGCTCTTTAAAACGCTTTTAGCACTTCCGCTGCGCATTCCTGATGCACAACATGTAATGATAACTTGGTCTTTTTTCAACCCTTTTAGTTTATTGTTTAATTCCTGTAAAGGAATGTTTTTTGAACCTTTAATGTGTCCACTTTTAAATTCTCCTGGCGTACGAACATCAAGAATAAGTGCTCCGTTTTTTTTCAATTCGGCTAAATCAACTTTTGGCCCTCCGCCAAATAATCTACTTAGAAACCCCATAATTATGATTGTTTTGCTATTTGATAATTAACTTCCATCCAGCCACCGCCGTTTTCACATTCGATGCCGTTTGCCTTTAAATAATCAACTGCTTGACCGCTTCTTCCTCCTGATGCACAGCAAAGAATTGGATTCCCCATTGATTTAATTTCATCAATTCGGTTAGGAACTTCATTTAATGGAATATTGATGCTTCCCGCAACATTACCACCCATAAACTCCATTTCTGAACGTACATCTATAATAACTCTTTTATCACTCATATCTCTAATTTTAGTTTCAATTTACATTACAAATTTACGAACGGTTAAGCATTTTTACAGTGACATTTGTCACATACCGAAAAGCCTTATGTTCGTATCTAAAGAAAAATGTCCAGACTGATATCAGCCTGGACAGTATTTATGCCTCAATAAAAAGAAAAGCAATATTAATTAAATCTATTTTATAATCTTGAAATTTAGATATTTCTCAAGCACTTCTGGAATTTCAATTCCTGCAGGTGTTTGATAATTTTCAAGCAATGCAGCTAAAATTCTAGGCAACGCTAAAGCACTTCCGTTTAAGGTATGACACAATTGCGTTTTCTTATCTTCGTTTCTGAAGCGCAATTTTAAACGGTTGGCTTGGAAAGTCTCGAACAAAGAAACAGAACTCACCTCTAACCATTTTTCTTGTGCTGCAGAGAATACTTCAAAATCATAAGTGATCGCTGAAGTAAATCCTAAATCTCCACCACAAAGGCGTAAAATACGGTACTGAAGACCTAATTTCTCAAGTAAACCTTTCACATGATCGACCATTTCTTCTAGTGCCTTTTCAGAACGATCAGGATGTTCAATGCGTACCAACTCGACTTTATCAAATTGATGTAAACGGTTTAATCCGCGAACATCACTTCCATAAGAACCAGCTTCTCTTCTAAAGTTTGGAGTATATCCAGTCATTTTTATAGAGAAATCCTCATTTGGAAGAATAACGTCACGGTAAATATTGGTCAATGGAACTTCAGAAGTTGGAATTAAGTACAAATTATCTTTTGCATCGTGATACATTTGACCTTCTTTGTCTGGCAATTGTCCTGTTCCAATTCCACTTGCTTCATTCACCATTAATGGCGGAATATACTCTGTATAACCGGCTTTATCGGCCTCTGATAGAAAGAAATTAATCAAAGCACGCTGTAACTTTGCACCTTTTCCTTTGTAGAATGGGAATCCTGCCCCAGTAACTTTAACACCCAGTTCAAAGTCAATAATGTCATATTTCTTAGCCAATTCCCAATGCGGTAGAGGAGTTCCAGAAAATTGAACTTTTTGTCCTACTTCTTCAACAATTTCATTATCGTCCTCTGATTTTCCTGAAGGAACAATTGTTAAAGGTACGTTAGGTACTTCGTATAATAAGGCTTGAATTTGATCTTCTAATTTTGCAACTTCTTCTTTAAGCGATTGTTCCTGACTTTTAAGTTGTGCTGTTTTTTCTTTGGCAGCATTTGCTTCCTCAATTTTCCCCGCACCCATTAATTGTCCAATCTCCTTTGAAATTTTATTACTCTCGGATTGAACTGATTCCATTTCTGATTTTTTAGCACGCCATGACTCATCAAGCGCAGTAATCTCGTTCAATTGTGGGCTAAAATCAACGCCACGTTTTTTCAATCCTTCAATAAGGAGTTCTTTTTCAGCTCTAATCCGTGTAATTTCCAACATAATGTATCAATTTAGAAAGTGCAAATTTAAGAGTTATTGCTTGAATATCTCAGTCTTGTTAAAGATTTCTTTACAGAGCCCTATTTTTCAATTTTTTACTTGAGAATAAGCTTAAGCAGAAAATAAAAATTCTCTTAGAAATGAGATGTGGTTCTACTTTTACTGATTCAACTTTTCGTGTCTGCGGATTAAGACCTTAGTAGGAAAGTAAGAAACAATGAATCCAAGTATGGATACCGAAACAATAATCATAATTGCATCGTTCCAAGTGGTTTGCATTGGAAAACTTTCTCCTGGGGCACTAGGCATTGAAACTAAGCCAAAAACAATTTGAATAAAAGCTACAGTGTATCCGATTATTAATCCAAAAACAATTCCTCTTCCTACAATCATTAAGCCTTCGTAGAAGAAAATATTGAACAATGTACGTTTACTCGCACCTAAACTGTATAATGTGGTGATGTCGTCTTTCTTTTCCACGAAAAGCATTGCAATGGAAGCAATCAAATTGAAGGAAGCCAAAACAAATATAAAAACGAGAATGAAATAGACAATTAAACGTTCAGATTGACTGGTTTTAAAGATCAATTCATTTTTTTCAAAGTTAGTTTTAACTTCAAAATCAGCTCCTACGAGTTCTTGAATTTCATTTTTAACATTATTCAGTTTATAGGCATCACTTACATCAATATAAAGTGCAGTGATATCTTCACCATATTCCAATAATTCGTTGGCTAAATCATAAGGTATAACAGCTTTTTCAGCATTCACTTCACGGTTGTAATTCATACGAGCGGATACGTTGACCATTCGTACGTTGAGTGGGTTTTTTCCAGGTCTTAATTTTCCTTCACGCAGTGGAACGTTGAAAGTTATTTGCTCTTGTATATTATCTGACATTGGAATATATCCACCCAATTTATCGAGTAAATAAGCCCCAAAAATCGCTTGAGGAACATCATCTCGGTATAATTGAGCAACACCATCTACAAGGTGCTGATCCATTTTCGACATGGTTAAAAAATTACTGTCCACACCAATCATTTGTGCGTGAACCCATTTGTCTTCATGTTTGAGAATGATTACTTCTTCAATGGCGCGTGAAGTGTTTTGAACTCCTTCAACTGCTTTTATTTTCTCTATATCGAGAAATCCTTGGTTAAATGTCTTTGCTTTCGCTGAACGTACACTAATTGAAGGGTCAAAGTCACTGTATAGTTTGACTACCATTTGCTCAATTCCATTAAAGGCTGAAAGTAAAATCACCAAAGCTGCTGTAGAAATAGCAATTCCTACCACACTAATCATAGTGATGAGGTTTATTACGTTTCTAGACTTCTTGGCTTTAAAATACCTTTGCGCTATGAATCGAGCAACATTCATAGCTTACTTTTTTAACAATTCATCGATTTTTTCAGCGTAATCCAAAGAATCATCAATATAAAAGTCTAAATCCGGAATGTGGCGCATATTCTTCAACCTTCTCCCTACTTCTCCGCGTATTTTTCCTTTGTTGGATTGAATATTAAGAAGTACCTCCTCCTTTGGAGGTCCAGTAAAAATACTCAGGTAAACACGTGCCAGACTTAAATCTGAAGTAACGCGAACTACTGTTGCTGTAACCATTGCGCCCAAGCACAATTCACGGGCATTCTGTTGGAAAACTTTAGATACTTCCTCTTGAATGACCTTCTCAATTTTATTTTGTCTTATTGTACCCATATTACAAAAGTAGTGATAATCGTAAAGAGTTGTTGAAAGATATGAAAGATGTTTGTAAATAGCTGCAAACTATTAGCAAGCTGACCGATTTAAGCTTATAGCTATTTAATTCAGTAAGACTTATTATAAAGGCTCCCCGTTTTTATAGTTATGGAAGTAATTATAAAAAAGTAGAACAAACATATTGCCTGTCGCCAAAAGCCTCTCGCTTTTTAATTAACTCCCACCCATTTAAACTTGAAATAATCCTATATTTGCCCTAGATGAAACAATTATCGACGATATTTAAAGCGACGTTTATATACAAGGCTAGAGCAATAGCAACTATTGTTTTTAACTTGTTGTATGTTGTTTTTAACCTGCTTTCTTTGGTGCTTTTTGTACCTTTTTTACAAGTTATTTTCCCTTCCGAAAAAGTAGAAATTGTAAGTAAACCTTTCCTGGAAGGAGAAGGGATTAGCGTATATATTGAGTACCTCAAAAATTACTACAATTACTTCATGACTTCAATGGCGCAAGAGGATCCAAAATACGCTTTGTTTTTTGTGTGTATTACGGTGGTTATTGCTTTTTTCTTTAAAAGCTTCTTCCGCTATTTGGCCATTTATCATCAATCTCAATTGAGAATGGCAGTCGTACGTGATTATCGCGATAAATTATTCAAAAAATCGATGGGACTTCCAATTTCTTTCTTTACTGAAGAGAAAAAAGGAGACTTGATGTCGAGAATGAATAACGATGTGAATGAAATTGAAATCGCTGTTGTGGCAGTTTTAGAATTAATTTTCAGAGATCCTTTGTCTGTAATTATTACCGTGAGTGTATTGATTTATTGGAGTCCAGCACTAACGCTTTTTTCTTTTATTTTATTACCTGTTTCAGCATTAATCATTACACAAATAGGAAAAAGTTTAAAACGAACGGCCAGTAAAGGTCAAAAGCAATTGGGGGTTTTGTTCTCTTTTTTAGATGAATACCTGGGTGGAATTAGAATTGTGAAAGCTTTTAATGCAACTGAAGAATCAGTTAAAAAGTTTGCAGCAATTAATTTACACCACCAAAAACTATCTACTCGTGCTTTTAGAAAACGGGATATTTCATCTCCTTTAAATGAGTTTTTAGGGGCGTTGGTTATGATTGGTATTGTTTGGTACGGTGGGTCAATGATTCTTGATGGGGCAGCAGGAGATGGATTTACAGGGAAAGAATTTATAGGGTTTATCATTGTATTTTCACAACTTTTAGTTCCTGTTCAGAACATTGCTAAAAACAGTGCAAACCTGAGTAAAGCAAAAGCGAGTCAGGAAAGAATTGAAGAAATTTTATCTGCTGACGAAAAGATTATCGATCCTGAAAACCCTATTGCAATTCAAACCCTACAAAACGGAATTGTATTTAAAGAGGTTTCTTTTGGATACCAAACAGAAATGGTCTTGAAGAAGCTCAACTTTGAATTGCTCAAAGGGAAAACCGTTGCCTTGGTAGGTGAATCAGGAAGTGGGAAATCAACAATTGCAGATTTATTACCACGTTTTTACGATGTCAATTCTGGAGAAATCACTTATGACGGTGTAAACATCAATCAGTTTTCATTACATGATTTACGAGAGCAAGTAGGGATTGTTAGTCAAGAATCTATTCTTTTCAATGATTCGGTATTCAACAACATCGCTTTTGGGATGAAGAATGTAACAGAAGAAGATGTTATTCAAGCAGCGAAAATTGCCAATGCACACGACTTTATTTCAGCTATGGATGAAGGATATCATTCTAATATAGGAGAGCGAGGAAACAAATTATCTGGTGGACAAAAGCAACGTTTAAGTATTGCACGTGCGGTATTGAAGAATCCACCCATTATGATTTTGGATGAGGCAACTTCAGCACTTGACACTGAGAGTGAAAAATTGGTACAAAACGCTTTAGATAACTTGATGAAAAACAGAACTTCTTTGGTTATCGCACACCGATTGAGCACAATTATGAAAGCCGATATGATTTTAGTCTTAAGTAAAGGAGAAATCATGGAACGCGGAACGCACGAAGAACTTTTTGCCAAGAAAGGATTGTACTATAAGTTGAGTACTATGCAAGGCTTATAAATTTATACTTCTACTTCATTCGATTATAATTCACCATTTCAAATAAAAGAATAGGGAAACCCTTGCAATGTTTCCTTTCGATATCCCTAGTTTTGAAGAGCATTATTCATTTAAAATTATATTATGCGAACAAATTCAAAGGATGTATTTCGATATTTAAACATTGGTTTACTAACATTACTTTTAGGTTTTAGTTTTTCATGTAAGAAAGAAAACATAAGTCCTAACACTCCAAGTAATCCAAGTGGAAATAGCGGACCAACAAATAATTCAGCAACTGCTTCAGCAGATTTAGAGTTTTTACCTTCTCAATCAAATGTCCATTTTCAGAGTTATGAAACAGGCTTTCTCGCCACTTCACTTGGTGATACTATTTTAACATGTGTTTTTGGAACTACAGATGAACAAGGAAATGACATTGATTCATTATCTATAGGATTTGGAATTAGTGATTCAGAAGGTCTTTCAGTAGGACAAACATATCCTGCACTTTCACCTATTGGTATGACAGCTGCACATGTTAAAACAGAAGGAGCAAATCCAGTTGTTGTTTATAATTTAGTCGATATATATCCAGGGGAAGTAGTGATTACTTCTTTAACAGATACCCATATCAAAGGAACATTTCATTTTACTGGATATGCTGCTGACACAGTTGATCCAACTGATCCAAATAAAAAGAAAGTTATTGTAAAAAACGGCACATTCAATTGTGAGTTATTACGTATGTAGGGATATTCATAACAATAATTTATAGAATGCACTGTGCTCGACACGGTGCATTTTTATTTGCTGTTCAAACACTTAAGTATCAATTTCCCTAATTTTATCTTTGCATCGATTTATGACTTCCTTAGTCGTAAATTTGGTTCAAAATCTATAACCATGAATGAATTACCAATTATGTTTAAATTACCCATATTGCTTTTTTAACTAAAGAGTAGGGAAAACCCTTGCAATACTTCCTTTCGACATCCCTAGTTTTGAAGAGTATATTCATTTAAAATTAAAATTCATGAAAAAAACTCCACTGCGTATATACAGATTATTAAGTCTAGTCTCCATTTCTTTATTAGTGGTGTTTAGTTTTTCTTGTAAAAAAGAAGAAGCTGAATCCACCAATCCACCCAGTGGGCCAGGAGGACAAGGAGGTGGAGGTGGTAGCTATTCAATAATTGCAACTGCAGACCTCAATTTTGTAGAATTAGGAAAAGCTTTTGATTTCAAGTGTTATGATAAAAATCCCGAAGTGAATCACATTACCATAAAAAACGATACACTTTATATGATTTTTGGAAATAATCAAACTGTTGAAGGAGACACAGTAGTTTCGCAAATAATTGTTTCTGGGGTTCAGGATCTTGAAGTAGGAGATACGTATTCGGTGGACGATAACACTAGCCGATTGGTTACGTTCTCTATGTATGCTAATAACGCCCCTGAATTAGGGTATACAGCATTAAATAAAACAGGAGCTCCCTTTAATAACTCTGGAGAACTGAAAATTATTTCTAAAAATGGAAACAAAATTAAAGCAACTTTTTATTTTTCTGGATATACTTTCCCCAACCCAATGAATCCAGGAGTACCACAAAAAGAAGTTATAGTCTCCAATGGGACAATAGATTGTGAGTATATTATTGGATAATTTTACTAACTTATACTACTCTTAAGCACTAAATACACCACAAAACTTGTGGTGTATTTAGCTTTTAAAGAGAGAATCAGGGCAAACTCTTATCGTCCTTTTTATACAAAAACAATTAATTTTAAAATTATGCAAACAATTACAAAAGGTACATTTCGGTTTTTAGGCTTAGCTTCAATTTCATTATTGGTGGCACTTAACTTTTCATGTGAAAGCGACACATCAGCAGAAAAACAGTCAAAGGAAATAAAGCAAACGAAAGGAAAACAAAAAAAAGCCATTTCACAACCATTAATTGCTAGTGCAAACTTAGAGTTTACAAACAATGGAGATCTTATTGAATTTGAGTGCTATAAAGAAGAAATGTATGGAGAGATAAGCATTCAAAGTGATGGTAACATGTATTTAAGATTTAGAACTGTTCTTAAAGATGGAAGTCAACCTGATGGTCCAATTTTACAAATTACCATTAAAAACCCTAATGGATTTGCAGAAGGAGAAATCTATTCTTTTTCTGATGATCCTGATAACAAAGAAATTATTGTTTCTCTTACTAAATCTTATGAGAAGCCAGAACTTTATATGGCGAAAAATAGAGGAACAAAACTAGGTTCAGGTGAATTAAAAATCACATCTCTAAGAGATAAACAAATAGAAGGCGTTTTTAATTTTGAAATAAAAAACGTCATTAATAAAGAGGAAAAGCTTATTATCTCTAATGGAAAGTTTCAAGGTAAGGTGGTTGGTTTAGAGAGTTGAATCTTTGCTATCTAGTTTTGTTTTTTCGATGTTCGTGTTCTCACAATCAGTTATTTTTAAATGCATATAGGATTTTGACTTCATTTATTGTAAATTTGATTCAAAACTGATAACTATGAATGAATTACCGATAACCAATATTGTTTTAATTGCGATTTCAGCCTTTTTAATTTACGGGATTTTCTTCCTTGTAAAACAACAAACAGCTGCCATTATGGAGCGCTTTGGAAAATTTCATTCAGTAAGAGTCTCTGGTTTGCAATTAAAAATCCCATTAGTAGATAGAGTAGCTGGACGAATTAATTTAAAGATTCAGCAGTTAGATGTTATTGTAGAAACAAAAACTAAAGATGACGTATTCGTACGTTTAAAAGTATCGGTTCAGTTTCAAGTAATGAAAGACAAGGTTTACGATGCTTTCTATAAGCTTGAAAACCCACAGTCTCAAATTACATCATACGTTTTTGACGTTGTACGTGCTGAGGTTCCAAAAATGATTTTGGATAATGTCTTCGAACGAAAAGATGATGTGGCAAATGCTGTAAAGTCAGAATTAAACGAAGCGATGCAAGACTACGGATATGATATCATTAAAACATTGGTTACTGATATTGATCCAGATGAGCAAGTAAAAGAAGCGATGAACAGAATTAACGCCTCAGAACGTGAAAAAGTAGCTGCCGAATTTGAGGCAGAAGCAGAGCGGATTAAAATTGTTGCTAAAGCAAGAGCAGAAGCAGAAAGCAAGCGTCTACAAGGTCAAGGAATTGCCGATCAACGAAGAGAGATTGCACGTGGACTTGTTGAAAGTGTTGATGTTTTAAATACTGTGGGGATTAATTCACAAGAAGCTTCAGCTTTAATTGTTGTAACGCAACATTATGACACGCTTCAATCTCTAGGTGAAGAAACAAATTCTAATCTTATCTTAATGCCTAATTCTCCTCAAGCAGGAAGTGATATGTTAAATAACATGATTGCTTCATTTACGGCTTCTAACCAAATTGGCGAAGCAATGAAAAAAGCAGAGTTAGCAAAACAAAGTAAAAAAAATAAAGACGATAAATAGAAGGGTAATTTGTTGGTTTTAGTAAACAATAATTTGTAAAAATAAATTATGAAAAAAGCAGCTTTAATTTTCGCATTGATTTTCTTTGTTTCCTCTTGTATC
>Ga0209075_1002608_pt1 | contig 15746 bp, 17 predicted proteins | sample Stecom2011_FD_187523 | JGI IMG/M metagenome (GOLD analysis project Ga0209075, IMG submission 187523) | Agricultural soil microbial communities from Utah to study Nitrogen management - Steer compost 2011 (SPAdes) (version 2) | ecosystem: Environmental > Terrestrial > Soil > Agricultural land...
TAATATCTTCATATTGATAACATATTTTAAATATATCTTCCTTAGATTTTAAATAGTTAATCGCTACATCAAAACAATCATAAAAGTCTTTGCTTGTTTTATGATCTGGGTCTGTCCAGTTAACAAAAATACTATGTGATATACCACTTTGTTGGTAAGATTTTAAATGCCTTTTTGTAAACGGGTCTTTAATACCCTTATTTAAAGATTCATAGATATCTGTTAGTATATCTGCGTGTGCATCAAATAACATCATACCTTATACCTTCTTTTGTTTAGAATGGTTTCATTATAACATGATTTATACAATGATAAAGGCCAAATTACCTTTGGCCTTTGTTATTTTAGTTTAAATTGATACATTATATAATGATCATATACACGATCAGATTTTAAGATATTTAAATCCTTTTGACTCTTTTGACCTTCTAATGCAACACCTGTGTAAACTTCACCTTCTTTTGCATTATTAAGGTTAGTTGGTGTTGGTTTATTTTGTGTAAATACAACTAATGTCGGATAGTTTGTAAAGATATTCATTTCTACTTTGTTTGTTTTTAAAGTGGCTGCATAACGGTCTTTTGGTAATTCAAATATATCATCTAATGCGGTATCTGAATGTATCTTTAATGGTTTAAAATCTTGATAATCTTTGTTTGTTCCAGTCACTTTATTTTGTTTTGTAAATCTACCTGATTCATCTCTTGTTAAATACGTATTAGATACAACTTTAAATTGGTGATTGCCTAATGTGTTACTTGCTTCTAAATTAAAGTAGGGATGGAAGGTTAAGTTTACCGGTGTATCTTGGTCGGTTGTTGCTTGATGTCTAACCAATAAATTACCTAAAAACAAACGATACGTCACCTTTATGTTTAAATTACCTACATAACCATCAGACATGTCAGCTACTTTAAGTTCAAACTCAATTCTATCTGCTGTATGCTTAGTCACTTCAAAAGTCTTTGTTGTAAAGTTATGAGGTCCACCGTGCATGTAATAAGGTAATCCTTTAAAATCTATAAATTGCTTTGTTGTTTTATCTTCATACACACGGCCTGCGGTTCTACCTACAGTACGTCCATACTTTAAATCATTTTCAATAAACATTTCTAAAGTTTTTGGGGTTGATAACATCGGTATGAGTTGTCCATGATCCTTTAAATAAATTTGATAAATACTTGCAGCCAAGTCAACTGCTACAACTTTTAATTGTTCATTTTCTAATATATATGTTGTTGCCATAATGTTTTGCCCCTTATATAATGTTGTGTTTTTTTAAAAATGCATAGAGTGCATCCGAATCGACATGTGGTCCAATGAGTTGATATTTACCATGAGCTTCTTTTATCCAGCGTGAGTTTTCCATAATGATACCAATATGTGCAAGTCCCATCATGTCAATATCATTATGTCCATCTCCAAATGCGATAACTTCATAATCTGGATATTTTTTCATAAGTTTTTTTAAGGCATTAGCTTTTGAAACACCCTTAGATACAATATCAATACCACCAGCATGCCAATGAAAAATATCGAGATCATAATTTTTTTGAATCTCTTGTCCAATTAATTTTTCATCTTTGTGATAAACCCAAAGTTGATATACATTGTTATCTTCATAAAAGCCAGGTTTTTCTAATGGCTTTTTATCGACAAAGTTTTGGAATGCATCTTTAATGTTTTCATCGATTTTTGTAACTACTTCTTCATACATACCCACCATACCTAATGCAATACCTCGTTTTTGAGCCTTTGATATAATTTGAGCGACAATTTCTTTAGGTATATGTGCATCATCAATGACTTTGTTATCTTCTAAGGTTAATGCACCATTGACAAGTATTTTATACTTAAAACACCCATCTAAATCACCTAAAACATCAAGTTTGGCAACCCCTCTTCCGGTAGCTAATGCGAGTATATAGTCTGGATGGTTTGCAATATAATGAATAAGTTTTCTAGCATTGGGTAATATTGCTTTTAAATTGGTTGATCTTAATGTATTATCTAAATCAAAAACAAATAATTTTTTCATAAAAACCTCATGTGATATACATACTATTTTATCATGAAACAAAAATTTAATAATTTTAAAATAATCGTGTATAATAGATATAAGATATTTTTACGTTACGAGGTTATATATATGTTGAAAAACAAGTTGTTGAAAACCGGAGAAATCGGAGTTTTTGCGTTAGGTGGCTTAGGCGAAGTTGGAAAAAACACCTACGTTTATGAAATTAATAATCAAATATTTATCGTTGATGCTGGGATCCTTTTTCCCGATGACGATCTTTTAGGTATTGATTATGTGATTCCTGACTATACTTATTTAAAAGAAAATGAAGAACGCATTGTCGGTTTATTTATTACCCATGGTCACGAAGACCATATTGGGGGTATTCCTTATTTACTTCGCCAGGTCAATATTCCAAGAATTTATGTTTCTGGTATTGCTGTTGATTTATTGGAATACAAGTTCCGTGAACACAAGGGTTTAAATGTTCCTAAGATTGAAGAGTATAAATCTTATTACACCTATAAATTTAATGGTGTTGAAATTTCATTTATACGACTCAATCATTCAATTCCTGATATGTTTGGTATTGTCTTTAAAACGAAAGATGGTCCCATCTTTCATACTGGAGATTTCAAAATTGATTATACACCGGTTGGTCCACATGCTGAATATGAGAAACTTGCCAATCTTGGTCAAGAAGGCACACTACTATTAGTAAGTGATTCCACCAATGCTGAACAAGAAGATTTAATTCAATCAGAATCAAAGGTAGGACGTTCAATTAACGAATTATTTACAAGAATCGAAGGCCGTATTATAATTGCGACTTTCGCATCCAACCTTTATAGAATCCAACAAATTATTGAAGCTGCTGAATTAACAGGTAGAAAAATTGCAGTCTTTGGTCGTTCGATGGAACGTACCATTGAAGCAGGTCAACAATCAGGGTATATTAAGCCTAAAAAAGGGACTATTGTTGCCCCTGAAGATTTAAAAAAATTCACTTTAGAAGAAACATGTATTCTTGTAACAGGTTCTCAAGGTGAACCACTCGCAGCGCTTTCTAGAATTGCTAATGGTTCTCATAGGCAAATTAAGGCTGTTAAAGGGGATACGGTGATCTTTTCTTCTTCACCAATTCCAGGTAACCAAGATCCAATTAATAAAACCATTAATTTATTATTTAGAAAAGATGTTAATGTCATTACCCATGGTCCAATTACAGATACACATACTTCTGGTCATGGTAGTGCACCCGATTTAAAACTTATGCTCACACTCATTAAACCAAAGCACTTTATTCCAATGCATGGTGAGCATCGCATGTTAAAGAAACATAAAAGTCTAGCGATTGAATGTGGTGTGGATCCAAATAATATACTGATCATGGATAATGGTGATGTTGCAGCTGTATCTAAAGATAAAGTGCGTTATGCAGGTAAGGTGCAAGCCGGTGATATTTATATTGATGGTACATCCGTTGGTAATATTGGTTCAAACGTCTTAAAAGAGCGTAAAATATTATCCGAAGAAGGTTTATTTTCAGTCATCTTAACTGTCGATACTGAGAATAAAACTTTAATTAATCAACCAACTGTTATCTCTAGAGGTTTTATTTATATGAAGGGTAACGAAGAACTCACCTCAAGCTTGGCTGCTTTAGTAAAACATATTACGCTACAAGAGTTACCTAAAAAAGGATATAATGAACTTAATTTAAAACAACAAATCATTGATCAACTCTCTGAAAAAATATATGATATCACCTTAAGAAAGCCAATGATTTTACCAATTATAATGAATGTATAAAGATAGATGATGGATAAGGCCATCATCTTTTTTTATTGTTTTTTAAAATTTGGATGTTTGACATTAATACCTTCCATGAGTAACTTTTGATATATAAGGCCTTTAGATGATACCAACATAAATAATGAAACTACTTTTTTCCAAGGTTTCATTTCATGCACACTTTCTTTATCATAATGACTGACAAATACATTATCATTTGTTTTCGTGCATGTATTTTAAAAATTGTAAAAAAATGTGCTTATTTGCATGATAAGTACTTATATATTTTTGAGTTTTATTTTGAATGCATTTGATCGATAAAGGCATCAAAAACATCTTTTGTAATCATAGCATCCGTTCTTGCATCATGGTCTTGAATGATCTGTTCTTCTGGTTGATAATATTTTTTATAAGCATCAAATAAACCAATATCATTTGGTAAATTAAAGTAATCTTTATGGAGCTTTAATAAATCAATAAACTGATAATCTTTAGTTATCGGTTTGACTTGATGTAACTGATAACTAATGTTTAATGCTTGGATATCATTTTTACCCCAAGTTACTATTTGTGGTTTATAGTTTTCCATCATAGTTTTTAAGTCATCATAAAATAAGTCGTAAGCCCTTGCTGTACCGTAGTATTTGTTTTCATCCAAATCTAAAAACTTAATGGTTCTTTTATTAATTGCTTGTTCGCTTAACACTTCAACAAAGTAGCCATTATCTTTAATGACTTTACCTTCTTTATTTGCTAGTAAATAGCCTACTTGAAGTATTTCTGGCGTATGAGGTCCTCTTTTATAACCAGGCATTGTCATTTCAAGATCTAAAAATAAAAAGTATTGATATTTTTTTAGTACACGCTTCATATCAAGTCTTAATTTATTTAAATCATATAGTGTACGTGCTGGTTTCAATTGTTTAATTAAATTAAAATGTGCAACTGGATGTACTAAGACATCTTTGTTATCAATGCGTCTTTTAACTTGTTCTAAGACTTCAAAATCGACTAAAATACCTTTTTTCAAAATCGTTAAAAAAACTTTTGCAAGTCTATTTGGTAAGTAAAATGGTTCTTTTTTATTGTTGATAATACAATAAAATATTTTTTGTTTGGGTTTGGTGCTGTGAATAAATGCTTTCATGAAATACCTTCCTTAATGCCTTTAATAACTTTATCCGGTAATCCGATTTTTCTTAAGTCTTCTGTAGATGCGTTTTTAATTGCATCTAAGGAACTAAAGTTTGCGAGTAATCGTTTTTTACGAGTTGGTCCAAGACCAGGAATGTGGTCTAAGACTGATGTATAATCTTTTCTGTTTTTTGTCTTTTGATGAAATGTGATAGTAAAACGATGCACCTCATCTGATAGTGGTGCTAAGAATTGATACAACGGTGATTTTTTATCTAATAAAGTAACTTCATTATCGATTACATATCCTTCAAGTTGGTGATAACGGTCTTTTTTTAAACCTAAAACCGGTATGTCTAAATTAAACAATTTCATCACTTCTAGTGCTGCTGAAACTTGACCCTTACCACCATCGACACATATTAAATCTGGTAAAGGTTTTTGTTCAACAATGAGTCTTTGATAGCGTCGATAAAGTACTTCTTTCATTGCTTGATAATCATCGTTGGTGGTTGTTTTTAAATGGAATTTTCTATACATTTTTCGTTCAAATGAAAAATCTTTCCATACAATCATACCTGAAATTGGTGCCGTACCAAATAAATGTGCGTTATCAAACACTTCAATATAGTTTACTTTTTTTCCTAATACTTCCTCTAAACTTTGCAGTTGTTCGGTGATTTTTTCTTCTTTTGCTCGGTATAATTTATCATAGTGTGTTAAATCTTCAACAGCATTTTTATACGCTAAATCAATTAGTTTCTTTTTATCTCCAATTTTAGGAACAATAAGCTTAGATCCAAAATACATTTTTAAAGTTGAAATTGGAATTTGTTGATCAAATACCAATTCATCTGGTAGTAAAAATTTATCATAATAGTTTTTAATATAGTTTAAAAAAGTTTCTTTTGGATCACTAATATAAGATAAAACATTTTGATGCGTATCTAAAATACGCCCTTGACGCATTAAAAGGATTTGAACAGCAATGTCATCATCATTATATGCAAAACTAATAAAGTCACGATCTTTAAAATCATTTAAGTTCATAATTTGTTTTTCGGTCGTTTCTTTAACAGCTGTAATCATATCCCGATATTCCAAAGCACGTTCAAACTCCATCGATTCTGATGCTTCTTTCATACGCTTTTCTAACTCGTTTAATACGTCCTTTGTTTCACCTTTTAAAAACTTAGTAATTTTATTAATATTAGGTTGGTAGTCAACATGCTCATGCGCACATGGCCCTAAACATAAGCCCATATGATAATACAAACAAGGCTTTGAATCAACCGGATTACAACGTCTTAACGGATAAAGCCTATGTAGTAAATTTAACGTCTGGCGTGCCGCTTTTGAATTTGGATAAGGACCAAATAAAACTTTATCTTTATCGACTTCCACATAACGTGAAACAACAAGCATTGGGTCTTTTTCTTGTGTGATTTCAATGTATGGATAACTTTTATCATCGATTAAGCGAATATTATATAGTGGTGCATATTTTTTAATTAAGTTATATTCTAAAATGAGTGATTCTTGTTCTGAGTTTGTTACAACATAATTAAAATCACTGATTTCTGAAATCAGCTTTTCTGTCTTGGCATTATGAGCACCCCTAAAATATGAACTCACTCTATTTTTTAAGTTTTTAGCCTTGCCAACATAAATGACTTCGCCCGCAGCATTTTGCATTAAGTAACAGCCGGGTTCAGTTGGTAGAAGTGCTAATTTTTCTTTCATGTCATCACCATGTATATATTATACTAAAAATAGCAATTTTATAAAGATATCATACTAAAAGTATGGTATATATCTTACGATTAACAAATTAGAGGTTTCATTGAAAAATTATTTGATTGCTTTTTAAGTTAATTTCAAGTATCATGCTTGTAATGCATATGCATAAATATCTTGTATAGGAGATTAATATACTTTATTAAAAAATACATATGAAAAATATACAATTAGCATTGAATCAATATATCGATTCACTACCCAACAGCCCACTTAAAGATGCCATATCTTATGCTTTATTAGGCGAAGGTAAGCGCGTTAGACCGCTACTTGCTTTCAACTTGCTACAATCTAAAGGTATGGATCCTGCACCATATTTAAGTGCCTTAATCTCTGTAGAATTAATACATACATACTCTTTAATACATGATGATTTACCAGCGATGGATGATGATACTTTAAGACGTGGTAAACCAACAGTTCATATGCAATTTGATGAAGCAACTGCTATTTTAGCTGGTGATGCTTTATTAACAGATAGTTTTAACCTAATTACAAAAAACCCAAGTTTAACGGATCAACAAAAGGTTCAAATAGTTCAAATTTTATCTAAAAAAGCTGGTAGTCTAGGTATGGTACTAGGCCAAATAAAAGATATTGAATCCGAAAATAAATCCATCACAATTGAAGATTTAAATCAAATGTATGCATTAAAAACAGCTAATTTAATTCAAGCATCACTCATGCTAGGTGCAGTTATTGCAGCACCTGATGAGTTATCCACATATGAAAAATTAGGCTATTACATTGGTTTAATTTTTCAAATACAAGATGACTTGATTGAGCATTTATATACGAGTGAAAAAATCGGTAAATCAAAATCAGATATCACTCGCAATAAACCTACTTATGTTTCATTATTAGGGTTAGAACAAACGCAACAAAAATTAAAAGATTATACAAATTCATTAAATGAACTGATTTATGCATTAAGTCTTCAAAATACAAACCTACATGAACAAATTAAAGCTTTGCTTACAAGAGAAAAATAAAAGAAAAACAGTTACGCTCATTGCATGAACGTAACTGTTACTTTACCATTTACTATTTCTTCTAACGCTTTACCAACTGATGTTACTGATTTAGCATCTTTAATTTCTAAGTTTTCACGCTCAATCATATGCGCTACTTTACTTGCAGCATAGACAAGTTTATACTTAGAATCAATCTTTTCTAATAAAACGTCTATGGTTGGATAATTTAATCCGACTTTTTTCTTTTTCATATTATTCCTCCATTAACTGCTGATATTTTTGAATTGTTCTTTGTGTGCGTGCATGTTCTGCACGAATGATTGCCATAATACGGTCTGCGGCATTATTGACATCATCATTGACTACAATATAGTCATATTTATATGCGAGCTTAAATTCGCTTTCAGCTTTTTTAAATCTTTTATCTACGATTTCTTGACTATCGGTTCCACGCCTACTTAATCGTTCATATAATGCTTTTTTACTTGGTGGTACTAAAAAGATAAATACTGCATCTTTGGTTTTTTCACGCACTTGAAGTGCACCGTCAACCTCAATTTCTAAAACAACTTCTTTACCTTGTTCTAATAATTCTTCTACTTTATCTTTTGGTGTTCCATAATAACTGCCAACAAATTCTGCATATTCTAAAAAGCGATCATTGCGAATCATTTCTTCAAATGTAGCTCGACTCACAAAATAATAATCCTTTCCATCCACTTCACCAACGCGAGGTGGTCTAGTTGTTACCGACACAGAATACTCTAAATTATGGTTTTTCATGTCAAAAAGTGCCTTACGCACTGTGCCTTTTCCTACGCCTGATGGTCCAGATATGACGATGAGTAATCCACGCTCGTTTAATTTCATATGACACTCCTAACTCTTCGTTTAATACATTATATACGAAAATCTATGTTATGTAAATAGTTTCAGTCATTTTCATGATATAGTATAAATGAGGTGTTATCTTATGGCATTAGATGGTATTTATACCCACTATTTAATTAAAGAATTAAATGAATCAACTCAAAATACACGTGTAGAATCGATATGGTTAGACGGTTTAAGATTTGTCTTTAGTCTTTATAAACAAAAACAAAGACATTTTTTAATCATCAACTTAAACGCAAGCTTCACAAGTTTTTATTTAACCAATAATCCACCTGAGAAAAAAGATACTTCTCACTTTTTAAGTCAACTTAAAAAGAACTTAGAAGGTGGCATTTTAAATAACATCACACAATACAAATCTGATCGTGTCATCGAATTTCACTTTACTGTCTATGATTTTATTTATGGTCCGATAAACCGTAAACTTATTTTTGAAGCGATGGGTAGACATGCTAATCTTTATCTGATTGAAGATGATAAAATTATCGACCTATACAAAAGAATGTTTGTTTTAGATGGTAGACATCTCATTCCAAATGCAACATTTGAATATTTTTTAAGTGATAAGCTAGATGCAAAAGACTATCAGTTTGATGCACTTTTATCACCAAAAGATATGACCCAAAAATATTTAGGTATTTCATTAAGGTTAGCTAAGTATTTGCATCAAACAGGTAAACATCCTTATGAAATACCTATTCATCCTACGCTTTCAATAAAAGATAATAAATCTTACTTTTTTAATATTTTTGAAGGGGATACAAAATCTTTTGACACTTTAAGTGAAGCATTGGATGCCAGAAAGATGAACTTAAAAGACCATAAGTCTATTTATAAATCATTTATTCAAAACCATTTAAAAAAGTTAGATAAAAAATACAACCAATTAACAAAACAAAAATTTGATGCAGAAAATCTTTTATTAGATAAAGATAAGGGTGACTATATTTATAATCATGGTAAAAATCTTCAAAGTAAACTAAAATTTATCGATGATATTTCATTAGATGAAAGAAAAACTTTATCACAAAACGCACAAAAGTTTTATGATAATTATGCCAAAGGCAAACGTGCGATTAAGTATTTAGAAACTGCTTTAAAAGAGGTCTTAGATGAAAAGGATGTATTTAATCATTACTTAAGTGAACTTGAACTCACAGACACTAAAGATTTGGATGACTTTAAACAAATACTTGAACCTTATGGCTTTTTAAAACAAAGAAAACAAAGTTCTAAACAAAAACCATCAAAAATTAATCTACTTACCATTCATCAAGATGATGCAACATATATTATCGGTAAAAACGCCCACCAAAATGCTTACATTGTTAACCACGTAGGTCAACCAAATGATTATTGGTTTCATGTTAAAGATGCACCCGGTTCCCATGTATTTGTAAAAACTAACGATCTGAATGAAAAAGTACTTCGCACCTCAGCAATGTTAGCTGCTTACTTTTCTTCTTTAAGAGCATCTAGCTCCATACCTGTTAATTATACTTTATTTAAACATGTACGTAAAATAAGTGGAAAACCCGCATCTTTTGTTAAAATCTCACAAGAAAAAACAATCTATATCGATATTGATAATGAAACAGTCAATAATCTCTTGGATAATGCTTAAATGTTGAATTTAACGACATTTTAGAGTAAGATAGATGTGTGAAAATAAATAAGGAGGCGTTACAAATTATGGCATTTACACTCGATAAATTACCATATGCATATGATGCATTAGAACCATTCATTGATGCAAAAACAATGGAGATTCATCATAGTAAGCACCATCAAGCTTATATCAATAACTTGAATGCTGCATTAGAAAAACATCCTGAGTTAAACGTAAAAACAATGGATGATTTAAAGAAATTACTTGTAGATTTAGATAAAGTACCTGTGGACATCCAAGGTGCAGTTAGAAACAACGGTGGGGGTCACTTCAATCACGCATTCTTCTGGCCACTATTAAAGAAAAATGATGGTAAAAAACCATCTGGTAAATTAATGGAAGCTATTAATGCAAACTTTGGTTCATTTGAAGCATTCCAAGAAGCATTTAGTACAGCAGCTAAAACTAGATTTGGTTCTGGTTGGGCATGGCTCATTAAAAAAGGTGACAAATTAGTTGTTACTTCAACACCGAACCAAGATACACCACTTGCTGATGGTACACCTTTATTAGGTTTAGACGTATGGGAACATGCATATTATCTAAACTACCAAAACAGACGTCCTGATTATGTAGCAGCATTCTTTAATGTTGTCAATTGGGAAGCTGTTGAAGCACTATTCAACAAGGCTTAATTATGATAAAAGGACATTGAATGTCCTTTTTTTATGATGTATATATACTTTAACTTTTTACTTCAGTATATTTTAAATAGTATTTAAAGTATCTTCTAAAGTCTTCAATGTTGGATTGACGTACCTTGGCTTCATAAAACTTAAAAACACTATTGAAATGATCAACTTCTAAAAATTTTGTTGTATCATTTAAATAGTAGATTTCACGATACATTGCTCGGTAACGTGTCCAGTTATCAAGCGTCATAGATTTATTTATTTCGATATCTTGGCTACACAAATGCCAAACTCGTGAGTTTTTAATACCGTATTTTAATCTTTGCATGTAAATCCTTTCATATATTTACATTGTATCATAACTTACGGATATCACTCAAGTCTACATAAAAAAAGAACCTCCCAAAAAGTGGAGGTTCTTACATGATTATTTTAATAATTCTGGTGTAGTTTCGATGACAGCGTAATCACCGTCTTCTCTTTCATAAATTATTTGTGGGTTATGTGTTTTTTCATCTAAGAAAATGAAAAAATCATGTCCACTTAATTCCATTTGCGCAATGGCATCATCTATACTCATAGGTCGAATTGAGAATTTCTTTGACTTAACAAGTTGACGTGCTCTAACTTTTTTATCCATTTCATCAAGATCAAAGTCTGGATTAAAGACCTCTTGACCACGCTTTTCAAAATGACGTTTAATCTTACCTTGATGCTTTCTAATTTGAGCTGTCAATTTTTCAACTGATTTATCGATTGCAGTATACATGTCCGGATCACGTACTTCACTTCTTAAAATAATATAAGGTGCTGGAATTGTAACTTCCACTTTTGAATATTCTTTATATACTCTTAGGACAACACGTACATGATCGATAACCTTTTTGTTTAATATGTTGACAATTTTGTCAAGTCTTTTTTCAACATAAGCTTTAATAGCGTCTGTTGGAGTAAACCCGTTTCTACCTATGATTTCATATCTCATATCTTTATTCCTCCTTAAAATTGTTTGTAAAAATGATGAGATGTCCTAAATTCATTTGATCAAACATTTCAATTGTTTTAAGTGTTAACTTTTCTATATAAATCGCATCTATGGTCATTTCCAATTTAAAGTATGCTTGATAATATGGTCTAAAATAGTAAAGATAATCACCTGCCTGACTAACATCTTTATTTAATAACTCAAACACATGCAGTAGTCCATTTTGAATGGGTACTACAAAATAAGGAAAGTGCTGCATGTGAAGTTTAAAACAATGATGGCAAATTTCTGGTGTTTCAAAGTTGAATAAATTTCGAAATGTTTTAGCTTGCCTAATAACATTTTTACATGATTTACAATACATAGTATGGACCTCCATACTATAGTAGTAAATAAAGCCTTTATCTACTTTTTATATTGTTCAATAATCTTTGCTTGTAAATGTTGTGGCACTTCTTCATAACGATCAAACTTACGTTCAAATTGACCAGAACCTTGTGTCATAGCTTTTAGATCAATTGCGTAACTGGTGACTTCAGCTTCTGGTACGTATGCCGTAATAACTGTATAACCATCTGCTTGATCCATACCTAAAATACGACCACGGCGTTTATTCATGTCTCCCATCACATCACCAACATATGCTTCTTTAACAGTAATTGTTAAATGTAGTATCGGTTCTAGAATGGTTGGTTCAATTTCAGGTAATGCTGCTTTAAATGCTAAGTCTGCAGCCATAACGAAGGATATTTCATTACTGTCTACTGAGTGATATGATCCATCATAAAGGGTTGCTTTTACGTGAATCACAGGAAAACCCGCTAAAGGTCCCTTTTCAAAGGTACGGATGAGCCCTTTTTCAACTGCAGGAAAATATGACTTAGGTACCGCACCACCAAAGACTTCTTCTGCAAAAACAAATTCTTCTTCAGTTGGTTCAAAACGGATAAATACGTGACCAAATTGACCTGCACCACCGGATTGTTTTCTATGTTTTCCTTCACCAATACCTTTTTTCTTAATGGTTTCACGGTAAACAATTTTTTGTTCTTCAAAAGAGACACTAACTTTATATAAGTTTTTCATACGGTCAGTAATATATTTAATATGTGAAATACCATACCCACCAATGAGTAATTGGCCAGTTTCTTTATTACGACGAATATCAAATGAAGGGTCTTCAATATTTAATTTGGTAAGTGCCATAGAAATCTTATCTTCATCTTTTTCGTGTTCTGGTTCAATGGCTTGATAAATGACTGGTGTTGGTAAATCTATGGTATCGAATACTACTTTATGCTTTGGATCACTTAATGTATGACCAGTTTTTAGTTCATCAAGTTTTGTTGTTACAACAATATCACCAGCATGAGCAATATCAATAGGTATTTGTTCTTTACCTATCATCGTCATTAAAGTGTTTATTTTTAAAGTTGAATTGGTTTGTGCATGATACACTTCATCGCCAGGTTTTAGTGTACCTGAATTGATTTTAATAAACGATATTGTTCCAATAAATGGGTCAATCATTGTCTTAAAGACAAACCCACTAAATGCTTCTGTATCTTCAGTTTTAATGTGGACTACTTCATCAGAGTCAACTTTTTTAGCTTCTAACTCTTTTAACAAATCAGGTGATGGTAAAAAGTCAATGAGCATTTTAAGTAAAGTGTTAACACCAATATTTTTTAATACAGATCCTACTAGTACTGGAGTTAGTTCACCATTGATAATAGCGTAGTTTAAAGCTTTTGTAATTTCTTCATCAGTAATCGTTTCACCACCAAAATACTTTTCTAATAACTCTTCTGATGTTTCAGCGACTGACTCCATAATCATTTCACGTAATTGATCAACTTTAGGTTGTTTTTCTTCCCAAATTTCAGCATCTTCACATGTCTTACCATTGTAAATACGTGCTTTCATCTCAACAACATTTACAAATCCTTCAAAGTCTTCTTTACGACCAATTGGATATGTAAATGGCACAGCTCTTTTACCGAGTTTGGTTCGAATATCTTCTAGTAATGCTTCGTAGTCGATATTTTCTTTATCCATTTTGTTGATAAATAATACAGCTGGAATGCGTCGTCTTCGAATTTCATTCCATACACGTTCTGTACCAACTTCAACACCTTTAGTAGCATCAATTAAAATGACTGCACCCTTGACAACTTCTAAGGCATGGTATAACTCGCTAATGAGCTCATCATTACCAGGTACGTCCAAGAAGTTAAGTTTGCAGTCATTTGATTCAATCGGTATTAAAGATGTTTGCATGGAGGAGCCACGTGTTTGTTCCTCCACAAGAAAATCGGATTTAGTGTTCTTACGCTCCACCTCACCCTTGTTGACAGTCACCCCAGAAACATTAAGCAGGCTTTCAGTCAGTGAAGTCTTTCCACTGCCTAAATGCCCCAAAAGGGCAATGTTTCGAAGGTTCTTTGTTTTGTATTCTTTCATAAATACCTCCCTATATTGTATGCGTTTACATTGTACTTTTATTATATCATACATTCATTATTTAGCAATTATAATAGATATTTAAATTATGTTAAAAAAGTTATTGGATATATTTGTAGTATAATTAATATATGAAAAAAATAGCTATAAAAGCCATCAAATGGTACCAAAGAAAACTTTCACCAATTAAATCGCATAAATGTCGCCATACCCCAACTTGTAGCCATTATGCTATAGAGGCATACGAGACACATAACTTCATTTATGCAAGTTTTCTAACAACAAAAAGGATACTAACATGTAACCCTTTGTTTAAACCTAAATATGATCCCGTACCAAAGAAAAAAGAAAGAAAAGGTAAACATGATAAAAGTATTTAAAGTCCCTTCTTCGATTTTAAATCAAAGAAGAAACATTTCAGTTTATATACCAGATAGTCACCCTGGTCCCTATAAAGTATTGTATATGCATGATGCACAAAATTTATTTTTTAAAGAAGCTTCTGCTTATGGTGACATTTGGGATGTACATACCCAATTTGATAGATTTTTAAAAGCTGGTATTATTGAACCTTACTTAATTGTAGGTATCGAAAATACTAAATACCGCATCGATGAATATAGTCCTTTTGACAATTCAAATATTTATAAAACTTTTTCAAGTGAAATTCGCGTACCACACTACGGTCAAAATTATGCTCGATTCATTGTCGAAGAGTTAAAGCCGTGGATTGATGAAAAGTTTAATACTAAAAAAGATGCCGAAAATACGCTCATTATGGGTTCATCACTTGGTGGTCTTATCAGTTTATATTGTGGTTTAAAATATCCAGAAATTTTTGGTGGTATAGGTGCGCTATCTACTTCTGCATCTTGGAATCCTAAAGGATTAGATGATCTACTAGCAAATTATAAAGCAAAACCACATCAAAAGTATTTTATTACCGCTGGTACAAATGAAAGTGGAAAAGATGATCCTAAATTAAATCGTGAATATACTAGAGTGTCTAAAAAAATTGTTAAACAAGTAAAACCTCATGCACAAAAAGTATTTTTTAAGTTTTACGAAGGTGGTGTTCATAATGAGACACTTTGGTCTTTACAATTAAGTGAGTTTGCACAATTCATGCATACTTAAAGTAATCAACAAACCTATTAGATGGGTTTGTTTTTTTTATGATTTAATGTAAAAAAAGATACGCTTTGATGCGTATCTTTATCGTATAAATTCAATTAGTATGCTCTAGCAAATAATATCGTTTGAGTTGCTTTTTTGCCAGTTACTGGGCAGTTTTCGGTTAGCATCGGTTCATCTAGAATAACGCGTGCTGTTGCACCCGTTTCTTCTTTAATTTGAATTTCTGCATCTTCACCACTAACAGACA
>Ga0209075_1002609_pt1 | contig 15744 bp, 10 predicted proteins | sample Stecom2011_FD_187523 | JGI IMG/M metagenome (GOLD analysis project Ga0209075, IMG submission 187523) | Agricultural soil microbial communities from Utah to study Nitrogen management - Steer compost 2011 (SPAdes) (version 2) | ecosystem: Environmental > Terrestrial > Soil > Agricultural land...
CCCGTATGTCATCAATGTGCCGGTAGTGGTCCGGCCGTTTAATACCGGAATCTTAGCCGCCATGCACTCCGCCGGCGTCAGCTGGTAAACACCGCCCAAAGGCATTAAAACCGTGCCCGCTCCGATGGTGCTGTCAAACATCTCCACCAGCCCTCTTTGGCTGCAAACATTCAGCCGTTGCAGGTTTTGCAACCAGGCGGCAGTAAAATCACCGGCGCCTTCCACTCCGCCGGGAAGCTTCCGGAAAATATTCTCCTTTTCCTGCGGCATTCCGACCTTTACCCGGGCGCTTGGTCTCACCCCGCCGCTGTCCAAAAACTCCCGGTCAATATCTAAAACAACTTTTCCCCGCCAAGACATCTTAATTCTCCGTCCCGGGGTTACTACGGCAATTTCTGTGGCTTCCAGATTCTCTTCCCGCGCCGCCCGGGCGAAAGAAGCCGCTTCTTCCCCGGCCACCACCACCGCCATCCGTTCTTGCGACTCGGAGATTGCCAGCTCGGTTCCGTCCAAACCTTCATATTTTTTGGGCACTGCGTCCAAGTTGATCTCCAGCCCCTCCGCCAACTCGCCGACAGCTACCGAAACCCCGCCGGCGCCAAAATCGTTACATCTTTTAATCATCCGCGCCGCTTCAGGTTGGCGGAAAAGGCGCTGGATCTTCCGTTCGGTGACCGGATCGCCTTTTTGCACCTCGGCCCCGCAGGTAAAAAGCGACTCTTCCGTATGCGCGCGGGAAGAACCGGTGGCGCCCCCGCACCCGTCACGTCCGGTCCGGCCGCCCAGCAGAATCACCACATCACCGGGCGCCGGTTTTTTCCTGATCACGTTCTCCCGCGGCGCCGCGCCGATAACGGCCCCCATCTCCATCCTCTTGGCCACAAAACCCTCATCATAGACCTCTGCCACCAGACCGGTGGCCACACCGACCTGGTTCCCGTACGAACTGTACCCTGCCGCCGCGCCGGTAGTAATCTTGCGCTGCGGCAACTTACCCGGCAAAGTTTCTTGCCCGCCCGGCCGCGGGTCGCCGCTGCCGGTGATCCGCATAGCCTGATAAACATAAGCCCGTCCGGAAAGCGGGTCGCGAATCGCCCCGCCCAGGCAAGTGGCGGCCCCGCCAAAGGGTTCGATCTCCGTGGGATGATTATGCGTCTCGTTTTTGAACATCACCAGCCATTCCTGAGTTTTTCCGTCCACTTCGACCTCTGTCACAATACTGCTGGCGTTTATCTCGTCCGAAACCTCCAAATCGTCCAAAAGCCCTTTTTCCCTCATCTCGTTCATAGCCGCAGTGGCCAGGTCCATTAAAGTTACCGGGCTTTTCCCTCCGCGTTGCCTTCGGAAGGCCAGGTACCGCTCATATGCCCGGCGAAATAATTCCGCATACGGTCCGGCCGCGAACTCCACTTTTTCAAGGCCCGTCAAAAAAGTAAGGTGACGACAGTGGTCAGACCAGTAGGTATCCAAAACCCGCATCTCCGTAACTGTCGGATCCCTCTTTTCCGTATCACGAAAATAATCCCGGCAAAACTCCAGACTGGCCGGAGACATCGCCAGGTTCATCTCCGCGCGCCAGGCCTCCAGTTTTTCCGGGGTCATGGCAATAAACCCGGTAACTGTCGCAACGCCTTCCGGCGCCGCAAATTCCACTTCCAGGGTCGCCGGTTTTTCCAGCGCCGCTTCCCGGGATTCAAGGGGATTAAGGCAGTAGTCCTTGATCTTTTGCATTTCCCGGTCGTCTATTTTCCCTTGCAAAAGGAGCAGTTTTGCCACCCGTACCCGCGGTCTGGCGCCCCGGGTCAAGATTTGCAGGCATTGGGCAGTCGAATCGGCCCGCTGGTCGTACTGACCCGGCAAATACTCTATTGCCAATACCCGGGTTTCCGCGTCAACCGGGAATTCCTCATCATAAACCATGTCCACCGGCGGTTCGGCAAAAACCGTATAACGCGCTTCCTTATAGGCAGCGTCCGCAAGCCCTTCAACATCGTAGCGGTTAACAATCCTGACCCCCGTTAACCCGTCCAAAGACAAATTTTCCCGGAGATCATGAAAAAGACGGCGGGCTTCGACGGCATACTCCTCTTTTTTTTCCACATAAATTCGCCTGACATTATCTTTTTGCACCGGCTATCCCCCATTACAAAAAAATTCTCCTTCTAATTATAAACGAAATCGCCGGGAAGGGAAATAGTAATTTCCAAGCCGGCATAAAATCAAAAAAGGCGGCCGGGATATTTCCCGTTCCAGCCTTTTTAATAACTATATTATCGCCAGTTTTCCCCAAAAACCCAACAAACCGGGACAAATCCGGCCCTTATTCAACCCTTATTCAATAAGAAACGCCGAGAGTTCGACTTCCGGCACTTCTATTCTGACTTCTCCGGCAAAAAAAGGCAATTCCAAATAACGGTCTTTTCTGCCCAACTGGAAAAGACGCGCCCGGCAAAACCCTTTATACCGTACTTGATCAATGTTTTGCAAGGTCACCGTTTGCCCTTTCGCCTGCCGCCGGTTACCCAAGACCACCATATGCCGATACCCGGTTTCCGGAGCCGGCAGCCAGTGCGTTGCCGCCGCCGGACCCGGGTTGTCCAAATGGTCGGTGTCAATAAAACGGCTGTTGGAAAAAAAAGGCGCCAGCTTTTTTCTCAGGGTCAAAGCTTCAGCAAAATATGCCAAGAGGACCTCATCCTCTCCCTGAAACTTCCGGCCGGGCGCGCCCCAGAATATACTCCCCAACAACAAAGCCCGCTCGATGTCTTGATAGAAAAAACAATGCCTGAGCCGCTTATTCTTAATCCGGCGGGGGTGTACCATATTAACCTGAATGTGCTCGGGAAAGGTATACTTATACAGATTGAAAAATTCATCATAAAAAGCGGCATTCCAAGTAAGAGAAGCAAAGATACTGCTGCTGTAAATGTCGCCGCAATTTTCGATCATTAGGAAAGCGTCCGGGTTTTCTGCGCGGATCCGCTCTCCCACTTCTTTAAGCAGCGCCAGATAACCCCGGTTGAATTCACCGTGGCTACTATGCCCGTGTTTTTCATCATAACACGGATACGGTTCGGCGGAACCCAACTGGTCAAGGTAGATACCCCGGGCGTGGTAACACCTTACCATCCACGCGGCAAAATCCGCCAGGTGTTTTCGCCAATCCGGGCAGGCCGGGCACAGCACCGCAAAATTTCTCGGCCCGTAGGCCTCCTTCTTAAGACATTGCCGGCTGTCCTTAAGAGCCCATTTTTTCCCCAGGACCGCAAAATAATCGGATTCAACATCAAAAATCCTCGCATTGAGATAAAAAGTCACCAACCCGCCTTGGTCTGTTATGTACCGGCACCCCCGTTCCAGGTCCACCGGGGTTCCCAACTCCAAATCCGGGTGGTATTCCGGGTAATCCGAATCAAACCCGGATCTGTTCCAAGAAGCAATAAAAAAATGCTTCATTCCATACCGGGCCGCCCGGTCGTACATGGCGGGCATATCGGCAAACCGGTGGCGAAGCCCTCCATCCTTTTTAAAATCATACTGTGGATTTATTGACGACTCCAACTTCAACTCCGGCGGGATTCCCTGTTGCCGGAAAACCGTATCAAACCATCGCCGGTACCGGACCGCTCCCCAGTGCCAATCCCCTAGATGCGCGCCGAGGCAATATTCACCCGACTGCCAGCTATTGCCGGGCTTAACCTGTACATACTTGCGGAAAGCAAATCCCATCCACGGGTTATCCGGTCCGGGAGTTTCCGCCCGCAGGCCGGTAAGGTGGAACTCCGGATCGTAAGAAGCCAGATACAGACCGCCGCCGGGATCATAATAATCCATCCACTGCATGGAAGCCAAACCACAATAGTTTATTTCCCGCGTGTAAATTCCCTCTTGGTCTTTTCTTACCGCGGCCCGGAAAAAATCCCGGTACTTTTTTGAGGTAAACGTTTTAACAGGATTGGTAATTTTTTCTCCGGCGTGGTGCGGGTAAACTAAAATATCATCTTCCCAGGAAGACCCTAAAACCACTCCTCTGATCCGGGGAAAAAGCACTTCAACTACGGTCAAATTATGTGATTTGTTAATCACAGTAATCCTAAAAACAGCTTCCTCATTCCTATGGTAAACGTCAAGAGTCACCGTTACCTGCAGATCATAATAAAGCCTGTCCGTGTCTGCTGCCTGAAGAGCACGATAATTTATCCTTGCTTCTTTCCCGCCCGGTATCTCCTTTATTTCAGTCTCGACCGCCGCCTGAACCGGAAAAGCCGGCGGCTCCAGGATAATTTTTTTCCCCTTTTCATCCCGGACCGCCAGGAGAAAGAGGCCGCCGTCGTCATCAGGCAAAGCCTTAAGGAGACCGTCCCCGTTTTGTTTATTGGTAATACCGCGTAAAAAACCGGAAGAAGCATCCAAAACAAACGAAATTTTCTCCCCGGCCACAGAGAGGCTCTTTTTCTTCTCGCTACTGTTCATAGTTTTTAATATCCTCTTTCAGCATACTCCTTTAAGATTTTTCGATTGTACTCATCCGCCCCGGGCAGGTGGTTGCTCCGGTAAACAGCCGGAACAAGGCCCCGTTTTACCAGCCCCGCAACGATCTCCGCCTCCAGAGCCCACATAATATAGGCGGCGGCAATACCGGAACTCGGGCAAATTTTGGTCTTCATCCCCGGCGCCTCCAGCATGGCGTCACCAATATCCCCGCAATTATCCAACACCACGTCGGCCGCCTCATGGAGGCGTTTTCCGCTCTTATGCGCAGGTTGAAGAGAATTGGCGTACTTAGCCGAACAGAGAGCAATGACTTTTACGCCCGTCTCGCGCGCCCGCAAAGCCGTCTCAACAGGAAGGACATTCTTTCCGGAAACCGAAGAAATAAGGAGAACATCACCGCTGTATATTTGACTCTTTTTCAGAACAAAAGCGGGCAGCCCGTTGATCTCATCCATGAAAACCCGGGGTTTTTCCCTGTCTTTCCGGGGAGGAGCGGGATTATCCACATTTACAGTAATATTAACCGGTGTTACCAGCATCATTCCGCCAACCCTTCCCACCATCTCGTGGGAAAGCATATGACCGGTATCAAGCAGGTGAAACCGCCCGCCCCGGGCGACAGCCTCACACACCAGTACCGCCGCCTCCTTGATTGCCTCAGTCTGTGTCGCTTCAATTTTGCCGAGAATTTCCCGCATAGCTGTAAAATATTTTACGGCCGACATCTTCCTGCTCCTTTCAACTTTTTTAAAGATTGGTTCAAATTCGCCAACAACATGGCGGTGATTTTTATCCCGCCGGTCGCCAAAGCCAGAAGAAAAGCTCCTACCGCCGGTTCATACCGCGGGTCAACCCAAAACGCGCCGGAGTATTTCTTGCCCACTTCCTGCAGGAGACTTTCCGTAAGAAACGGACCCGCCCTGCTTACTCCGCCGGTCAAACAAAGGGGAAAGGGCTCCTTTTTCATCCCCAATTTAAAGGCCACCGTGTTGGCCAGACCCGCCAATTCTTTCCCGGCATTTTTTAAAATTTCTGTTGCCACCCGGTCTCCCTGGTTTGCCGCGTGCGAGACGAACACGGCCAGGCCGGAAATCTTTTCTCTGGTAAAAGAAGGTTTATACACTTCCCGCCGCAGGTTGAACCGGTCCAAGCCCAACTCAGCCCGGAAAATATCCTCCAGTTTCGTAGCAGGACCCCGGCCTTCACCAGCCCGCGCCAGGGCCTTTAAAGCCGCTACTCCTATATAATAAGCGCTTCCTTCGTCTCCCAGTAAAGGCCCCCAGCCGCCGGCTAGGGCTTTTTTACCGCGCCGGTTTTTCCCCACCGCAAAAGAACCTGTCCCGGCCAACACCACAATACCCGGGGCGCCCGCCAGGGCTCCCATATGACAGCTTTCATCATCCCCCTTGAGAACCAAAGAATCATAAACTATATTCATTTCCGCCAAGGCTTTGGTCACAGTTTCGGTACGAAGAGCCGGAGCGCTGAGATAGATGACTTTAAAAAAAGCAGCCCTCCTCTCAGGGCTTCCCATAGCACGCCGTGCTTCTTCGATTGCCTTTCTTAACGAGCGTATCGCCGTCTCTTCCGGCACATAATTCATATTCACCGGCCCGCCGGCCCCTACACCCATAATGCGACCGTTTTCGCCGCCAATAATACACAAGGTTTTGGTTCCTCCGCCGTCGATACCCATATACACGCCGTATCCCCCGCAATAAATTTAGAGACTCTTTAACCGGCCCCGGTACTTTTCTATGATCTTCTTATTATGCCCGCTTCCCCCGGGTATATTGGCACTCATAAAAACAGGCGGCGTATCACCGTCGCCGGCCAGGTTTTCAATAACTTTCAACATCAACAAATTCAGTAAAACTATCCCGCTGATCGTAGAGACCGGACCGGTTTTCTGAACCATGCCGTCCACCTCAAACTGGGCGTCGCCGGTTTTTACCCCATTATCCAGTATTAAATCCGCCTCCTGGTAGAGTTTAGTTCCTGAAGAATGCCTGGATTCCAATTCCGCCGAACTCGCCAGTGAAGTGAGGGCCAGGACCTTAAGACCCCGTTTTTTTGCTTCCATGGCCATCTCTACCGGCACAACATTAATTCCCGAATTTGAGGCGATGATAATCACCTCGCCGGCCTGTAACTCCTGGTGATCAAGAATAACGGCGGCATAACCGTAAAGCCGTTCCAATTTAGTGCTTTTACACGCGCCTTCGTGTAACATCAAGGCCGGTTCAAATATGGAGTTCACCGGCACCAGTCCCCCGGCCCGGTAAAAAATTTCCTCACCCAGCATGTGTGAATGACCGCTGCCAAAAAAATGAAGAACACCGCCGTTTTCAAGAGAGCCGGCAATAAGCGCCGCCGCCTGGTTCAACGTCTCTTCTTGTTGCAAAAAAATACGGTCAATTAAATCTTTTATTGTGGCTATATATTTTTGGGTAATCATTATTTTTCGCTCCAATCCTATTTTTCAACAAGTACCAAAGTACGTACCGGCTTTTGCTTAATGTTTACGTTTCATCGCCACATGGAACTGGTACTTGTCACCTCGATAAATAGAAGTGGTATACTCTAGCCGCCGGCCGTCCGCAAGATAACTTAAGCGTTCAATCGTAAGAACAGGGGCCCCCTCTTGAATCTTCAATATTTTCGCCACTTTACGATCGGCAAGACCCGCCTCCAGAAACTGGTCGGCGCCTTCCAGGTTCAGATGATACTCTTTCTCCAAAAAATCATAAATCGATATTAATTCCAAATCAGCATGGAGCAATTGGGGGCAGGCATCATAAGGAATATAAAGAGATTCGAGGGCCAGGGGCTCACCGTCGGCTGTCCGCACGCGCTCAATCAACATAACCTCGGTTCCTTCCACCACATCAATCTTTTTGGTCAAAAACGGTGTTGTTTTTACAATCTCCTTTTTTAAGACTTTAGCCCCGGGAACAAGCCCCCGGCGTTTCATATCCTCAGTAAAACTGGTAAGGCCGGTCAAATCTTGACGCAGTTTGGGTTTGGCCACAAAAGTGCCTTTCCCGCGTCGACGTATCAGTAATCCCTCATTAACCAAAGCGCTGACCGCTTGTTTAACGGTGATTCTACTTACTTCATAGCGCCGGCATAATTCTTGTTCTGTGGGAAATTGGTCGCCCGGCTTTAATACTCCCGCTTTGATCTGGTGTCGCCATATCTCTTTGATTTGCAAATATAAAGGAACAGGATTTTCTTTATTTATATTCATTTTCTTGGCGCCGGTAACCCTTTCAAGTTCTGGACGCCCTCCCTCCTTTCTTTTTTTATTTGGCAACCGAAATGACGATAAGAAAAGGGCAGGACGGTACAGTCCCGCCCCGGCGTCTCTACTGAAAAAGCACCTCGGTTGCTTCTTCAATAGCTTTGGTTGCTTCGTCTACAGATTTTTGTCCCAGCCAAACCAGGTCCAGTTCCCGTGTCATGATCGTACTAAACCTGTCCTGTTCAGGAAATTGGGGGAAATTAACTCCTGTATAAAAAGCCTCGATAAAATTCTCCATGCCTTCAGGAGGTCCGGCCAGAAAACTCTCTTCCGTTTCCGCCACCGAGCGAAGAGCGGAAATCCCCATATTCGTCTGCATGGCCAACCGTTGTCCCTCCGGCCCGGCAAACCAGTTAACAAACTTCCAGGCCGCCTCCACATTCCGGGTTCCCCTGGGCACCACCCAATAATTGGTGAATATCCGTGAAGCTTCCCGTTTTCCTTTGGGCAACGGCGCCACGGCAAACTCCAAATCTTCAACCCCCAAAAAGGTTAAGACCCTGGAAGCGCCGCCGATATACATACCCACCTTTTGCGCGACAAAAGGCGAGGTGCCGGAGGTCCCGAACTCCTGGGCTTGAGCAAGGGTCGGCGCGTAGCCGTACTTATAACGGAGATTAACCAAGAATTGCAGTGCCTCGATGGTTTCGGGGGTGTTGATAAGAGTTCCGGAATAATCCTCAGCAAAAAGATTGCCGTTGTTCTGTAAAACCCAATCGTACCAACCGTCCATATAAGAAGGGAAATGAAAACCCCACTGAACAGTTCTCCCGTTACTGTCCACCTTTGTTAATTTCGCGCAGGCCTCCAGAAAATCCTCCCAGGTCCAGCCTTTCTCCGGAGGGGCGACCCCGGCTTCTTTAAACATTCTGGTGTTATACATCAAAGCATTGGAAGTCGTATCCCTGGGCATGGCATAAATCCTGCCGTCGGACTGCATACTCTCGTATACTACCGGGAAAAGATCTTCCTTCATGTAATAGTCCCGCTCAAAATAGGGGGTCAGATCTTCTAAAGCATTTCTGTAAATAAACACTGCCAACCAGTCCATTGCCAACATGGCGACATCAGGGGGTCTCCTCCCCGCCACCATGGTCAACAGCTTTTCATAATATCCCGAAGCCGGAATAGTAATAAATTCCAGTTCTATCTCGGGATTCGCTTCTTCAAAAGCGCCCTTCAGGACATCCAGCGGGCTGCCGTCTGTAATGCTCCACCAGGATAAAACCTGGATTTTGGTCCGTTCGGAAGCTCCTACGCCGGCATTTACAGCAATCACCAATGCCAACAATATTCCAATTACTACTTTTTTCATCTTTTTCCCTCCTAATGAAGATCATTTTTTTACTTTCTCTTTGCCGCTGTCCCAATATTCAAAGGTCTTCTTCTCCACCTCCTTAAACCGCATTCTTGAAGAAAGGACAGTTCTCCAAAAACCGGTTATTGTCTCTTTATTCAAATAGAGATTTATCTATGGTTGCCGGCAGGTTTTTGGTTACCGGTCCGCCAGACCGCTTAGATTCATCCCGGAAGTGAAGTGTTTCTGACAGATTAAAAAAACTATAATAATCGGCAAGACCGCGATCATTGTTCCGGCTAAAATCAACTCCCAGGCGCTTTGGTAATCACCGGTACTTCGGAAAAAAGCCAATCCGACTTGAACCGGCATTTTCTTCGGTGTGTTCATAATAATCAGAGGCCAGAGAAAAGAGTTCCATTCTGTTTTAAATTGAAATATCGCCAGGGCCGCCACAGCCGGTTTGGAAAGCGGCATAATTATCCGTAAAAACGTCCCGAACCGGGAACACCCGTCGATTTTCGCCGCTTCTTCCAGCTCGTACGGAAGAGTTAAAAAATACTGCCGGAGAAGAAAAGTCCCGAAAACAATAAATGCAGGAGGAATAATCAAAGCAGCATACCGGTCAATCCACCCAAGATAATTCATGATTACAAAGTTGGGAATAACAGTCACCTGTCCCGGTAACATTAGAGAGCCAAGATACACAAGGAATAGTTTATCCCGGCCCGGAAATTTCAACCTGGCAAAGGCATAGGCCGCCAGGGAAGAAGTGATGATTTGGAGGGCCGGCACTACTGTGGCCAGAAGCAGGCTGTTGCTTAAAAACCGTCCGAAAGGAACCGCTGTCCAAGTTGTAACGTAATTCTTCCACACTACCGGGTTGGGAATCCACCGCGGTGGGTATTCAAAAATTTGGTGAGACATTTTAAGAGAAGATGAGATTGACCACAAAAATGGTATTATGGTAATAACAGCGCCAATAGTTAAAAAGACGTAAGCTGTTATCTTGGCCGCCAACTTTTTATAGCGCTTTTTTTGGTAATAATTATTGTTTTTTACCCCCGGCATTGTTACCGTCATTTTCATATTCCTTCCCCTCCTCATTCGTAATGCACCCATTTATTTTGTAGTTTGAACTGTAACAAAGTCAAAACAAACACAATAATAAAGAGTATCCAGGCCATGGCGGCGGCATAACCCATTTCAAACCACCGGAAGGCATTCATAAAAATGTAGAAGACAATCGTTTCCGTTGAACCGGCCGGTCCTCCCTGTGTCATAACATATACCTGTTCAAAAATTTGAAAACTATAGATCAGCTTCATGGTTATCACCAAAAAAGTGGTCGGAGACAACAAAGGAAGAGTAATATGTATAAAGCGACGCCACGGGGAAGCTCCTTCAATTTCAGCGGCCTCATAATAATGGTTCGGTATGGACTGCAACCCGGCAAGAAAAATAATCATATAAAAACTGAACTGCTGCCAAACACTCATCATTACAATTGCCGGCTTGGACCATACCGTGCTTTGTAACCATTCCGGCGGCTGTTGGATCTGAAAAAAAGTCCTTAACACGTAATTTATCAAACCATATTCCGGGTTCAGGAGCCAGATCCAGACAATACTGATAGCTACGGTGCTTGTTACCACCGGTAAATAAAAAGCAGTACGGAAAACAGTTATTCCTTTCAACTTCTGATTCATCGCCAGCGCCATCACCATGGCCGTAATAACAGTTAAAGGAACATTGCCCAGGACCAAAAATGCCGTATTGGCCATAGCCCGCCCAAAATCCCGGTCTTGAAATAAATTACGGAAATTAGCCAAACCGACAAACCGCGGGGAGGAAATAAGGTCCCAGGATTGAAAACTCAACCAGAAAGCCACACACACGGCAAGAAAGACAAAAATTGAAAATCCCAGTAAATTGGGGGTGAGAAAAAGCCAGGCGGCAACAGCCTCTTTTTTCTGCATTGGCGTAAGCCTTCTTTTCTCCCCCCGGTCTATTCCGTTCCCGGCCAACGCTCTTCCCTGTTTTCCCGTAATGTTCATCCAGAATACCTCCTTACCCGCTTTCTGCCTTGAAAATATTATTCACCTTGTATTGATATAATGATATATTTGATATATCATTATATTCTATGTCTTTATCATAAATCCTCCTTACCCGGTAAATTTTTATTTTTTAATCACAATTTCTACAGCGTAAAGCTTACCGTCAAGCCCCCCGGCAAAGAAATAATTGCCATGAATATGGGGAGTAGACCAAAAATTAATTTCCGGCAGGCCGGAAAGAGTACCTTCCCATAAAATTTCGCCCGTCTCAGCGTCCAAACAATTAACCCTCCCCCGGGCAGATATCCTGTATATTTTCCCATCTTCCGCCACCATCGCGGAATTAACCCCTTTGTACTGTATATCAAATTCATCTTGTTTTAGGTCCGTTTGCCAGGCTTGTGTTTTGTCATTACTATTCCAGGCAAAAACCACATCATTTCTGGAAGCATTAAACACCTTGTTCCCCAAAGCAACTGCTCCTCTGGCGGAAAATTGTTCCGGCCCGGAATAAGTCCAAGTAATATTTCCTGTTTCTGTATGTAAAGTGCTGAAAGTATAATCAGGTTTGACGACCCAAACGCAATTATTTACTACTACAGGACTGTTGTCACAAACCGGCATCCATGAATTTCCAGCGTCAGCGTCTTTTAACCACTTAAGTGCACCGTCATTTATATTAATCGCATACCATAATTTCATATCACGAACAACTGTATATAGTGTTCCATTATATACAACCGGCCTTTGCCTCATTAAACCTTCGGTTTGATAACTCCAATTAAAGAGTCCGTTGCCGGCTTCCAAACAATAAATTTTTTTATCGCCGGAACCGAAATACACTTTTCCTTCTTCTACCAAGGGCGATGACAACACCGCTCCACCTGTGGTATAAAACCAAACCAAATTACCTGAATCAGCATCCAAGGCATACAAGTTGTTATCGGCCGAACCGGTTATTACTAGGTGACAATTTTGCCCGTCATAAACAGCAGGTTGCGAAATTACTTCCCCGCCGGTGGCAAATACCCAACTCAGTTCACCGGTCTCAACATCAACGGCATAAATATTTCCATTGTTGGAACCAAAGTAAACTTTTCCATTAAAGTGAGTAGGGGGCGCTTGTATACTTCCACCCGTGGCAAATTCCCATAAATAATCAATCCTGGAACTAGTCCACTCATATTCCTCATAAACTGTCCAGGGATTGCCGTCTATATCTGTAGCAACCACCTCCACAAAATGCTTCCCTTTCGGCATAGTCGGTACGTAAGAGGATATATCTATTGTTCCCGTCCATATATTCGAAGATGATTCGACTAGTTCAACCGGGGCGGCGTATCCCCTCGCCCGCGCTTCAACCTTATCTATCTTCCTAAGCGCCGTTTCAGTTTGCACACTAAGGTTAACGGTTCCGGTTTCCTGGTCGACAACCAGACAGTTTACAGTGAGACTATTATTTGTTTTTTTGACTCTCGGAATAGACAACCAGTCTGTAGTTACATTATTGGCCGCATCGCGTTTGCGAACCTTTATATGCGTTGGAGTTACTGATACCAAAGCATAATCTTTACCGCTTTTTACATCATTAACAACTGCCCATATTACGCCATTGTCCATTTCATAATTCCATATATGCCGGTGTCCACCAAAAAATATTTTAACATTGTAATCCTCCAATATTTTCACTAATTCTCTTCTTAAGGGGAGATTTAGATCGGGGTGATGACCGAACAAGATAATAGGAATATCTGTGGATAAACCATTTAAACTGTTTTCTACCCATTCCAAAAGATAAGGTTCGATAGCCCCGTCATTTTCCATAAAAACAGAGGTGTCCAAAACAATAATTCTTGTCTCTTTGTAGTCAAACATTATATATCCCTGTTGGTTCATTTTATTTCGAAAATCATTTAAACCATTACTACAATACCAACGAACATCATGATTCCCCGGGCTTTCATAAATCGCTGCGTTAAGGGCGGCAATATCATAAAGATAAGCGTCAAACTCCTCTTCTTTCGAATAAGAGGCTGTATCGCCATTGTTAATGACAAATTCAACCTCCGATCGATTATTTATATCGTTGACTACTGTAACAAGGGGGTCATAATTTATCTTTCCTGAATGATGCACATCGGCAATAACAGCAAAAGTAAAAGCCGAAGCGGTTCCATATTCAATATGTACTGCCAAATAATCGCCAAAACACTGAAAAGAACCTAACCAGGAAGGCGCTGAATTGTACAGGCGGCACCTTATTTCACCGCTGTCAGAAATGAAATGATTGATATCATCCCAATCATCCCCGGTCCACACCCATTTTTTATTCGTTGGGGAACTGGGAAAAGTCAAAACTACCTGCCACTTTTCAGTATCCCAATTCCAAAAAGAAAGCCAAAGCGGGTTGGTCTCTGTAGACCATTTTCCTTTATAAACGACTGTCATCGCTGTTACCGTATTTCGATCCAAGTTGGTGTCCCAACTTGTCCACCAGGCCGCTCTGTGCTGAGCATCTGAATTAACCGCAAAAAAATTCCCATCCGAATTTTTCAGATCAAAAGCCGTCCCGGATTCGACGGTTCCATATTCCATCGTTACGTTATTAGGCGTTAAAATAACACTTGAATTTGTCGGAGTATATTCGACCTTTAATTCAAAATAATCGGTGTATCTTTCAAAAGCGCCCACCCAAGAAGGAGCAGAATTGTATATTCTGCCCCTTACTTGTCCGTCCGGAGAAATATATTTTTCCAAATCCTCTATGTTACTTGTTGTCCATACGCTGGTTATATCTTCCTCGGAAACCGGACGTTGTATTACCACCTGCCAAATTCCCAACTCAAAATTGAATAAAGATATATATTCATCATTGGCGTCATCGGTTGAACATTTTCCTTTGTAAGTAATTGTCACGTTGCCGACAGCAGATTTATCAATATGTATATTCCATTTTACCCGCCACGCCAACCTATATGTTGGCGACGTGCTTGACCCGGTCGCAAAATAACTTTCATCGTCATAATACAGATCCGAAACAGAACCGGAACAAACGTTACCATATTCCATTACGGCTTCACCGGGCCGATAGGAAGCGACGGCCGCATTTGTTTCCACAGCAGTAAACATAAAAAAAACAAAAACCAATACTCCGCTGAAAGAAATCCCTCGAAAAAATTTCTTCATAGTCGTCTCGCTCCTTTTGTTACAATATGTTCTTTGTTTTGGATTGGTTCTCAATATAAAATTATATTAATATAATTGATATATTGTTATAACAATATATTCTACAAAAATTAAATATCTCCTGCCTGGATTTCCATATTTTTGGTCTATTCTCTTTGTAGACAGGTAGTGCGTAAAGTCTTATCCGAGTGATCCATAAAGACTTGTATTCGGGATATGCGCCGCCGGGAAAATTTTAATTGATCAAACGCCAAAAATCTAGTATAATACTACCAGGTGATATTAGAAGGTAATATCAGGAGGAATAAAAATGAGCGGAAAGACCCTGCACATGAAGAAAAGGCAGGCAAAACTACTGGAGGAAATAAAAAAGAACCCCTTTATCACCGATGAAGAACTGGCTTCTTTATGTCAAGTCAGCATTCATACTATCCGGGCAGACCGAAAACGCACGGGGATTCCTGAAGTACGGGAAAGAACAAAAGATGTCGCCCGGGTTTTGTTCGGTCAGGCCAAGACTCTTTCTGCGCAGGAAATCACCGGCGACCTGCTTGAGATCGAACTGGACCGGGAAGGTCTTTCCTTACTTGATACTACGGAAGAAATGGCGATCAAAAAATCGGGAATTACCAGAGGACATATTCTTTTTGCGCAGGCAAACTCTTTAGCCAACGCCATTATCGACGCCGACCTGGCCTTAACCAGGGAATGCCGGGTAAAATACCTGGCGCCGGTACGCGCGGGCGAACGGGTTCTGGCCAAAGCACGAGTTACCGGGGCAAAAGGCCGGAAAAAAGAAGTGGAGGTTATTATGAAAACCAGGGAAAAATTGGTTTTCAAAGGCGATTTTACCATCCTTTGCCTTGACGCCAGGTTTGCCGCGCGGTTAAAAATCAGAGGGAGAAACGAAGTTTGAAAGGAGAAAAAAATGAAAAAAGTAGGATTAACGGCCATCGGTAGCTTTGTTCCGAAAAAAAAATTAACCAACAGCGATTTGGCAAAAATGGTGGATACCACTGACGAGTGGATCACTTCCCGTACGGGAATTAAAGAAAGAAGAATTGCCCCGGATGACATGCCCTCTTCGGAAATGGCGGTCAGGGCGGCCCAAAAATGCCTGGCAAAAACCGGCGCCCACCCTGACCTGCTGATTTCCTCCACCGCGACCGCGGAATACGGTTCTCCTTACCAGGCCAGTATCGTCGCCAACCGGCTGCAATTGACCAACTTGGGCGCATTTGACCTTAACGCCGCCTGTTCCGGCTTGGTGTACAGCCTGGCCATCGGCCGGAGCCTGATGCAAACCGGGGCTTACCGCCACACCCTGGTGACGGCCAGTGAAAAAATGTCCATGTTGACCGATTACACCGACCGTGCGAGTTGCGTCCTCTTTGGCGACGGCG
>Ga0209075_1002610_pt1 | contig 15739 bp, 17 predicted proteins | sample Stecom2011_FD_187523 | JGI IMG/M metagenome (GOLD analysis project Ga0209075, IMG submission 187523) | Agricultural soil microbial communities from Utah to study Nitrogen management - Steer compost 2011 (SPAdes) (version 2) | ecosystem: Environmental > Terrestrial > Soil > Agricultural land...
GGCAAGGCCGACAAGCTGTGCCCGGAAAACGACGAAACCCTGACTATCGGCATCCGCAAAGCGGAAGGCGGTGGTTACGATTCGCTCGACATCTCGGCGGTCACCACGCTTACGATCCAGCACGACGTCAATCCGTCCCCCCCGCTCGAGCCGGCCTGCAGCCGCACGAGAGCCACCTCTGTCGGAACGGGATGGAGCAGTCCGTTCCCGGTTCTGAACGAATACCCGGCCTGAAGCCGCTTTACGTACGGGACGCTTTGCGTAGGCGCGCGCCAGACACCCCGATCCAGACCTCCGCCTTTTTCAGGCTGCTCACTCCCGCCAACGGAGCACGCAACCACGTCGGGGCTTTCCTTTATTGCGGACGCAGGGCAACGCATCCGAAGATTTTTCTGGCCCTGATGCTTGACACCGTCCGGCCTGATTGGAATAATCGCGGTCTTTCGGCAGTACCGGGTCGTTAGCTCAGCTGGTAGAGCAGTGGACTTTTAATCCATTGGTCGCAGGTTCGAATCCTGCACGACCCACCAACGCCAGTAAAACGCCAGCCCTGCGGGGCTGGCGTTTTACTTTCTGCAGTCGGCAATCTCCACAGCCGCGCAACCGTCTTTCACCCGAGCCATTTTGCGGCCGCCTTCGTCTGCACGGCCGAGCGCAGAAAGCCCCTCCAATGCCTCGTCACCACACGCCGACACACAAACGGTTTGCGCTATACTGAAACGCTCATGGTCTGGCCCGCAGCGATGCGGGCCTACTTGTTCATGGCCCTCCGATACACTCTGAAAATGCTATCGATATGGCGTCTGAATTTGCACTGATCCGACAATACTTCACCCGCGCAAGCCGCCACACCGACCTCGGCGTCGGCGACGATGCGGCGCTCTTCACGCCCACGCCAGGCATGCAGTTGGCAACGGCTTCCGACATGCTGGTCGAAGGCACCCATTTTTTCCCCGACACCGAGCCCGAAGATCTTGGCTGGAAAGCCTTGGCCGTGAACGTTTCGGACATGGCCGCGATGGGCGCGCAGCCACGTTGGGCCTTGCTCTCTCTCGCCTTGCCACACATCAACGAAACCTGGGTCGAGTCTTTCGCGCGCGGCCTGTTCGCCTGTGCGGATGCTTTTGGCGTGGCCCTGATCGGTGGCGACACCACACGCGGGCCCCTCAATCTGAGCGTAACGATTATCGGCGAAGTACCTGTCGGCGCAGCCATCACGCGGGCTGGCGCCGCCCCCGGCGACGAAATCTGGGTCACCGGCCAACCGGGCCGGGCGGCACTCGGGCTGGCTCATCTACAGCGTGGCAGCACGCTTACGGAAACCGGCGCGCAGGAATGCATTGCTGCCCTGCAACGTCCGCAACCGCGTTCAACGGCCGGCATGGCGCTACGCGGTGTGGCCAGCGCGATGCTGGACGTCTCGGATGGGCTCACCGGCGACCTCGGCCACATTCTCGAACAATCCGGTTGCGGCGCGGAACTTGAAGCCACCGCTCTGCCTCTTGCCCCGCTGCGCGCACTCGGTGCATCGGAAGCCGAGGCGCGCCACAGCCTGTTGTCCGGAGGCGACGATTATGAATTGCTGTTCACCGCCCCGCCCGCTGCACACGAACGCATTGCTGCACTGTCTCTCGAACTTGCACTGCCCATGACGTGCGTAGGCCGCATCACCGCCGAGCCGGAGCTCGTTCTCGTCGAGACCGACGGCCGCCGCATCACCCCTCACGGTGGTTACGACCATTTCGCCTGAACACATGACACCGCCCAATTCCCGTTTCCTGTTCGCCCACCCCGCTCACTGCATTGCACTGGGTTTTGGTGCAGGCCTGTCGCCCTTCGCTCCGGGCACAGTGGGCACCTTGCTCGGCTGGGCGTTATTCCCGTTGTTTCAGCTCGCTTTACCCAACGACGCCTGGCTGTTCGCGCTGTTAACGGTATTTTTCATTGGCGGGATCTTCGCAGCGGGGCGCACCGGACGCGCGCTTGGCGCTGCCGATCACGGCGCCATCGTATGGGACGAAATGGTCGCGATCTGGCTGGTGCTGGCGTTCACGCCCGCCACTTTGCTGTGGCAGGCGATCGCCGTGGTGCTGTTCCGTTTTTTCGACATCGTCAAACCGCCTCCGGTGCGCAACGTTGAGCGCGCCTGCAAAGGCGGCTTCGGCGTGATGGTCGACGACATCGTCGCGGCCGGTTATGCACTGCTGATACTGGCGATTCTGGTGAGGCTGTTCGGATGAACAAACTGGAATCCCTCGCCACCGCAACGGGCGATTGGCTTCTCAACCACGGTTGGAAGCTGGCCGCTGCCGAATCGTGCACAGGCGGTTGGATTTCAGCCGCAATCACGACGGTGGCCGGCAGTTCGGCCTGGTTTGACCGTGGCTTCGTGACGTATTCGAACGAGGCCAAGCAGGAAATGCTCGGCGTGACCGCCGCCACCCTGGAACAGCACGGCGCAGTCAGCGAAGCGGTGGTGCGCGAGATGGTGGCCGGAACATTCCGCCATAGCCACGCCGATCTGGCGTTGGCTGTCTCGGGCGTCGCAGGCCCCGGCGGAGGCAGTCCCGCCAAGCCAGTCGGCACAGTGTGTTTCGCGTGGGGACGACGAGGAGATGAAATAGTAGTCGAAACGCGACTTTTTCCGGGTGACCGCGAAGCGGTTCGGCGACAGACTGTAGAACATGCACTGACGCAACTCGTCGTGCACATCGAGGGCGGGCCCGATTGATGCGCAGCCCTCATGCAAACTCTGTGCCATAATTTCCCCTACTTTATGCAAGGACACGCAATGGACGACAACAAAGCCAAGGCACTTTCGGCGGCGCTTCAACAGATTGAACGTCAGTTCGGCAAGGGTTCGATCATGCGCATGGGCGACGACAGCCCTGAACGCGACATCCAATCCGTGTCGACCGGTTCGCTCGGGCTGGACATCGCACTGGGCATCGGCGGTCTGCCGCGCGGACGTGTCGTCGAGGTCTACGGCCCGGAATCTTCCGGCAAAACCACGCTGACCCTGCAGGTGATCGCCGAGATGCAAAAGCTGGGCGGCACCGCAGCTTTCATCGATGCGGAACACGCGCTGGACGTCACCTACGCTGAAAAACTCGGCATCACCATCAAAGATTTGCTGATCTCTCAGCCCGATACCGGCGAAGAAGCACTCGAGATTGCTGACATGCTGGTGCGTTCAGGCGGTGTGGACATCGTCGTCATCGACTCCGTTGCCGCCCTCACGCCCAAAGCCGAGATTGAAGGCGACATGGGCGACCAGTTGCCGGGTCTCCAAGCGCGTTTGATGAGTCAGGCGCTGCGCAAACTCACCGCCAACATCAAGCGCACCAACACGCTGGTAATTTTCATCAACCAGATTCGCATGAAAATCGGCGTGATGTTCGGCAGCCCCGAGACCACCACCGGGGGCAATGCGCTCAAATTCTATTCTTCGGTACGTCTGGATATTCGCCGCATTGGCGCGATCAAGAAGGGCGATGAAGTGGTGGGTGCAGAAACCCGCTGTAAAGTCGTCAAGAATAAAGTTGCACCGCCCTTCCGCGAAGCGCACTTTGACATCCTGTACGGTGCGGGCATTTCACGCGAAGGTGAAATCATCACTCTTGGCGTGGAGCACAAGATTCTGGACAAGTCCGGCGCCTGGTATGCCTACAATGGCAACAAGATTGGCCAAGGCAAGGACAACGTGCGCGAATTCCTGAAAGGCAACCCGGATCTGGCGCGCGAGATCGAAAACAAGGTGCGTGCCGCTCTCGACATGGAACAGCTCGCCCCCCTTCCTGCCGCCACGCCGGAAGCACCCAAAACGGAGCCATCGGAAGTTTGATGACCGGGCCGGCCGAGGATCGTTTACGCCAGAAGGCCCTCCGTCTGCTCGCAATGCGGGATCATTCGCGCGCCGAACTGAGGCGCAAGCTCGCCGGACTCGGCACCGCGGAGGAGATCGCCGCCGTCATCGAGCGGATGGGCGAGCTCGGCTTGCAATCCGACCGGCGCTATGCCGAAAGCTGGGTACGCAGCAAGGCGCAACGTTTCGGCATGGCGCGTCTGAAGCTGGAGTTGGGTCAGCGCGGCGTCGATCGTGATCTCATCGACGAAGTGCTCGCCGAGGCCGATGAGGGAAGCGAATTCGAGCGCGCCCACGCAGTATGGCAGGCGAAATTCGGCACCCCGGCCAATGACCGCCGGGAATGGGCGAGGCAGGCGCGTTTCCTGCAAGGACGGGGCTTTTCCGGCGACGTCATCCGAAAACTGTTGCGAGAGGATGTAGATGAGTCTGCTTGAGGTCGCAGGCCTGCGCAAACGCTATAAGGCACGCACCGTTGTGCATGATGTCGGCTTCGAGGTCGACGCCGGTGAAGTTGTCGGCCTGCTCGGCCCCAACGGCGCGGGCAAAACCACCTGTTTCTACATGATTGTCGGGCTGGTGCGCTGCGATGCCGGGCGCATCCTGCTCGACAATCAGGAAATGACCCACCTGCCCATTCATCACCGCGCGAATCTGGGGCTGTCGTATTTGCCACAGGAAATGAGCGTGTTTCGCAAGCTGTCCGTCGCCGACAACGTACGCGCAGTCCTCCAATTGCAAGCGCTCAAGCGCGACCAGATCGAAGTGCGTCTGGGTGAATTGCTCGAAGAGCTGGGCATCGCGCATCTGGCCGACAACATGGCCGTATCGTTGTCGGGCGGCGAGCGCCGTCGCTGCGAAATTGCCCGCGCCCTGGCAACCAACCCGCGTTTGATTCTGCTCGACGAACCGTTCGCGGGGGTGGATCCGATTGCCGTGCTGGACATCCAGAAAATCATTCGCTACCTCAAGGAGCGCGGCATCGGCGTGCTCATCACCGACCATAACGTGCGCGAAACGCTCGGCATCACCGACCACGCCTACATCATCAGTGAAGGGGAAGTCCTTGCACGCGGGCGTCCAGATGAGATCATCGAGGATGAACGCGTACGCCGCGTCTATCTGGGCGAGCATTTCCGCCTGTAGCCCCTTCGCCAGCAGCATTCATGAAACCTTCGCTTCAGCTCAAATTCTCTCAGCAACTCGCGCTGACCCCACAGCTGCAACAGTCGATCCGCCTGCTGCAACTCTCAACGATTGAGCTGGACCAGGAAATCGAACGCTTTCTCGCGGACAATCCTCTGCTCGAACGCGAGGATGAAGAGTCGTCCGCGCCCCCCGAGCGCGCCACGGCCAACGGCAACGACGACTCAACCCGGGACTCCTCCCCCGCTGACAACCACCACGCCCACAACGATCATTCGCCCGACCCCCGCGAAACCGGCGACTGGGGCAGCGGCATCCCGCGCAGCGCCGACGACGAGGACGAACGCGATTTCCAGGACGTACAGGCAGAGGCCGTCAGCCTTCGTGACCATCTGAACCAGCAAATCAGCCTCTCGCCGCTGTCTGACCGCGACCGCGCGCTCGTGCGCTTTCTGATCGATGCGATTGACGATGACGGCTATCTCAAACAGACCCTGGAGGAGCTGCTTGAGATCCTGCCCGCAGAACTGGGCGTTGACCTGGACGATCTGGCCATCGCGCTGAGCCACATTCAGAGCCTGGACCCGGCCGGCGTGGGCGCGCGCACACCGGCTGAATGCCTTGCCCTGCAATTGCGCGCGCAAGCGCTGGACGCGCCGTGCAAACTCGCGCTCGAGATTGTCGAAAACCACCTCGAACTGCTCGCTTCACGCAATTTCAGCCGCTTGCGGCGCGTCACCGGATGCGACGACGAGGCGCTACGCGAAGCGCACGCGCTGATTTGCAGCCTTTCCCCACATCCCGGCCTGCAATATGGCAGCGAACGCGCCGGTTATATCGTGCCTGAAGTCACCGTGCGCAAGACAAACGCAGGCTGGCAGGCCAGTCTCAACGATGAGGCCATGCCAAAACTGCGCATCAACGCGCTCTACGCCAGCCTGCTGCAGCAAGGCCGCGGCGCGGCCGGTGCACTGTCCAGCCAACTGCAGGAAGCGCGCTGGCTGATCAAAAATGTGCGCCAGCGTTTCGATACTATTTTGCGAGTATCGCAGGCAATCGTTGACCATCAGCGCCAGTTCTTCGAGTATGGAGCCATAGCGATGCGTCCTTTGACGCTGCGGGAGATTGCCGACGAACTGGAGTTGCACGAATCCACCATCTCACGGGTCACTACACAGAAATTCATGGCTACGCCGCACGGGCTGTACGAACTGAAATATTTTTTCGGCAGCCATGTCTCCACGGACACCGGCGGTACAGCATCATCGACAGCCATCCGTGCCCTGATCCGTCAGTTGGTCGAGACTGAAGACAAGATAAAGCCGCTTTCCGATTCCCGCATAGCCGACGTGCTCGGCCAGCAGGGCATCGTGGTTGCCCGACGGACGATTGCGAAATATCGCGAGTCCCTGGGTATTCCCCCGGTCAGTCAGCGCAAGCAGATCTGACCTTTATACGACGCGAAGAGCGATCATGAATCTCACCATCACCGGCCATCATGTGGAAGTCACCCCTGCCATCCGCGACTATGTATCCGGCAAACTGGAAAAGGCGGTTCGTCACGCTGACGATGTCACCAGCATCGGTGTGATCCTGTCGGTCGAAAAACTGCGGCAGAAAGCCGAAGTCACCATCCGCGTGAAAGGCAAGGATATTTTCGCCGAGAGCCAAGACGAGAATCTGTATGCCGCCATCGATCTGATGATCGACAAAGTCGATCGGCAGATCGTGAAATACAAGCAAAAGAGCCGCGGCCATGATCACGAAGCGCTCAAGCATCAACCTGCCAGCGAGGCCGCCGAACAATAGTCTCGCCGTATTGCACCCGTAGTCCCTGCAAACCTTATGGGGTGCGTCTATACTCATGCACTTTGATGGCGTATTGGCGCACCCCAGCAACCTTCGACGTCCCGGCCTGCGCGGTGCCATGCGCCCACCGGACCCTCTGAAATGAGTCTGATAGCCGAACTTCTCCCGATCGAACACGTGGTCGTCGATTTCGACGCCAGCAGCAAGAAACGCGTATTCGAACAAGCCGGGCTACTCTTCGAGAACAATCTCGGCATCGCCCGTAGCGATGTATTCGACAGCCTGTTTTCCCGCGAACGACTCGGTTCCACGGGTCTGGGCCAAGGTATCGCGATTCCTCACGGTCGGATCAAGGGCCTGCAAAAAGCTGCCGGCGCCTTCTTTCGCCTCAAGAATCCAGTTCAATTCGATGCCCCTGACGGCCAGCCGGTGAATATGCTGTTCGTCCTGCTCGTGCCCGAACAAGCGAACCAGCAACATCTGCAATTGCTCTCCGAGCTTGCCCAGATGTTCAGTGATGCAGCCATATGCGCCCGCCTTGAAACTGCGCCCACTGAGGCCGAGGTACACGAAATCTTCACCACCTGGACGCCCAATGCGACAGATCAGCGTCGCGCAGCTGTTTGAAGCGCGGCGTGAGGCGCTAGCGCTCAATCATGTATGCGGCGCCCTCGAACGCGTCATCATGGTGTCCGAACCCGAGCTATGGCCGGCGGATCTGGTCGGCCATCTCAACCTGATTCACCCCGAACGCATCCAGATCATCGGCAACGCCGAACTGGCCTGGGTGCGCCGCCAGCCTCAAGAACGCGCCATCCAGCATCTTGAAGACGTCCTCAGCGCCCGCCCGCCGGCCATCATCGTCGCCGACGGTTGCGAACTGCCCAACCTCATTCTGAATGACTGCAAGGCGCACGACATTGCGCTCTTCACCACTGCGCACGATGCGCGGTACGTGATGGATCAGTTACGTGCCCTGCTGGCGCGCGAACTGTCGGAAAAAACCTCGCTCCACGGCGTATTTGTGGATGTGCTCGGCATCGGTGTATTCATCACCGGTGATTCCGGCACCGGAAAATCGGAACTCGCGCTGGAACTGATTTCGCGCGGTCACGGACTGGTCGCAGACGACGTCATCGAATTCTCGCGCATTGCGCCGACGGTGATCGAAGGTCGTTGCCCGCCCCTGCTCCAGGATTTCATCGAAGTACGCGGGCTGGGGATGCTCAACATTCGCACCATTTTCGGCGAAACCGCTTCGCGGCGAAAGATGCGTCTGCGCTTGATCGTACATCTGGAGCGCCGTACGCCCGGCCACAACGATCCGGACCGTTTGCCGCTGCAGATGGAAATGCAAAGCGTTTTGGGCTGCGACATTCCGTACATCGTGCTGCCGGTGGCGGTGGGTCGCAACCTCGCCGTGCTGCTCGAAGCCGCCGTGCGTTCGACCATCCTCAAATTGCGCGGCATCGACGCTACCCAGGAATTCATTGAGCACCATCAGCGCATCATGGACGGCGACAAAAGCAGCTGATCCGCTTGCTGCGGCGCATGCGGGGCTGTTACGCTCAGTCTCTTGTCAATTCTCCCTGCCTCATCATGGCCGTCGCCCCGCAGGACTACCTGGAAAAAATCCTCAATGCGCACGTCTACGACGTCGCCGAGGAAACGCCGCTCGAACGCGCCGACAACCTGTCCGAACGTCTCGGAAATTCGCTGCTGATCAAGCGCGAAGACATGCAACCCGTATTCAGCTTCAAGATTCGCGGTGCGTATAACAAGATGGCGCAGCTCTCGCCCGCAGCGCTGAAGCGCGGCGTAATCTGCGCTTCAGCAGGCAATCACGCGCAGGGCGTATCCATGTCTGCGGTCAAGCTCGGCACCCGCGCGGTCATTGTCATGCCGATCTCGACCCCGCAAATCAAAATTGCCGCGGTCCGCGCGCACGGAGGCGAAGTCGTCTTGCATGGCGATTCTTATTCAGACGCTTATACGCACGCCATGGAACTGGCGCAGACGGAACGCCTGACTTTCGTTCACCCCTTTGATGACCCGGATGTCATCGCCGGTCAAGGCACGATCGGGATGGAGATCCTGCGCGCTCATCCGCGTCCAATTCATGCCGTCTTCTGCGCGGTGGGCGGCGGCGGCCTGATTTCTGGCGTAGCTGCTTACATCAAACGCCTGCGGCCGGAGACCAAGATAATCGGCGTCGAAACCGTCGACGCCGACGCGATGACGCGTTCGCTCGCTGCAGGAAAACGCGTCACGCTCGAGCAGGTCGGCATCTTCGCCGACGGCACCGCCGTCAAACAGGTCGGCGTGGAAACGTTCCGCGTCTGTCGCGAATACATCGATGAGATGATTCTCGTCGACAACGATGCGATCTGCGCGGCCATCAAAGATATTTTCGAGGACACGCGCAGCATCCTCGAACCGTCCGGCGCGCTGGCTACCGCGGGCGCCAAGGAATACCTGCGCCGCAATCCCAAGCTGCGTGACAAAACCTTGGTGGCGGTCGCCTCGGGCGCCAACATGAACTTTGACCGCCTGCGTTTCGTCGTCGAACGCGCCGAAATCGGCGAGCGGCGTGAAGCCGTGCTTGCCGTCAGCATTCCCGAACGTCCCGGCACCTTCCGCAAGTTCATCAACATCCTCGGCAAGCGCAACATCACCGAATTCAATTACCGGTACGCCGACGCAGACGTTGCGCACATTTTTGTCGGTGTGACCGTGCAAAGCCGTGGCGAAATCTCGCGTCTGACCGAGATGCTGGCACGCCACGAGCTCCCCGCGATCGACCTCACCGACGACGAAATGGCCAAGTCCCACATCCGCCACATGGTGGGCGGACGCGCGCCGCAGGTCGACAACGAGCGTCTTTTCCGTTTCGCCTTTCCTGAGCGTCCCGGCGCCCTGCTGGGTTTCCTCTCCGAGTTGCAGGGCGACTGGAACATCAGTCTGTTCCACTATCGCAACCACGGTGCCGACTTCGGTCGCGTGCTGGTGGGCATGCAGGTGCCAGATACGGACAAGGACAAGTTCGATGAATTCGTCCAGCGTCTGGGCTACGGCCTGGTCGAAGAAACCGAAAACCCGGCCTACCGGCTGTTTCTCGGAGGCTGAAACGCGCCCGCCTCGCTGGGGCGCACCTCGCGAGACTTCTACGCGCCGGCTTCGAACGCCCCCGCTTCGGTCACAATCCACTCCATGGGCTGATCGTGCGCCTGCGGAAATACGCTCATCACACGTCCCAGTTCAAATCCGACGCCCACCGCCGTGGCCCCTTGTGTCTGCGCCAGCGTGCGATCGAAATACCCACCGCCGTATCCCAGTCGGAAACCCTGCGCGTCGAACGCATTCAACGGTACCAGCAACACCTCCGGATCAAGCATTTCCCCCTCGCAGGGGTGCGGGATGCCATAACGGTCCGGCACCATTTCCACCCCCGGCGCCCAGCGTCGGAACGCAAGGGGCTCCCCCCGTGCGGTCACCACCGGCAATGCGGCGCGTCGTGCCGGATTCTCATGGAGCCAATGCGCCACAAATTGACGCAAATCCGGCTCGGAACGAAACGGCCAGCAAAAGGCCAACGAAGAGGGCGCGAGCCGTGTCAGAAGCGCCCTCAGATGCGCTTCGAGGCGACGCTCAAGCGCCACGCGCGCGGTGACGGTCAGCCCTTCGCGCGTTACAAGTGCAGCATTCCTGATCGCGCGTCGACGCGCTAGGATGTCTTCGTCTGCGGGCATGTTGCTCGTGGGGGGTCGGGCGGCTGCGCTCATGACGGTGCCTCCATCCGACGCAACTTTCGGGATTGTTGTGGTAAGCGCATGAAAATTGTCCTCGTTGGCCTGTCTTTCTTCCTCTTTTGCAGCACGCTCGCCGCACAACAGGGGGATCAACGCATTCTAGCGGCTCGGGAAGCGCTGCGAAGTGATGACGGGGCGCTGCTGCAGCGCCTCGCCATGCAACGCGAAGACCATCCGCTCGACCACTATGTTCCGTACTGGCTGCTCCTGCACCAGCTTGACCGTGCGGACTCGCCGCCCGCGGCCTCCATCACCGCTTATATCCAGACCCATCAAGGCAGCGTACCGGCCAGCCGACTGGCGAGCGCCTGGGCGCGTCACCTTGCCGACGAAAACAATTGGCGCGGCGTCCGCCAGGTTCTGCCGGACGCCCCCCCGAACGCGGAAAGCCGCTGTCTCGACTGGCGCAGTCGTCACGCTTTGGGCGACACGACCGCGCTGGAGGAAATCGTCGCACAGTGGGAAACGCTCGACACCGCACACACTGCCTGCGAGCCGGTGCTGGCCACGGCCGTGACCAGCGGCCACATCGACGAAAATGCCGCGTGGCAACGTTTCCGCCGCCAGATTGACAGCCGCACACCGGCTGCGGCACGCACCACCCTGGAATGGATGGGCCTGTCTCAAGCGCGCGATTTCGATCGTCTGATCGCCAATCCGGCTGCCTATTTCGACCAATTGCCCGCGCAGTTCAATGCTACGCGCGCAGGTCGGGAAATGGCGATTGCCGCATTGGTGCGCATGGCTCGCCAGGATGAAACCGTCGCGGCCTACGTCCGCATGCTGAAGCGCGAAGCGGATTTCTCGCCTGCCGAACGGGCGTATCTATACGCCTCTTTCGGCTACCTCGGCGCGCTTTCAAGGCTGCCACAGTCAAACGAATGGTTTGCCCTTGCCGGCGACGTCGAGATGTCGCCCCTGCAGCGCGAATGGCGCGTGCGCGCAGCGCTGCGGGCGGAAGACTGGGCCGCCGTCGAACGCGCCATCAGCCGCCTTACAGCGGCCGAGCAAGAGCAGGAAGAATGGATCTATTGGCACGCTCGCGCGCTCGCTCAGCTCGGCCAAAAGGATGCCGCCCAACAACACTACGCCCGCATTGCGGATCGCTATGGTTATTACGGCATGCTTGCCGCCGACGAACTTGGCCAGCCTTTTGCCGTGGTCACACCCGACGAAGAGGTTAGCCGCACCGAACGCCAGCGCGTCGCCACCGATCCCGCCATCGAACGGGCCTTGGCGTTCTATCGCATCGGCCTGCCGGTGGAAGGCGTGCGCGAATGGATTGCCGCCGTGCGCGGACGCGACCGCTCCTTCCTGCTCGCCGCTGCGCACATCGCGCGCGATCAAGAGCTTCACGATCGCGCCATCAACACCGCCGAACTGGCCGATTCACACGCCAACTTCACTCTCCGCTTTCCTACGCCCTGGCGCGATCTGATTGAACCCCACGCCCAGGCGCGCAACATCGATCCCGCTTGGGTGTACGGCCTGATGCGTCAGGAAAGCCGCTTCAACGTGCCGGCCCGCTCCGGTGCCGGTGCGCGCGGTCTGATGCAGGTGATGCCGGGCACCGGCCAATTGGTCGCCAACAAGATCGGCATGCGGGATTTTCATACCGGCATGCTGAACAATCCGCGTATCAACGTGAAGCTTGGCACCCATTATCTGCGCATGCTGCTGGATGATCTTGACGGCAATGAAGTTCTCGCCGCAGCCGGTTACAATGCAGGTCCGGGCCGGGCGAAACGTTGGCGCGCTGACCGACCGCTCGACGCCACGATCTACATCGCGACGATTCCAATCAACGAAACGCGCGACTACGTCGAAAAAGTTTTCGTTAACGAAATCATCTACAGCGCACTGTTTTCCAGCCGTCCACAGTCACTCAAGGAACGGCTCAAAACCATTTTCCCGGAGATGGCGCCCACCTTTGCGGATCGCTAAACACCCATGAACGACAAGCTCATTCTCGTCACCGGCGGCAGTGGTTTCATCGGTCGCGCGGTCATCACCCGTCTCACGCAAGAGGGGTGGCGCGTGCGGGTACCGTCGAGGAATGCGGCGCAGGTCCGCGAACTCAACAAACAACCTGGCGTCGAGGCGGTGGAAGCTGACCTCCACGAGAACGCCACGCTCGACGAGCTGCTCGTTGGTGCAAGCGCGGTCATCAACCTCGTCGGGATCCTGCATTCGCGCAGCGGCACGCCCTGGGGCCCGGATTTCGACCAAGCGCATGTCGCTCTGCCAGGACGCATCGTCGCCGCCTGCCAAAAGGCTGGCGTGCGCCGCCTGGTGCATGTCAGCGCACTGGGCGCAAACGCAGACGGCCCCTCACAATACCAGCGCTCCAAGGCCGCCGGCGAGGCGGCCGTGCGCAATGATGAAATGGCGTGGACCATCCTGCGTCCGTCGGTGGTGTTCGGCCCCGGTGACAGTTTTCTCAACCTGTTCGCACAACTCACCAAATATTTTCCGGCATTACCGCTTGCCGGCGCCAATACGCGTTTTCAGCCGGTTTTCGTCGAAGATGTCGCGGAAGTCATCGTTCGCAGTCTGAGTGACGACAGCACCGTTGGTCAGACTTTCGAACTGGCCGGCCCACAGGTCTACACGCTCGCGGAACTGGTGCGCTATGTGTGCACCCTCACCGGCCGCAAACGCCTTGTATTCGGCCTTCCGGAGCCGCTCGCGATGGTGCAGGCGGCAAGCATGGAAGTGCTGCCTCGCCCGCCGATGAGCCGCGATAATGTACGGTCGTTGCGCGTAGACAATATTGCCTCCGGCCCCCCATTGCCCTTCGGCCTCGACCCGACCTCGCTTGAAGAGGTTGCGCCAGGCTATCTCGGTCAGAAAGCGGGCCACTGATGCGCTGCTATGTGGTGGGCGGTGCAGTGCGCGATGAATTGCTGGGGCTCCCCGTGCGCGATCACGACTGGGTCGTGGTCGGTGCCACGCCGCAGGAAATGCTCGATGCCGGATTTCGGCCGGTAGGCAAGGATTTCCCGGTGTTTCTGCATCCGGACACCCATGAGGAATACGCGCTCGCACGCACCGAGCGCAAAACCGCACCCGGTTACAAGGGTTTTAGCTTTCACGCCGCGCCGGACGTCACGCTCGAAGAGGACTTGCGCCGCCGTGACCTGACCATCAACGCCATGGCGCGTGATGACACGGGACAGATTGTGGATCCGTACGGTGGCCAGCGCGATCTGGCCGCACGCCTGTTGCGGCACGTCAGCCCCGCCTTCAGTGAAGATCCCTTGCGCGTTCTGCGGGTGGCGCGCTTTGCCGCGCGTTACGGGGAATTCGACGTCGCGCCGGAAACCCTCGACCTGATGCGCGAGATCGTCACCGCAGGGGAAATCGAGCACCTCGTTGCCGAGCGTGTCTGGCAGGAGCTGGCACGCGGACTGGGCGAGAAACACCCTTTGCGCATGCTCGAGGTGTTGCACGCATGCGGCGCGCTGGAACGTTTGCTCCCCGAACTTGAAGGCATGGACAGCGCCGCTGTGACGCAGGCTGCGACACAGAATGCAACGCTTGAGGTCCGCTGGGCCTGCCTGCTCCATCATCTCGACGCCGACACCGTTCGCGCGGTTTCCGAACGCATCAAGTCACCCAACGACGTGCGCGACCTTGCCGTTCTGCTCGCGCGTGAAAACGTCGCGCTGCACGCTGCGCAAACACCGGAAAGCCGCCTTGATCTGCTGATGCGATGCGACGCATTACGTCGTCCGCAACGCTTCCACAGCCTGCTTGCCGCCGCCGCGCATTGCGGTTTGAGCGCTGCTGCCCAACAAGGCTGGCGCACCGCACTGGACGCCGCCCACGTCCCGGATGGCGGTGCCATCGCCAAAGCCTGTGCGAACAAAGCGGACATTCCGCAACGTATTCGCGCGGCACGCATCGACGCCATCGCCAAGGCGGCCGCACGCACGCACCGTTGAAATCACGGTCTGCACACCGTTTGAACATCATCTCGGCGCAGCCCGTCGGCTCGCTTGCCTCGACAATGCTGAACCATCCCATCCAGCCATCGGACGAAGACGGCGCGTTCTAAATCAGTTGCAACAACGCAAACGCTGCAAGCGACAGCAACACCGTGGTGGTAAACGGAAACTGGTAAGCTCGACCACGAAAAGTGAAGCGGAGGTCACCCGGCAACTGCCCAAGGCGCAGATGGCGTGCCAGCGTTTGTCGGAACACGTTGGTTACCAGCACGATGACCAGAATCACGATCAACCATTTCAACACGCTCTGACTCCCTGACGGAAACCGCCATGATCACGCTGTACACCTGGGGCACCCCGAACGGTTTCAAGATTTCGATTGCCCTCGAAGAACTCGGCCTGCCATACGAAATCAAGGCCATCAACATTACGCAGGATGAGCAGTTCGCGCCTGAATTCCTCAACATCAGCCCGAACAACAAGATTCCCGCAATCATCGACCACGATGGACCGGACGGTGCGCCGATCTCCCTGTTCGAGTCCGGCGCCATCCTGATCTATCTCGCCGAAAAAACCGGCCGTCTGCTTCCCACTCAGGCGCAGGCACGCTACACGGTTCTGCAATGGCTGATGATGCAGATGGGATCGGTCGGACCGATGCTGGGTCAGGCGCATCATTTCCTGCGTTTCGCGCCGGAAGACGTACCCTACGCGAAGAAACGTTACGCTGCCGAAGCGCAACGCATCTACGGCGTGCTGGATCGCCGTCTGGCTGAGCACGCATGGATCGCCGGCGATGAATACACCATTGCCGACATCGCCACCTATCCGTGGATTGCACGCCACCCGTGGCAGCAAATCGAACTGGCCGACTTACCTCACGTCCAGCGCTGGTACGATGAAATTTCGGCACGTCCCGCCGTACAGCGGGGGCTGGAGGTGCCCGCCCGATGACGCCCCCCCGGCGCCTTGAACTGATCACCCGAACGCCCGTCGGCCCAACCCATCCGGTACCCTTGTTGTTTGTGCACGGTGCCTATTCCGGCGCCTGGTGCTGGGATGAATATTTTTTGCCGTGGTTCGCCCAACACGGTTTCACCGCGCACGCGCTGTCGCTGTCCGGTCACGGCAAAAGTGAGGGGCGTATCGATCTTGCCCGG
>Ga0209075_1002611_pt1 | contig 15735 bp, 16 predicted proteins | sample Stecom2011_FD_187523 | JGI IMG/M metagenome (GOLD analysis project Ga0209075, IMG submission 187523) | Agricultural soil microbial communities from Utah to study Nitrogen management - Steer compost 2011 (SPAdes) (version 2) | ecosystem: Environmental > Terrestrial > Soil > Agricultural land...
CCAAAACCAGCAGGCTACGAGAAAGGAGGGCTAACTCCAAAATTAAAGAACCATAGCCGCCAACCACCCAAACCCAAGCAACGGCAGGTTGTAGTGCAGGAACGTAGGTACTACAGAATCCCAGATATGGTTGTGCTGACCGTCTACGTTCAGGCCAGCGGTGGGGCCGAGGGTGGAGTCGGAGGCTGGGGAGCCAGCATCACCTAGAGCGCCAGCGGTGCCGACCAAAGCAACGATAGCCAGAGAGCTAAAGCCCATTTCCAGCGCCAGAGGCACGTAGAGGGCCGCGATGATGGGGATGGTGGAAAAGGATGAGCCAATGCCCATGGTGATCATCAAGCCGACCAATAGCATCAGCAGCGCAGCCATGGGCTTGTTGTTGCCGATTACGTCTACAGAGCTTTGCACCAGTGTGGCGATTTCGCCGGTTTCACGCATCACTTCCGCAAAACCCGAAGCGGCGATCATGATGAAGCCGATCATGGCCAGCATTTTCATGCCTTCGGTAAACAGGTCGTCAGCTTCTTTCCACTTGACTACGCCAGAAAGATTGAACAGCAGGAAGCCCGCCAGAGCGCCAAGAATCATCGAACCCAGCCAGAGCTGAACCACGAAGGCGACCACAATAGCGATAACCGCCATGATCAAAGTGCCGGAGCTATAGGACACATTTACTCGCTCAGTGCGGGTAATGGCTTCTAAATCGTATTCACGTTCGCCACGATAGGTGAAGAATACAGCAATCAGCAGACCGCAGAGCATGCCCAAAGCAGGCAGGGCCATGGCGTGCATTACGCTTAGGCCTTCTGTTTCACCACCATTGGTGCTGATTTTAGCCATTAGAATATCGTTCAGGTAAATACCGCCGAAGCCGATGGGCAGGAACATATAGGGGGTGATCAAACCGAAGGTGAGCGCACAGGCTACGAGCCGGCGATCCATCTTCAGCTTGGCCATCACGTACAGCATGGGAGGGACAACCAGCGGGATAAACGCAATGTGAATCGGCAGTATGTTCTGGGATGACAGAGCAATTAGGATCAACACCCCGATGATCATGTAGCGCACACTTTTGGCGGCTGCGCTGTTTTCTTGCTGGCCGACCATAGTGAGCGTTTTATCTGCCAGCGCATGGGCAAGGCCGGATTTACCGATGGCAACGGCGAAAGCACCCAGTGTTGCATAGGAAAGAGCGACGGTAGCCCCGCCGCCGAGGCCGTTGTTAAAGGCTTCGATGGTAGCTTCAAGGGATAGTCCGGCGATTAGGCCACCGGAAACGGCGCCTACGATAAGGGCAACAACAACGTGGATGCGGGCCAAACTCAGCACGAGCATGATCAGCACCGCAGCAACAACGGCATTCATGGGAAAACTCCGAGTACGCGGGGTGGGTTAGTCGACCTTCATGTGAAGGCAGGTATTATGAAAACGCGGTAATGTGCAGTAATTGGCCAGCTGAGTCAAAAGACTTGTGTAACGGTCAGTCCTTATCAATGCGTGCAAAACGTGGAACCTGCTCACCCGCTACGTTTACTGTTTCACGGAACATGCTAAGAGGGCGTACCCACAGGCTGTAATCGCCGTATAGGCAGCGGTAAACCACAAGCTTTTCTTCGGTCTCGCTGTGTCGGGCAATGTCGATTACTTCGTAATCTTTACCCTTGTAATGCCGGTAGCGGCCGGGCCGAATGTCTATTTTTTTCTCAGTCATGTTGGTATCTCGCCTCATGTACGTTCACCCGGCATTATCCCGGGTTTTTAAAGATGCCGTATATCCGGGTACATTGGCAGCAGTTGCTTGATCAGCCTGTTTTGCGCTGCTGTTGGTACCTGATTTTTTTCCATGGCCAGAATAAGGTTTTCTGCCAGCGCATTAAACTGCGTATTTGTAATTCCCATATCTGCGTGTAGTTCACGCATCTCGCGCCCTGAGTAAGTACATGGGCCGCCACTGAGCTGACATAGCTGATCGGTAAGGTTGCGGTGGAACTGCGCCACATTTATACCCTTAAATTGATGGTTAATGCGCTCGTCAGCAACAATCAAGTAAAGAAGGTCTTCTACCACATCTGCGATTCCAGATCGTTCACCGAGCTGTTGGTAAAGGGTGTTGCCAGGTTCGTTGTGAAGGCTTTGGCAGCCACTTAGGACAAGCCCGGCCGCGATCAAAAGTGCCACTACGACGGTCTTTACGCTGCTCATGCTTAAAAACTCCCCTGTAGGGACAGGTAAACACCCTGCTGGTCTTCCAGCGTGGCGATATCGCCAAGATTCACGAATGCAGCCGTTACCGCTAGACGGCGATCTGGCACCCAGGCTACGAATACATCCCACCAGTTGTCTTCCCGAGCAAAACTCAGGTTGTCGGGTTTTTGTCGGTACTCGGCACCCAGCAGCCAGTGTCGGTTAATAAAGACGCCAGCACCGGCTTCCGACATCAGCTCGTATCCGTTATTCAAATCACCACCAAAACCTAAGAGGCCACCCTGATTGGCGCGGGTGCCACGCACCGTGGCGTTTACCAACAGGTTGCGGCCGAACACCGCGGCAAAAAACACTTTGGAGCCGGAAAGGTACACATCTGTACCACTGTCATCCCGGGCGCCTATCGCGCTTGGCACGGTGAAATCCCGTTGCCGCTTGTGTTGAATGCCTACAGACCACTGCCCCCAGGGACTATAGAGAGCGTCACCAACCAGCCTTACCTTTACACCAAAAATATCCTGATTGAGTTCATCTTGTTCTAACCCGAAACCGTTTTTAAGGGTGAACACTAAGCTGTCGAGGTCCAGCGTCTGGCGCGCAACGGTTACCTCAACCCGGTTGTTCCAGTTCAAGCCAGCACCGGTAACTGAGAGGGAATAGTCATCCACCTCGGCGCGGCTGAGGACCAGCGTACCGCCCCACTCCTCATCGCTGGCGTAACTGCCAAGCATGGCCCAAGGCACCAAACCTCCGCCCGCACTGCCTTCTATCGTGGTTACGCCCCCGGTGGCCCAGATACGGCTGCCGATATCGGCCATCGCGGCCGGTGCTGAAAGAACTCCCAGTGTTAGCAGGAGGATGAACCTCCTGGTCACCAGTGTGTTTATGATTCCTGCGACAAAGGGTGTCATGACAAATGCTCCGGCGAAATGTCGGCCAGCTCCTGCTGACGTTCTTTAATGGTGGCTGCTGTCTGTGCAAGATCTGCTGCAGATACCGGGCGGCTGAGGTAAAAACCCTGACCCACATTGCAGCCCCAGATTTGCAGCAGCTTCCAGGTTTCGAGATTCTCGATCCCTTCTGCGACAACCTTTAGCCCAAGGCCGTGAGCCATGTCGATGGTGGATTTTACAATCAGTTGATCCTGAGGCTCTGTGTTCAGCTTTAACACGAAGGATTTATCGATTTTCAGTTCTTGAACCGGCAGCATGCGCAGTTGAGACAGCGAGGAATAACCGGTACCAAAGTCGTCAACTGAAAGTGTAACGCCGAGATTCCTCAGGCGGTTTAAGGTAGCCATGGCTTCAGCGGGGTCTTCCATCAAGGCACTCTCGGTGACTTCCAGAGTGATGCGGTCCATGTTGTGGTGCCAGTCTTCAAAAGTTCTGGCGACGCGTTCGGCCAGCCCGGGTCTGGTTAAGTCCATTGCAGAAAGATTGATTGCCACGCCTGCATCCAGGCCTTCCCGGAACCAAGCGCGGGCATCACCCGCAACACGCTGCAGTATGTGGTCTGTCAGATCGTGGATTTGCCCGGATTGTTCCGCTAGAAAGATGAACTCCTCCGGTGAGATAAAGCCCAGCTCAGGGTGCACCCAGCGCACCAGAGCTTCCACTTGAAGCAGCTGCCCGCTGTGGCTGTCCAGTTTAGGCTGATAATTCATGTGCAGGCCATTGTTGCGGATGGCGCTGTGAAGATCGGAGATCAGTTTGAGCTCTCGCAGGTGATTTTCGTCACGGCCGGGTTCGTAGCGTGTGATGGTGAGGCGCTGCTGCAAAGCCTGCTCGAACGTTAGGTTCACCCGCCGTCTCAGCTCATTTGTGTTTGAGGCATCGGCAGGCAGTTGCATGGATATCAGAGTGGCACGCAATGAAAACGGCGTACGGTCGATACTTAGCGGTGATTCGACGCTGGCATGCAAGCTCTTCGCCTGCTGATCCAAAGTTTCCAAACTGCACGCCGGGAGTAATGCCAGAAACTCGCCGCCGCCGGTTCGTGCTATGTGGAGAGCATCGGGTAGTTCATCACGCAGCCGATGCGAGAGGCCAAGTAGTACCTTGTCGCCAAACTCAATACCGAGAGTATCGTTGATGTCGGAAAGATCGCTCACGCGCAGCCCAATCAGGCTGCAAGGCTCTCCTGACTTAAAGCGCTCATTCGCCGTGTGCATCAGTGCGTTCCGGTTACCCAGCCCGGTTACCTCATCGTGGGTTGCGGCATAGCGAATTTCTGCCTCGCGCCGTGTGAGCTGGGCCAAGGTGTCCCGTAGCGTGTCCCGTAGCTGTAAGAGTTCACCGCCGGTGCGGATGCTGGGCGCTTGGGGGTTTAGCCCTTGGCCGACAGCACGGGCGTAGTCTGCTAGCTGCAACACCGGTCTCCCCAGATGTCTTGCAATGAGCAATGCCAGCAGTGTCGCAAGTATCATGATTACGGCAACAAGTAGGGCTATCTCCAGAGCGCGTGTGTAGTAGTTCTGTAGACTGGCCTCGCGGCTGATCATCAGAATCGCCTCGAAGACACCTTGCCCAGAGGCGCCAAGGTTGAGCGTACGCGTGAAATAGCGGGCGCTTTCGATAAAGTGGCCGCCACCGGCAGAGCTGATAAGTGCGGGCTCCTCTGCCCTGTCGATGTCTGTTGACGCTGCAAAGCTGGTAAAACCACCCGAAGCGCCGGTGCTTGTGCGGAAAATAACGGAGCTGCCACTGAGCCTCGCAATAATGTCGGCCAATTCCTGATCCAATTCAAAGCCAGCGACCAGCCATGCCCGCAATCCGGGTGCTTCTACCGGAACCACAAGCACTTCGTAGCCACGTTGGTCGACGGTAAGCAATGAGCGGTCAGACCCATCCCTGCGGGCGTTGGATAGTTGCGTGGGGGTAATGCCGGGTAGGGATTTGGCCAGAGTGGATGCCAGAAGCTCGCCTTGTTGGCCCAGCAGTAAAGCAAAATCGGCCCCCGCACGCCCACTGTGGTTTTCCAGTGCGCTGCTAAGTGTGGCCGGATCGCGGCTTGCGATGGCAGAGCGGAAACCGAAATCCCGCACAACCACGCTCAACCGGGAGAGTTCCAGATCCGTGCGGCGCTCGATGACCTCGTTTGTGAGGCGTTCGGCGATGCTGAGTTGTTCCAGTGCCCGGCGTTTCTCGTCCTCAAATAGGTACACCATCAACAGTGCGCCAATTAACAGGCTCACTAACGCAACCAGCGCAACCATGGCCGTGACAAGACGACCGCGAAAACCGATGCGGTTCGCTGTGCTCTCCATCAAAGCTCCTGAAAGCGTTTCTGGAGGTGGTCCAGAGGGCCTTCGTGCCTCGGCTCAGGGTCGAGCTCAATGCTCACAGTGTGCACCGGAGTGTTTTCCAGACTGGCGGAATTTAATTCGCGGACAATGGGTTTGGTGTTATCTGGTAAGCGGGGATGCCAGATATTCAAGCTTAGAGAGTCCGGTTTCGGGGCGGCACCGAAATCCAGTGCAAGCGTGAGCTCTCCCTGTTCATCGGTTTGTCCGATGGCGCGGGTGTCCGCCACTACAATAAATGCCTGCATATGGTCGTGAATGTTACAGCCCAGCTCAACAATGCCTGGCTGGTCAAAGAGTACGGGTGCCTCAGGTTTGCCCGCATAGAGTTCGAGGTTAAAGGTTTTCGCTGGCGAAAATGAATACACGTGGTGCTGGGTATTGTCTTGATTGGGAAAGTCGACGCTGGAGCCAGCTGGCAGAATCAAAACATGGGGATGAAACATGCGGTCTTTTTGAATCACTTCTGCCCGTATAGGCGCTGCGCGGCTCCCGTCATTCAGGTACACCACTGCACCGGTCACCGGGCCTGCGCTGCCCGCAAGCTGTACTCGCATTCTAAGCTCTTCCGCGATCAACGGGGTCGATAGCAGGCAAGCGGCCACCAAACAAAGCGTTTTTACTCTCATGACGAATATGAACCTATTAATTGCGCAGCGCTCCACCCTCTAAATTCCAGCACCCCTAGCCGAATCAGGCCAAGCCGGAGCCCAGAGAAAAGCGGATGTGATTACGGACCAGAAGGTTTTCCCAGTAGCGCCGCATCCAGTCCCAGGCTTCGTTATTGACTTGTTCTACGAAGGGGTCCAGGTTGAGCTCATAGTAATCCGGCGTACCGGCAATTTGCAGCACTGTTATGGTGATGGAATTGTCCAGCTCATTTGCGAAGGGTTCGCCTATCAGCTCGTGAACCAACAGGTTTGCACGAGTTGCTTCCATATCGACCAGACCGCCGGTTCTGATGGAGTGATTGTTTTCGTGCATTTCTTCCATCAGGCGGTGGCAGAGGTAGGCGCGTATCAACAGGCCGTCCAAACCATCGTAGCGCACAAGCAGTGCCGAAGGCTCAGTAAAGTAACCGATGGCCGCTCTCACAAACGGGTCAAACAATTGCGCCGTTCCCGCTTCCCGGGCACAGGCGTCCACGCATTCTATGAGCCGCGGCGCCATTTCTATGTACTCTATGGCGAACTGGAACAGGCACGAAGCTGGCTGGAAGCCCTCGATGGTGACAGCCGAGGGCAGTGCCGCCGCCTTCTCATGCAGCAGTCTCAGAAAGGTTCCCGAGCGAGCCTCCTTGCGTCGCGCGTGGTCAATGATCTCTAGGACTGCCTGTGGAGTCATTTGAGGACATGCCGGTGTTTGAACAAATTGAGGTCGCAAGGCGCCTCCCGTAACGGGCAATAAGTAACTGGGCAGCTAAGCAGCGGGTTACTTCGACTCACCACCGCGAGGAGCCCTTCTTTTCTGACAAGTGTAGACGAGATTTTGTGGGCTGCGATTTCTGGACTGTCAGATATTGTTAACGATTGCCCTTCTGAGCTATTGGTTGCTGAACCACCGATCGTTACGGGTATGTGACCAGCATAACCAACCCATACTCGCTGCGCGGGCTAACATGAGGCAGATGAGGGAAAACCAGAGCCCGTGATTGCCCCAGCTTGTGGTTAACCACCACACAGGGGCGAAAACCCCCAAGGCGGAAAACAACATGGTGTTCTGCATCTCCCGGGTACGAGTAGCGCCGATAAATATACCGTCGAATAGAAACCCCCATACGGATGCAAAAGGCAACAACCAGAGCCAGGGTAAGTATTGCCAAGCGGTGGTACGCACCTCTTCAATGCCAGTCAGCAGTGCAATTAAGCCACGGCCACCGGCAACGAACAGAATGGTCAGTAGCAGTGACCCCCATAGAGACCAGCGCAGAGCGCAGCGGAACACCACCAGAAAGCGCCTTTTGCTGTTTTTGCCCACAGACTCACCAATCAACGCTTCTGCCGCATTGGCAAACCCGTCCAGAGCGTTGGAAATCAAAAGCAGGAAGGTAATCAGCACTGCGTTGGCCGCCAAAATGGTATCGCCCTGACGAGCCCCTTGAGCGGTAAAAAATGCCAATACCAGTAGCAGAGCTATGGTGCGAACCATGATGTAGCGGTTCACTTGGAGGATGGCCAGATAGTCTGCGAGGGTTCCGAGCAGTGCCCGGGTGAGCTTTTGCCCATCAGGCATGCGTTGCAGCACGATCATAAAACCGATGATAGCGGCACCGTACTCGGCGATTACCGTGGCAATGGCCACGCCCCGGCTATTCCAGCCCAACACCGTTACGAAAAACACATCCAGCACGATATTCAGCCCATTGGCCACGATCAGCATGATCATCGGCCCACGGGCGAACTGGGTACCAATCAGCCAGCCCACAAGCGTGTACTGGCACAGCACCGCCGGGGCGCTCCAGATTCTTATGGCCGCGTACTCGGCAGCAAGCTCGGTTACGCCCGGGCTGGGATTCATCAGCTCCAGCCCGATTCGAATCAGCGGCTGATGGCATAGAATCAGCAGCAGGCCAATGCCGATAGCCAAGATTACCGAACGAAGAAGCAGTGCCACCTGACTGAAACTGTCACGCTTGCCCCAGGCCTGAGCCGCGAGCCCGGTTGTGCCCATGCGCATGAAGCCGAAGGTCCAGTACAGAATGCTGAACAGGTTAGCGCCAACCGCCACGGCGCCTAGATACTCGGGGCTTTCCAGATGCCCCAACACAGCCGTATCCACCAAACCCAATAGCGGAACGGTGAGGTTGGTGAGCATCAACGGCCATGCTAATGCCCATAAACGGCGATCTGTTACCGACATCTTCATTGTCATATTCGATCTGCTTCTTAAAGGAGCGCCCTTAGTCTTTTTGGGTTTAACTGGTTTTTAGTCTTTTTTTGATCTGTGTCTATACTCGATTGTGATGTATCCAATAAGCAGGCTTTCACTCTGCGATTTTCTGGCGAATGCGAGCGCCGGTAAAGAGTAGAGGGATTACGCAAAATCCGACAAGAATAACACTCTGTGGAGACACAGTATGCGCGTGCACGCTCAGCGGGTAGGTGCCCTTTTAGGCGGTCTATCGTTTCCCGCGTTGTCCATGGCGGACTGGACGGTAAACATGACCCCGGGGGTAACCGGTACCAGTAACGATATATTTGACCTTCACATGACCATTTTCTGGATCTGCGTCGTTATAGGCGTCGTGGTATTCGGGATAATGTTCTGGTCTATCTTCGCCCACCGCAAGTCTCAGGGCGCAAAACCGGCCAACTTCCATGAAAACACGTTGGTTGAGGTTCTTTGGACGCTCATTCCGCTTGTCATTCTCATTGTTATGGCAATTCCTGCCACAACAACCCTGATCGACATGTACGACACCACCGAGTCGGATGTCGACATCAAGGTGACCGGTTATCAGTGGAAGTGGCAGTACGAGTATATCAACGAAGACTTTGGTTACTTCTCCAACCTGACGACACCGAAAGATCAAATCAATAACCGGCAGACCAAAGGTGAAAACTACCTGCTGGAAGTGGATAACCCGATGATTATCCCGGTGGGCAAGAAGGTTCGCTTTTTGCTGACGGCCAATGACGTTATCCACTCCTGGTGGGTGCCGGACTTTGGCGTCAAGAAAGACGCCATTCCAGGCTTCATCAACGAAGCCTGGACTCGGGTAGACAAGCCAGGCACCTATCGCGGCCAGTGCACAGAGCTGTGCGGCAAGGACCACGGCTTTATGCCGGTGGTAGTGAAAGCCGTGCCGGAAGATGAATACAACACCTGGGTTGCCGATCAGAAAGCGGCAGCCGAGAAAGAACGTGAGTTGACCCAGAAAGACTGGACCATGGAAGAGCTGATGGAGCGGGGCGAAAAGGCCTACGCCACCGCCTGCGCAGCCTGTCACCAGGCGGATGGCAGCGGTGCTCCACCGGCATTCCCCGCTCTGAAAGGCAGTGCCATTGCGACCGGCGATATGGCCGCGCACATCGATGTGGTCGTGAATGGCGTGTCCGGTACGGCCATGCAGGCCTTCGGTGGACAGCTGAACGAAGCGGATCTTGCAGCCATCATTACCTACGAGCGCAACGCTTGGGGTAACAAGATGGGTGACATGGTCACGCCAAAAGAAATCTTCGATTACAAGAACCAACAGTAATCAACGCCAGATAACAAATATCACCAGCCACAAACATTGGCGGTAACGGGGGTTTTCATGAGTGCGGTTGCAGGTACCCACGCACAAGATCATCATCACGGCCCGGCTCGCGGCATCAGCCGCTGGTTGCTGACCACGAACCATAAAGACATCGGGTCTATGTACCTGATATTCAGCTTCACCATGTTCCTCTTAGGCGGAACCATGGCGATGGTCATTCGGGCAGAGCTGTTTCAGCCCGGGCTGCAAATTGTTCAGCCGGAATTTTTTAACCAAATGACCACCATGCATGGCCTGATTATGGTCTTTGGTGCAGTTATGCCAGCGTTTGTTGGCTTGGCGAACTGGATGGTGCCGCTGATGATCGGCGCGCCGGATATGGCGCTGCCACGAATGAACAACTGGAGCTTTTGGCTGCTGCCCTGTGCCTTCCTGATTTTGGTATCAACTCTGTTCATGGAGGGCGGTGCGCCTAATTTTGGCTGGACCTTCTATGCCCCGCTTTCCACTACCTATGGGCCACCCAGTACAACCTTCTTTATCTTCGCCATCCACATTATGGGTGTGTCGTCGATCATGGGCGCGATTAACGTGATCGCTACGGTACTCAACATGCGGGCACCGGGCATGACGCTCATGAAAATGCCCATGTTTGTGTGGACTTGGTTAATTACTGCATTCTTGCTGATTGCGGTCATGCCCGTGCTAGCGGGCGTGGTCACCATGATGCTGATGGACATCAACTTCGGCACCAGCTTTTTTAATGCAGCCGGTGGCGGCGATCCGGTTCTGTTCCAGCACGTGTTCTGGTTCTTCGGGCATCCCGAGGTGTATATCATGATTCTCCCGGCCTTCGGGGCGATTTCTCATATCATTCCTGCATTTTCCCGCAAGAAGCTGTTTGGTTATGCCTCAATGGTGTATGCGGTGGGTGCCATTGCTCTGCTTTCGTTCTTGGTATGGGCGCACCACATGTTCACCGTAGGCGTGCCGGTGGCCGGGCAACTGTTCTTTATGTACGCCACCTTGCTCATTGCGGTACCAACGGGCGTTAAGGTGTTCAATTGGGTGGCTACCATGTTCCGGGGCTCACTCACGTTTGAAGCCCCCATGCTGTTTGCCATCGCCTTTGTGATTCTGTTTACCATCGGCGGCTTTTCCGGATTGATGTTGGCGATTGCACCGGCGGACTTCCAATACCACGACACTTACTTTGTAGTGGCCCACTTCCACTATGTTCTGGTGCCTGGGGCCATATTCGGCATCTTCGCGTCGGCGTACTTCTGGCTGCCCAAGTGGACTGGCCACATGTATGACGAAACCTTAGCCAAAACCCATTTCTGGCTATCGTTTGTGGGTATGAATTTGGCCTTCTTCCCCATGCACTTTTTGGGGCTTGCAGGAATGCCGCGCCGGATTCCGGATTACGCCCTGCAGTTTGCCGATTTCAACATGGTGTCGAGCGTCGGTGCCTTTATGTTCGGCGCGACCCAGTTGTTGTTCCTGCTCATTGTGGTGAAGTGTGTGAAAGGCGGCGAAAAAGCGGCTGCCAAGCCTTGGGACGGTGCAGAAGGGCTAGAGTGGACCCTACCGTCACCCGCGCCTTATCACACGTTTTCTACGCCACCGGAAGTGAAATAGAGGTAGGCAAAAATGGCTGAGCAACAGGCAAGTAAACCGACGCCCCAACGCAGTAATACACGGGTTATTGGCTGGTGTGTCGCCAGCGTGATCGGCATGTTTGCCTTCGGTTTTGCCATGGTGCCTCTGTACGACGTGTTCTGTGACATTACGGGCATCAATGGCAAAACCAGTGGCCGCTATGAATCAACCGAACGCACCGCTGCAGACATGACACGCACTATCAAGGTGCAATTTCTGGCCCAGAACGGGCCAGGCATGCCTTGGGTATTCCGGCCGGTGGAGCGCAGTGTTGAAGTGCATCCCGGTGAAGCCACAACGGTGAATTTTTATGCGGAAAACCCGACGGACAAGGACATGGTGGGGCAGGCGGTACCCAGCCTGTCACCGTCCGAAGGAACCCTGTATTTCCACAAAACCGAGTGTTTCTGCTTTAACCAGCAGCCGCTATCTGCAGGTGAGAACACCCATATGCCGTTGGTTTTTATTGTGGATCAGGACTTACCCAGCCATATCACCAAGCTAACGCTGTCTTACACACTTTATGATCAAGGCGAGCCGCAGGCGGCTGTAACAAGTACAACGAACACAACAATAATCGATAACGGATAAGCCATCGGAGATTGCTATGGCGGAAAATCAGAGCTATTACGTTCCCGAACAGAGCAAGTGGCCGATTGTGGCCACGGTGGGGCTTGGTGTCATGCTTTACGGCGCGGCCTCGATTATGGTCAGCAGCAACCAGGGCCAAAGCACCAGCGGCGACTGGATGATATTTGCGGTTGGCATTGCGATCATGATTTACATGCTGTTCGGCTGGTTTGGCAGTGTTATCAAAGAGAGCCGAAGCGGGCTCTATAGCCCGCAGATGGATCGCTCGTTTCGCTGGGGTATGAGCTGGTTTATTTTCTCCGAAGTCATGTTTTTTGCGGCATTTTTTGGCGCACTCTTCTACGCCCGGGTGTTTGCTGTGCCCTGGTTGGGCGGTGAGGGTGACCGCGGCAGCTCCAACATGCTTTGGGAGGGTTTCCAAGCTACTTGGCCGTTGATCAACAACCCCGACCCTGAAGCCTATCCAGCACCAAAGTCTGTTATCGGCGCTTGGGGATTACCGCTGTTGAACACCATCCTGCTGGTTACCTCCTCGTTCACCGTAACGGTAGCCCACCACGCGCTCAAAGCGGATAACCGCAAGAAAACAAAGATTTGGCTTAGTGCGACCATCATACTGGCGCTGGTGTTCCTGTTCTTTCAGGCGGAAGAGTACATGCACGCCTATCAGGAGCTTAACCTGACGCTGCAGTCCGGCATCTACGGCAGCACCTTCTTCATGCTAACCGGCTTTCATGGGTTTCATGTGATGCTGGGCACTCTCATGCTGATTATCATGTTGATACGCATACAAAAAGGGCATTTCACAGGCGACAACCACTTCGGCTTTGAAGCGACTGCCTGGTATTGGCACTTTGTGGATGTGGTGTGGCTGGGATTGTTTGTGTTTGTGTACGTTATTTGATGCAACTTAGAGTGTGGGGTCAGGGAGTCGGGTGTAGTGTCAGGCTCCCTTGCCACAGAGACAAAAGAATAACCGTCAAAAGAAGCACGCTTAGCGTTACCCGCACAGCTAGAGAGGTCACCACTCGATTGGTTTTGCCGCCGTCTTTGATGAGAAAGAACAAGCCACTGAAAAGACTGAAAATCACGGCGAGCATGAGGAAAACGATAAGGGCTTTGAGCATAAAGACGTCTCTGGTTTTTGTTTTGATTGCTGCCAGATTTACTATAGCAGACCATGACTGAGTCAAAACAACACACGCGAAAATGGCAGCTAAACTGGCGATTAATGGTTTTTACAGGAGCCTTCTTGCCGTTGTTGGTCGGGCTGGGTATTTGGCAGCTGAACCGGGCTGCGGAAAAGCAGATTCTAATTGAGCAATGGCAACAAGAAGCCCAAAATCTCGATTGGCCTGAACAGGTTGCCAGCGGGCTGGATAACGGTAGGCCGGTTACGATTACAGGGCTCTTTGGCGAACGCAGTTGGCTTCTGGATAACCGGACCCGTGATGGTATAGCCGGCTACGAAGTGCTAACAGCCTTTTACCCGCTGCAGGGGCCTGCGGTTTTGGTCAACAGAGGTTGGGTGGCGGCGCCACGAACCCGAGACAGGCTGCCCGTTGTTACTCCCCCCGAAGGTGTTTTCAAACTAACCGGTCGGTTAAGCCCTTACCCGGAACCGCCATTGCTGTCTGGGGAATCAGCCGTTTCAGACAGTTGGCCCCGGCGAGTACAGGCACTTCCTGCAGACGTTGCGAGAATGGAAGTTTCGGGGTTGCCTAGCGCAATTATTCGGCTTAGCGGCAGCGAACAGCCGGGAGCTTATCGCGCTGATTGGGAACCAGATCTCATGGGACCACAAACCCACTACGGATATGCGACACAATGGTTTGCGCTTGCAGTGGTGCTGACTATATTGAGTGTAGTGGCGAGTTATCGAAAGACAGGAACCAATAATGACAATGACAATGGCTAACCAATTACCAAAGCAGGAAGAAACAGAAGGCCCTACACCGGAACAGGTCCGCAGAGGCAGACGCACCGCTATGTTGCTGTTTGCACTTGGATTTGGGCCGATGATTCTGGCCACCATTATGTTCTACACCGGCTGGTTAAACCCGGCAGGCCACACCAATCAGGGTGCACTGATCAACCCGACGGTACCCGTCGCCGCGCTTAATCTTGAGACGCTCTCGGGCGAGCCTCTGGCTGAACGCTTTAGCGCAGGCCAGACCGATCCCCAGTGGCTACTCGTGGTTGCAGCTGGCGAGTGCGATAGCCGTTGTGAAGAACTTCTCTACCTTGCCCGACAGGCCAACATTGCACTGGGCAAAAACGCTAACCGTGTATCCCGAGCCGCCGTACTGGGTGGCATTTCCGGTGATCTAGCGGCGCGTTGGCCCACAGAATACCGATTGATGGAGCGTCTGAGACCGGTGCCGGGTACCACACCGGGCTGGCCCGCTGGCATTAATCCGGAAACAGAGCCGCGTATTATGTTGATCGACCCCTTTGGTAACGTGATGATGCACTACGGCCCTGAGAACTCCGGCAAGGACATGCTCAAAGACCTGAAACACCTGCTCAAACTGTCTCAGGTAGGCTGAGGCTAAGTCCGGAGGAGTTACCTTGAAACACCTGTCTACCGGTAGCGGACAAAAAGCCAAAGCCATGACACATTGGGCGACCTTCTCAGTCGTTCTCGCTGTGGTGGTCATCATGCTGGGTGCCTGGACGCGGTTGGTAGATGCCGGGCTGGGTTGCCCGGATTGGCCCGGGTGTTATGGCTTTCTGTCTGTGCCCCAAAGCGAGTCGCATATAGCCATCGCCAATGCCCGATTCCCGGACACGCCCGTAGATGTAGCCAAAGGCTGGCCGGAAATGATCCACCGCTACGCTGCCGGCACTCTGGGGTTGGTGGTGTTCGGCTTGGCCGCAAGCGCAGTGCGTCAGCGCCGAAGCGGCGTGCCTTTCAAACTGCCCCTGTTTATTGCGGGTTTTATCCTGCTCCAGGGTGCCTTTGGCATGTGGACGGTGACCTTGAAGCTCTGGCCGCAAGTTGTTGCCCTTCATCTTCTTGGAGGCTTTACCACGCTGAGCTTACTGACCCTGCTGGTGCTGAGGTTAAGAAAGTTCTCGGCGGCAGATTCCGGCGTGGCCAAAACAGAGGCAGAAAAACCCTTGAAACCCACTGCGGCAGCTTCCCGACTCGCCAGCCTTCGACCTTGGCTTTATGGCGGCCTGCTGTTGATTGTTCTGCAGATTGCCTTAGGCGCTTGGACGGCTTCCAACTACGCCGCCGTCGCTTGCACTGATCTGCCGACGTGTCAGGGCCAATGGTGGCCGGAGGGCATGGATTTCCAGCACGGCTTTGATATCACCCAACACGTAGGCCCTAACTATCTGGGCGGCCAGCTTACAGCGGATGGGCGCGTTGCCATTCACGTAACCCACAGAGTTGGTGCCTTAGTGGTTCTGGCGTATTTTTCTGTACTGCTTACCCTGATTTGGCGCCGAAGCAAAAACCGAGAACTGCACCGCCCCGTGTTGCTTGTTACCGCAGCGCTGGTAGCCCAGATAACTCTGGGGCTCGCCAATATTGTGTTCCATATTCCCCTGCCGATTGCAGTAGCCCATAACGCCATGGGTGCTGGGCTGCTGCTGTCGGTGATATACCTTATCTGGCGGCACCACCTGCTGCCTCAGGCGCAAGCTGTAAATGCAACACATACAACAATAATGCATCAGGAGATAACGGCATGAGTGAGCAAGTGGACGTACTGCCGGCCCAGAACACGACCAGTCAATCCACGCGGGCTATATCCTGGCGGGA
>Ga0209075_1002612_pt1 | contig 15732 bp, 15 predicted proteins | sample Stecom2011_FD_187523 | JGI IMG/M metagenome (GOLD analysis project Ga0209075, IMG submission 187523) | Agricultural soil microbial communities from Utah to study Nitrogen management - Steer compost 2011 (SPAdes) (version 2) | ecosystem: Environmental > Terrestrial > Soil > Agricultural land...
GCCCTGGTGGCACACTGCAGGACCTCTTCGATCCGCTCGCGAGTCAGGTGCGGTGCGAAGGCCTCGATGAAATCGTACATGAAGCCACGCAAAAAGGTCCCCTTGCGAAAGCCCAGGTGCGTCACGCTGGGTTCGAACAGGTGGCTGGCATCAATCATCTCCAGATCGCTGTCCAGCTTCGGGTCCACTGCCATGCGGGCGACGATACCCACACCCAGGCCGAGTCGCACGTAGGTCTTGAGCACGTCGGCATCCGCCGCGGTGAACACCACCTTGGGTTGCAGTCCCTTGTGACTGAAGGCCTCATCCAGCTTCGAGCGGCCGGTGAAGCCGAACACATAGGTGACTATCGGCTGTTCTGCCAGCAGCTCCAGGGTCAGGGGGCCGGCTTCCAGCAGCGGGTGCCCCTTGGGCACTATCACGCAGCGGTTCCAGCGGTAGCAGGGCATCATCACCAGCTCGTTGAACAGCTCCATACCCTCGGTGGCAATGGCGAAATCAGCGGTGCCGTCCACCGCCATCTCGCTGATCTGGGTCGGCGTGCCCTGGTGCATGTGCAGGGACACTTCGGGGTAGGCTTCGATGAAGCGGGCAATCACCGGCGGCAGCGCATAGCGCGCCTGGGTATGGGTGGTGGCGAGTGTCAGGGTGCCGCGGCGCTCGTGGCTGAATTCCTGCGCCACCTGCTTGATGTTTTCGCACTTGCGCAGGATTTCCCCGGCAATCTGGATGATGCGCTCACCGGCAGGTGTGATGCGGGTCAGATGCTTGCCGCTGCGGGAAAACACCTCGACGCCCAGCTCGTCCTCCAGCAGGCGGATCTGCTTGCTGATGCCCGGTTGCGAGGTATAGAGGCTCTGAGCGGTAGCCGACACATTCAGGCCGTGATGGGCCACTTCCCAGATATAGCGCAGTTGCTGCAATTTCATCGATGCAAACCCCCTGTTCGTGCAAGCCCAACATCATGAACCCTTTATAACCGAAATGGTAGATGCAAGGCAGAGCTTAGACCATAAACAGGGATGGTGAAGGGACAGCGACCAATGGTGCACCGTAAACCCCGGGCGCCGCGCAGGGCGCCCGGGGCAACGAACATCGGTCGTCGGGGTTCGGCTGCGCTTACTGATAGCCGTCCTGAATGAACTGCAGCATATCCCGCAGGGCCGCGATGCGGGGCATGGGCCGGCCGGCCTGCTCGGCACGGCGCAACGCCTCACCGTAGAGGTTGTCCAGTTCCATGGGGCGTTTGTGTTGCCAGTCCTGATGCATGCTCGGCAGATAGTCAGGAATCATCTGGGTACCCATGAGCAGCTTGTCTGCCAGCGCTTCGGGCATCGGATGGCCACAGGCCTCTGCCGCGTCCACCACTTCCTGCATCAGATCACGAATCAGCTGACGGCTGGCCGGATTGGCAAGCAGTGCATGGGTGCCGGCGTTAAGTACCACCGACGCACCATTGAAGGGAGCGTTCCACACCAGCTTCTGCCACCGGGCGCTGTCCAGGTTGTCCTGCTCCCGGGCACGCAAGCCCGCCTCGCGGAACATGGCTGCACCCTCGGCAATGATCTGCTCCTGGGCCTGGGCATCCGCCCCACCGGAATGGTAGGCCAGGTCGATCATGCCGTTATCCTGATGCACCACCACGCCCGGACCCTTGCGGTACAGGCACACATAGCACAGCCCGCCGATCAGATGCAGATCCGCCGGCAGCTCATCGCGCAGCTGGTCCTCGTTCCCCAGCCCGTTCTGCAACAGCACGACCCGTGCGCCCGGAGCCGCCGCTTTGGCGATCAGCGGTGCCAGTGCCGCATTGCTGGTCGACTTGGCACCCACCAGCAGCCAGTCGCAGGCAGGCATCTGCGCTGCATCGTCATAGGCCTGGGCCGGATTGAGGTTCAGTTCCCCGTGCACCATGCTGTCGATGGTGATGCCATTCTGCTTGACCGCTTCGTACTCGCTGCGCAGCAGAAAGTGCACGTCATAACCCGCCCGGGCCAGCATCACGCCGTAAAATCCACCGATAGCGCCGGTGCCGATCACACCGATACGTGGCTTCGCCATCCGTCAGTCCCCTCTTTCATGTGCTGTATGAATTGCCACCCATGGTAAACCCTGTACCGCGCCGGCAACAGTCACCAAGCCGACAATGCCCGGGGTCGAACATGTGACATTGATCGGATCAATAGCCCCGACAGGCTAGCCCTGGCAGGCATCCATGCTTTAAGCTGTCCGCCATTTGATGACGGGCTGGCGGTTTGCCGGCCTGACCGACTCGCTGGGAAGGAAGATGGCTGATTTACCTATTAACGATCTGAACGTTGCTTCCAACGAAGCAATGATTACGCCGGCCCAACTCAAGGCCAAAATCCCCATGAGCAAAGCGGCCGAGGCCACCATTACCGAGAGTCGCCAGGTGATCCGCGATATCCTCGACGGCAAGGACCAGCGCCTGTTCATCGTCATCGGCCCCTGCTCCATCCACGACGTGGAAGCCGCCAAGGACTATGCCCGCCGGCTCAAGGAGCTGGCCGCCGAAGTCAGCGACAGCCTCTATCTGGTCATGCGGGTATATTTCGAGAAGCCGCGTACCACCGTCGGCTGGAAGGGGCTGATCAACGACCCCTATCTGGATGACAGCTTCAAGATCGAGGATGGCCTGCACATCGGCCGTCAGCTGCTCAGCGATCTGGTGGAAATGGGTCTGCCCACCGCCACCGAGGCACTGGACCCCATCTCGCCCCAGTACCTGCAGGATCTGATTTCCTGGTCGGCCATCGGTGCCCGCACCACCGAGTCCCAGACCCACCGTGAACTGGCCTCCGGCCTGTCCTGTGCGGTCGGCTTCAAGAACGGTACCGACGGCAACCTGGGTGTCGCCATCAACGCCCTGCAGTCCACCGCCAGCCCGCACCGCTTCATGGGCATCAATGCCGAAGGCCAGGTCTCCATCGTCACCACCCGTGGCAACCGCTACGGCCACGTGGTGCTGCGCGGCGGCAACGGCAAGCCGAACTACGACTCGGTCAGCGTCGCCCTGTGCGAGAAGGAACTGGAGAAGGCCGGGATCAAGCCCAACATCATGATCGACTGCAGTCACGCCAACTCCAACAAGGATCCGGCGCTGCAACCGCTGGTAATGGACAACGTCGCCAACCAGATCGCCGAAGGCAACAACTCCATCGTCGGTCTGATGGTCGAGAGCCACATCGGCTGGGGGAGTCAGCCGATCAACAAGGATCTGTCACAGCTGCAGTATGGCGTCTCCATCACCGACGCCTGCATCGACTGGGATACCACCGTCAAGGCCGTGCGCAGCATGCATGCCAAGGTCAAGGACGTACTGCCCCAGCGCAAGCGGGCCTGATCGACAGGCCCGCCGGATCCCGACGCCGGACCGGCGCGGGATCCGGCTTCAGTTCTCAGCCAGCCTGCTGGCGGGACATGTAGCGCTCCATGTAGGAGCAGGAAGGGATCACCTTGTAACCCTGCTCCGCTGCGTACTTCAGCGCCTCGGCGGCCAGCTGTGCTGCCAGCCCCCTGCCCCGCAACGCCTCCGGAACGAAGGTACGATAGATATCCATTGTCTGTTTACCCAGATCCATGTAGGTCAGATAGGCGCGCCCTGCGTCATCATCGATATAGAAAATCCGGCCTTCGATATCGTGCTGAACCGCAACCTCTGAATTCATGGCGACCTCCTACGCGTGCATGGAAATGGGATGTTACACAAATTGACTGGAGCCGGGGGTGAAAGATTCCACCCCGGCCTGCCCGTCAGGCGGAGACGCCCACTCCCAGTGCCATCAGCAGCCCTATGGACAGCAGACAGGCCACCACAGGTATCGCCACTGTCACCACGAACATGTCCTTGTAGGCCTCCCGATGACTCAGACCCATGATCATGAAGGTGGCGATAACGGCGCCGCAGTGTGGCAGCGAGTCCAGACCGCCGGAGGCAATGGCGGCGATACGGTGCAGGATCTCGGGCTGGATGCCCATCTCCAGATAGCTCGGCGCCAGGGTCTGCATGAAGATCTGCAGCCCGCCGGAGGAGGAGCCGACAATCGCCGACAGGGTACTGATGGAGGTGAACACCGACAGCAGCGGCGGCAGATTCACACCCAGGATCCACTGGGCGAACTCGCCGAAGCCGGCGGTCTGGGTCACCACTCCACCGAAGCCGATGACCGCAGCCGTGTTCAGCAGCGGCATGACCGAATCCTCGGCACCCTGGCCGAACACCTTGCCCACCTGGCGGCGGGCATTGCCGAACAGCAGCACACAGGCAATGGAGCCGACGATCAGCGCAATGCTCGGCCAGATGATCGGCTGCGCTGCACTGAAGCGCAGGAGATCTGCAAACAGACCCTCTGCGCCTGACCAGTCGCCCAGGCCCAGAATCAGTCGCGGCAGCATGATTACCGCCAGTACCAGCGCCAGCGGCAGCAGCGCCAGCCCCCACGGCGGGGCCTCGTTCGGGTCACCGATCAGCTGTTCCATGCGCCGGTCCTGCTCGTTCTCGACAAAGCCCTCGCCCGTGGCCCTGGCCAGACGCCACTCGCGCTCCACATACCACATGCCCAGGCCGGCCATGACCACAGCGGCAAACAGCCCTATCCAGCCACCGGCGAACAGGTCGGTGCCCAGGGCGCTGGCGGAGATCACGTTGTGGATGGAAGGCGAGCCCGGCAGGGCTGTCATGGTGAAGGTACCTGCGCCAATGGAGGTGGCAGCACACCAGATACGCTTGGGCAGATTGGCCTCGCGCATCAGGGTGATACCCAGCGGATACATGGTGAACACCACCACGAACACCACGACTCCACCGTAGGTCAGCAACGCACAGACCACCATCCCGACCAGCAGCGTGTGCTTGACCCCGAGCCCGCGGGTAATGGCCACGGCGATGCTCTTGGCCGCCTGACTGGTGGCCATGGCCTTGCCGAAAATGGCACCGCAGAGAAACAGCAGGAAGAACTTGCCTGCGAAGGTGTAGGCCCCCAGGGGCCCGAAGGGATAATGCTCCAGCAGTGCCGCGGGCAGCAGTATCCCATTGGGGATAGCCACCACCAGCGCACAGATGACCGAAGCCAGAAAGATGTTCACGCCCCGCAGCGCAAACCAGATCAACAACGCCAGACCAGCGAACAGGCCAAGGTATCCCAGCATACGACGCAATCCTTTTTATGTTTGTGTTATCGCGCCGTCAACATTACCCCAGCTGCTGTAGGGAACAAACCGGTGAATGCACAGGTCACTGTGCTGAATATGCAGAAAAGCAATCTGGTGATGACGGGTGTCAAGATCCGTTTGTCAGATTTGCTGCCATAATTGCATTTGGTGACGAACTGCCTTAAAAAGCGAACCGGCAGGACGTCATTCATTCTGGTCCTGACGATCAGTCCCTTCGATGAGAGTTAAAGGAGTATCACGATGAAAACTGCGCTGAAACTGTCGGCACTGTCCATGGCCGCTCTGCTGGCTGTCGGTTGTGCAAGCAACAAGGGTTATGAAGAAACAAGCGCTCGCCTGTCTGCCAACGAGAATGCAGCAGCCCGCGCTCAATCCACCGCTGACGAAGCCAACCGCAAGGCCGAAGAAGCTCTGGCTGCCGCCCAGCGCGCACAGCAGACTGCTGACGAAGCCAACGAGCGCGCCCTGCGCATGCTCGAGCGTTCCAGCCGCAAGTAACAGGGCTGTTTATCCCCTCCCCTCCAGCAGTCAGGGGGGAGGGGTTTGTCGAATCCCTCAGAACTGCCCGTAGGGCTCACCAATCACCTCCGGTACCCCCTCCTCGGCAAACACCAGATCACGGATCTTCTGCCAGTCCAGGCGGAAACCGGACACCAGTTCATTGCGTTCCTGCAGCAGCTGCTGAATCGCCGCCTGCTTGTCCAGTACAGACGGGAAGCCATGTTCGTCCAGCGGCGTGTGTACTTCCAGATAGAGCTTGCCGTCCATCACACCCAACTTGTAGGGCTGGTTGACTATGGTCACCGGAGTGCCCACCGGCACCTGCGGGAACAGCTCGGTCACATCCTGGTTGTTCATGCGGAAACAGCCGTGACTGACCCGCATGCCGATCCCGAAGGACTTGTTGGTGCCATGGATCACGTAACCGCTCAGAGCCAGATTCATCTTGTACGGCCCCATCGGGTTGTCCGGGCCCGGCGGCACCACCGCCGGCAGTATCTCGCCCTGGGCAGCATGCTCCTCGCGGATGGACCTGGGCGGATACCAGGAGGGATTGGCTTCCTTGCGTGCCACCCGGGTCTGGCCTATCGGCGAGGACCAGCCCTCCCGGCCGATACCTACCGGCCAGGTACTGACCCGCTGCTCATCCCGGGGATAGAAATACATCCGGTATTCCGGAAGGTTGATGACGATGCCCTCGCGCGGCGCGTCAGGCAGGATATGCATGCCCGGCAGGGTGATCGCCGTGCCGTCGCCGGGCAGCCAGGGATCCACTCCCGGGTTGGCTGCCACTATCTCGTTGAAACCGAAGCCGTGGGCATCGGCCAGGTCCGCCAGGGTATCCTCATAGCGCGCCTTGAGGACGCGAACCTCACCCACCAGTTGCTGCTCGCTCGTGGCCAGCGGATAGTCCGCCGCCTGAACGCCGCACAACGGCACAGCCATTCCCAACGCCACCAGCCATCGCTGCAGAAGCTTCACCGGGGCTCCCCCTCTATGCATACAGATCATACTGTTGAGTCTCTGGCACTGCCCCGGTTCCCGGGCGCGCAGCGGAACGGCGACCGGCCGCGCGCATGGTTCGGGCCACGTCCACGCACTGCGGACACAGGCTGCGAAGCGATTGCCGCTGCAACTCCCGGTACACCGGCTGCGACGGCAGCAGATCGCCACACAGCGATCGCTCCAGCGGCGCATCCAGCCGCAGATTGATATCCACCAGATGTACGTGCCAGGGATCACCCACAAACAGGTCCTGCTGCTCGTCCTGTTCCACTACACACCAACGCTTGGCCATCCAGGACAATGTCACCTGACCTGCTCCTTACCGTGAATCGATGCCGTCCAGCCACTGCCGGATGACGGGCCAGGCATTATCCAGCAAAAGCGGCTGCGCTGCAGCGCCCGGGTGAATGCCGTCGTCCAGCATCAGTTCCGGAACAGTGCCGACGCCCTCCAACAGAAAAGGCACCAGCGGCACATCCAGGCTCTGCGACAGGTCGACGAATACCTGTTCGAAGGCATCGTTGTAACGGGGGCCGTAGTTGGGCGGGATGCGCATGCCCAGCAGTATCACATCCGCACCGCTGGCCCGGGACTGCTCCACCATCGCCGAAAGATTCTGTTGCATATTGGCCGCCGGCAATCCGCGCAGCCCGTCATTGCCCCCGAGCTCGATGATCACCAGCTCCGGCTGCACCTGCTCCAGCAGCGCTGGAAGCCGCGCCAGACCGCCCGCGCTGGTCTCTCCGCTGACCGAGGCGTTGACCACCCGGTGGGGATAATCCTGATCCGCAAGGCGCTTCTGCAACAGTGAAACCCAGCCCTGCTCGATTTCCAGACCGAAGGCGGCGCTGATACTATCGCCGATCAGCAGGATATTCTGCGCCGGCACTGGCAGCGCCAGCAGCAACAACAGCACGCCCGCGGCGCATCTTTTCAGGACAGTCATCAAGGCCGATTCCATGTCAGAGAGCGTTATCACTGCCCGCCACCTTAGCAAAGTCGTAAATGCCCCGGAAGCCAGGCTTACCATCCTCGACGATGTCAGTCTGGACATCTCCCGCGGCAGCAGTGTGGCAATCGTCGGCGCCTCCGGATCGGGCAAGTCCACCCTGCTGAGCCTGCTGGCGGGGCTTGATCTGCCCAGTACCGGCGAAGTGATTCTGGCCGGCCGCTCGCTGACCGGGCTCGACGAGGACCAGCGCGCCGCCCTGCGGGCCGAGCAGGTCGGCTTCGTGTTCCAGTCCTTCCAGTTGCTCGACAGCCTCACCGCGCTGGAAAACGTCATGCTGCCGCTGGAGCTCGACGGCCGCCGCGACGCCGCCAACCGCGCCCGGCATCTGCTCGGCCGCGTCGGTCTCGACCACCGCCTGACTCACTATCCGCGCCAGCTGTCCGGTGGCGAACAGCAGCGGGTCGCCATTGCCCGCGCCTTCGCCAGTGATCCTGCGATCCTGTTCGCCGATGAGCCCACCGGCAATCTGGATGCGGCCACCGGCGCACGTATCACCGACCTGCTGTTCGAACTCAACCGGGAACAGGGCACCACCCTGGTTCTGGTCACCCATGACGAGCGCCTGGCCCAGCGCTGCGCCAGCGCCCTGCACCTGGACGCCGGACGGCTGCAGGAGAACTCCGCATGAGCGGCGATCTGCCACTGGCCTCGCGCCTGCTGTTGCGCGAGTGGCGTGCCGGGGAGCTTCGGGTCATGCTCCTGGCGCTGCTGATTGCCGTCACCGTCAGCACCGCCATCAGCTTCTTCACCGACCGGCTGCAACGGGGCATGGTCACCCGCGCCGCCGAGTTTCTCGGTGCCGACATGCGCCTCTCTTCGCGGGACCCATGGCCCGACGAAGTTCTTCAAGAGGCCATCAAGAACAATCTGCAACACACTGATATCGTTGATTTTTCCAGCATCACCTCAAGCGAAACCGAGATGCTGCTTTCCAGCATCAAGGCCGTCGGGCCGGGCTACCCGCTGCGCGGCGAGGTGCGCATCAGCGATGAGCCCCATGGCTCGGAGCGCACCGCCACCGCAATCCCGGAGCCCGGCACCGTCTGGGTTGAAGCCAGGCTGCTGAGCCAGCTGGACATGCAGGTCGGCGATCTGCTGGAAGTGGGCTATGCCCAGCTGCGGGTGGCTGCAGTATTGACCCATGAACCCGACCGCGCCGGCGACTTCTACAGCCTGACTCCCCGGGTATTGATGAACCTTGGCGACCTGCCGGCAACCCGGGTCATCCAGCCGGGCAGCCGGGTGCGTTACCGCCTGCTGGTCAGTGGCGAGGAGGCCGATCTGCAACGCCTGCGCAGCTGGCTGGAGCCGCGCCTGGAAAGTCACCAGCGCATCACCTCGGTGGCCGATGACAATCGGCAGATCGGCAGCGCTTTGACCCGCGCCAACCAGTTCCTCGGGCTCGCCAGTATCGCCGCCGTGGTGCTGGCCGGAGTCGCCGTGGCCCTGTCCGCCAGTCGTTTTGCCCAGCGCCACTTCGACACCAGCGCCCTGCTGCGCTGCCTGGGTGCCAGCCGCACCCGCACCCTGCGGCTGTTCCTGCTGCAGTTGCTGGGTCTGGGCATCCTCGCCACCCTGCTCGGCCTGGCCAGCGGCTGGCTGATGCAGGCCGGACTGGTCTACCTGCTTCGCGAACTGCTGCCGCCGGACCTGCCGGGGGCCGGACTGCGCCCCCTGCTGGTGGGAGCCGCTACCGGCATGGTTTCACTGTTCGGCTTTGCCCTGCCACCCCTGCTGCGCCTGGGCCGGGTCTCCCCCCTGCGCGTGCTGCGCCGGGAGCTGACGCCGCTGCCCGGCAGCGGCTGGTTCATCTACGGGCTTGCCTTGTCCGCCCTGAGCCTGCTGATGTGGCAGTTCACCGATAATCTGCCGATGACCCTGGCAGTAATAACAGGAGGCGCCATTGCCGCCCTGCTGCTGGGCATCCTGGCCTGGCTGCTGCTGCGCGCCAGCGGCGAGCGGCTGCGCCACCTCGGGCTGGCCTGGCGTCTGGGCAGCGGCCAGCTGCTCAAGCACCCCGCTGCTGCGGCAGGTCAGGTCCTGGCCTTCGGTCTGATTCTCATGGCCATGGTGGTGATCTTCATTCTGCGCACCGAGCTGCTGGATACCTGGCAGGCCCAGTTGCCCGACGACGCTCCCAACCACTTCGCCCTCAACATACTGCCGGATCAGGAACAGGCCTTTGCCCAGGCGCTGGGCGAGATAGGCGCCACCAGCGCCCCGCTCTACCCGGTCACCCCGGGCCGCCTCACCAGCATCAATGGCCAGCCGGTGCGCACCCAGGTGACCAAGGACAGCCCGGGCGAACGGGCCATCAACCGGGACCTGAGCCTGACCTGGGCCAGCGAACTGGCCCCCGACAACGAACTGGTCACAGGGCACTGGTGGCCGGACCTGCCCGAGGCAGAGGGCCATCGCGTCTCGGTCGAGGCGGAGCTGGCCGGGAGTCTGGGCATAGGCGTGGGCGACCAGCTCGGCTTTGTCATTGCCGGCACTACCCTGGAAGCCGAGGTCAGCAGTATCCGCAGCGTCAACTGGGACAACTTCACCCCCAACTTCTACATGGTGTTCTCCCCCGGCGCGCTGGACGGCATGCCCACCACGCTGCTGACCAGCTTCCACCTGCCGGCGGATCAGCGCGAGGGTCTGCGCCAGCTGACCCGCGCCTTTCCAGCCATGACCCTGCTGGAAGTCGAAGCCATTCTCGCCCAGCTGCGCGACATCCTGCGCCAGGTCACCATCGCCGTGGAATATGTACTGGTGTTCGTGCTGCTGGCCGGTTTCACGGTGCTGTTCGCCTCGCTGCAGTCGACCCTGGACACCCGCTTATACGAAGGCGCCCTGCTGCGCACCCTCGGCGCCCGCCGGCAACTGCTGCGCCAGGCCAACCGCCTGGAGTTCACCCTGCTCGGCACCCTCGCCGGCCTGCTGGCGGTGCTCGCCGCCGAGCTGGTCACCTGGCTGCTCTACCGCTTCGCCCTGAATCTGGAATGGCAACCGCACTACCTGCTGTGGCTGCTGGTCCCCGGCGCCGGCGCCCTGCTGATCGGCCTGGCGGGAGCGCTGGGCACACGGGCAGTGGTCAATCAGAGTCCTATGGGGTTGTTGCGCAGGGGGTAGTGGGCTGGGTGCTCCCGGGGGGAGCTGGGAGAGACGAGCACCAGCTCGTCCACGGGCTGCCGGGGTGTAGCGCACCTGCGCTACGCCTGAGTGCTGGTCCGCGAGACAACGCCTGTCGTCGAGCGGGTGCCCGAGTTCAGCTCTTCTCATACTCGATCGAATTGATATACCACACCGTCGTCCCCGCCTCGGTGGTCACTTGCGCCTCGTCATCCACCTCCTTCTTCAACAGCGCCCGCGCCATGGGCGAGTCGATGGAGATGTAGTCCTTGCGGTCGAAGATCTCGTCGTAACCGACGATCCGGAACCTGAGCTTGCGCCCTTCCTCATTCTCGATCTCCACCCAGGCGCCGAAGAACACCCTGCCCTCCTGCTCAGGCCGGTAATCCACCACCTTCAGGTATTCCAGACACTTGCGCAGGTAGCGCACCCGCCGGTCGATCTCCCGCAGGCGCTTCTTGTTGTACTGATAGTCGGCATTCTCGCTGCGATCGCCCAGGCTGGCGGCCCAGGTGACCTTGCGCGTGATCTCGGGGCGTTCCACGCGCCAGAGATGGTCCAGTTCCTGACGCAGATTCTCGTAACCCTGACGGGTAATCAACGGGGTTTTCAACGGGTACTCCTTCCATCACCTGCTGCAGGTGGTCGGCTGAACGAAATGCCTCAAGCAATCGGTCTTGAAAGTGCGTATACTACGCGATCTTCAATCCCCCAAGGTTTACTTCCCGTATGTCCGATACCGCTCCGGCGGCACCGCAATTTGCCGATCTTGGCTTGCCTGCACCGCTTCTTGAGGCCCTCAACAGCCTCGGCTATGAAACACCTTCTCCCATCCAGGCCGAGGCGATCCCGACGCTGCTGGCCGGCGAGGACCTGCTGGGCCTGGCCCAGACCGGCACCGGCAAGACCGCTGCCTTTTCCCTGCCCCTGCTGGCAGGCATCGATGTCAGCCTGCGTGCCACCCAGGCGCTGATTCTTACCCCGACCCGCGAGCTGGCTCTGCAGGTCGCCGAAGCGCTGCAGCGCTATGCGCAGAACATGCGCGGTTTTTCCGTACTGGCCCTGTACGGTGGTTCCCCCTTCGCGCCCCAGTTCAAGGCGCTGGAACGTGGTGCCCATGTGGTAGTGGCAACCCCCGGTCGTCTGACCGACCACATGCGCCGTGGCAGCATCAAGTTCGACAACATCCGTTTCCTGGTCCTCGACGAAGCGGATGAAATGCTCAAGATGGGCTTTGCCGACGACCTGGAAGCCGTCTTCGAGAAGGTGCCCGAGCACACGCAGAAAGCGCTGTTCTCCGCCACCATGCCCGCCGGCGTGCGTACCGTGGCCCGCAATCACATGCGCGAGCCCAAGGAAATCCGTCTGCACAGCGGCAAGAGCAGCAGCCTGGACACCATTACCCAGAAGGTCTGGGAAGTGGCCAACCACCACAAGCTGGACGCCATGACCCGCCTGCTGGAAGTCGAGCCAGTGGAGGCCATGATCGTCTTCGTCCGCACCAAGACTGCCAGTCTGGAGCTGTCCGAGCGGCTGGAAGCCCGTGGCTTTGCCGCCGCGGCGCTGAACGGCGACCTCAGTCAGCAACTGCGTGAGCAGGTGGTCGACCGCCTCAAGCGCGGTCTGCTGGACATTGTCGTGGCCACTGACGTGGCGGCCCGTGGTCTGGACGTGGAGCGTATCTCCCACGTACTCAACTACGATCTGCCCCACGACAGCGAATCCTATGTACACCGCATCGGCCGTACCGGTCGCGCCGGTCGCTCCGGGACCGCCATCCTGTTCGCCACCCCGCGCGAGCGTCGACTGCTGCATCTGCTGGAGAAGGCCACCGGCCAGAAGATCGAGCAGCAGGCACTGCCGACCGCCGACGCGGTACGCAGCGGTCGCCTGAGCAAGCTGGCTACCCGCCTGCAGACCGCCGCCGAAGGCACCGGCTCGCTGCATCAGCAGCTGGTCGAGGAGCTGCTGCAGGTGACCAACATGGAGCCCCTGGAGCTGGCCGCCGCCCTGCTGGCGATCCTGCCCGGCGCCAAGACCCTGATCGAGCCCGTGGCCGATCTGCCGGTCGCCCCGCCGCGCCGCGAGCGCGAGATGGGAGATGACCGCGACGCCGGCCTGGTCCGCTACAAGGTTCAGGGTGGCCGTTCCAACAACCTGATGCCCAAGCCGCTGGTCGATGTACTGGTCAAGCATGGTGGCCTGCGCCGTCAGCAGATTGGTCACATCAAGATGTTCACCGAACACACCGGTGTCTATCTGCCCCAGCTGGACCAGTCGGTGCTCAACAAGCTGGCCGGCGTGGAAGTCAACGGCGTCGCCCTGCAGATCCGCGAATGGCCGCTGCCACCCGGTGAAGTCGAGCGTCCGCGCAGCCCCCGCCCGCCGCGCAAGGACTTTGCCGGCAAGCCCCGCACCAGCAAACCGGCGCGGCGTGCCTGAGTAGCCACTGATGCAGTGGGTCGATATCGGCGTCAACCTGCTTGACGCCGCCTTTGACAAGGACAGGGACCAGGTGCTGGAACGCGCCTGGGAGTCCGGGGTCAGCCAGATGGTACTGACCGCCACCACCGTGGAAGAGTGCGCTGCCCTGCAGACGCTCTGCAACACCGACCCGCAGCGGCTGTTCTGCACGGCGGGTATCCATCCCCATCACGCCCGTGACTGGAGTGCCGATACCGAAGCCGATCTGCGCCTGCTGGCCCAGTCCGACCCGGTGCGGGCCATCGGTGAATGCGGCCTGGACTTCAATCGCGACTTCTCCCCGCGGCCAGTGCAGATCAGCGCCTTCGAGCGTCAACTGGAACTGGCGGCGGAGCTGGGCTATCCGGTCTTCGTGCATGAACGCGAGGCCAGCGACACGCTCAGCGCCATCCTGCGGGATTTCCGCGACCGTCTGCCCGCTGCGGTAGTGCATTGCTTCACCGCCGATAGGGACGCCCTGTACCGCTACCTCGATCTGGATCTGCATATCGGCATCACCGGCTGGATCTGTGATGAACGCCGGGGCACCCACCTGCAGCCGCTGGTTCGGGATATCCCCGCCGGACGACTGATGCTGGAAACCGATGCTCCCTGGCTGCTGCCACGCACCCTGAATCCCAAGCCGAAGAACCGTCGTAACGAACCCGCCTTCATCACCGAAGTGGCCACCATGGTCGCCCGCTGCCGAGAGGAAAGCCTCGAGCAACTGGCCGCCCACACCACAGCAACCGCCCGCGCCTTCTTCCGCCTCGACGCGCCTGATGACAGCCAGCTGACATAAGCGCAGCGGCTGAAACACGGGGGCAGTAAAAACCTCGTCCAGCCCCTTGCTACCAGCTAGTCTCCCCTGCGCCCTTGAGCTATTCTGTGCGCAATCGGCTGTCCCTTCGGGAATGGATGCTCGGCACAGCCCCAACGCCGTTTTCCCTGGGAGTCACCCTTGATGCTGCACCTGAAAAAACTCTTCCTCTGCAGCCTGATTCCGCTCGCCGGTTTCCTGACCAGCAGCGAGATCCTTGCCCAGAGTGACCGTGGGTCCCTGCCGGCCCGTGTCAGCTCCGCGCTGGCCGCGGCCAAGATTCCAACCGATGCCATGTCTCTGGCGGTGATTCCGCTGGAGGGCCAGGGCATGGCCCAGTTCGTCAATGCCGATCAACCGGTCAACCCGGCCTCGACCATGAAGCTGGTCACCACCTACGCAGCCCTTGAGCTGCTCGGCCCCAATTACCAGTGGCAGACCGATCTCTACGGTACCGGCCCCATCAGCAATGGCGAGCTTCAGGGCGACCTGATCTTCCGCAGCAGCGGCGATCCCAAGCTGACCATGGAGCGCCTGTGGCTGATGCTGCGCGACCTGCGTGCCGCCGGCGTGCGCGAGGTGCGCGGTGATCTGGTCCTGCAGCCCGCGGATCTGCGCATGCCCGCTGATCTGCCACCCTTCCAGGACGACGGCAATGATCCGACACGCCCCTTTCTGGTCGAACCCGACCCGCTGCTGACCAACCTCAAGCTGTTGTCGCTGCGTACCTACGGTGAAGCCGGGGGCGTACGCACCCATCTGGAGCCGGCGCTGCCCGAGGTCACCATCGACAATCAGCTGAGCGTGCTGTCCCCGGTCAACAGCTGCCCATGGCCGAACGTCCACTACGCGGTGAAGGATGACGGCCAGCGCGCCACCATCACCCTGACCGGCTCCCTGCATCAGGGCTGCAGCGCCGAGCGCTACCTGTCGGCACTGGACGCTCCGGTCTATACCGCGAGCCTGATCCGCACCCTCTGGCACGAAATGGGCGGGCGTATCCACGGTGGCAACCGCATCGGCCATTCGCCCAGCGGCGCCCGCCTGCTGGCCCGCAGCACCTCACCGGACCTGGTGGATGTTGCCCGGGATATCAACAAGTTCAGCAACAACACCATGGCCCGCCAGTTGTTCCTGACCATAGGCCGCGAACAGCGCAGTGCGGCGGACGCCGATGACCACAAGGCCGCCACCCGCATCATCAACCAGTGGCTCGCGGACAAGGGCATTCAGGCCAATGGGCTGGTACTGGAAAACGGTGCCGGGCTGTCGCGCATGGAGCGCATGACTGCCAGGGACATGAGTCAGCTGCTGAGCCACGCCTGGCGCAGCCCCTATGCCGCCGAGTTCGTCGCCTCCCTGCCCCTGGCGGCCATGGACGGCACCATGCGCCGACGCCTGCGCAATACCCCGGTGGCCGGCCAGGCCCACATCAAGACCGGCACCCTGCGCAACGTCCGCGCCATCGCCGGCATCACCCGCGACAACAACGGCCAGAGCTGGGCCGTCACCGCCATCGTCAACCACCCCGCCGCCGGCGGCAGCCGCGAAGCCCTGGACCTGGTCCTCACCGACGTCCACCGCCGCGGCCCCACCGACGTAGCCGACCGCCGCTGAG